>Ga0325403_1003335_pt1 | contig 14622 bp, 13 predicted proteins | sample PopdelMetagenome_19_FD_205665 | JGI IMG/M metagenome (GOLD analysis project Ga0325403, IMG submission 205665) | Populus deltoides microbial communities from Bellville, Georgia, United States - Xylem-PdKOR-R4 | ecosystem: Host-associated > Plants > Phyllosphere > Stem > Wood/Secondary xylem...
AAAAAGGGACAAGTGCATGGGGGCCTTACCTTCACTGACAAATATCACGCAGCTATAAAAGAAAGGACCAGGTACTGAGGTCACAGCCCCACCACCTCAATTAACTACAGTTTTGTTTTCTTTTTCTTTTTCTTTTTCTTTTTTGGGGTATCTTTTGAATAGATTTTGGTATTTTTGTATGGATTGTAATATAAATAAAGTTTATTTTGAGTCAGAAACTTCCACCTTCGTATACTCTGCCTTCGTCCTTTAAATTCACAGTTTGATTGTTCAACACTTCACCTGCAACGTGTTCCGACTGACCTCGAGTTCTTAAATTTATAAAGATGATAATCAATTTCCAATTTTGTGATGAAGAGACGGTCGTGGTCTCTCAAAAGATTTTTCTCTTCTTTTCTCCTTTTCATATGGCATGCATGCATGAATAATTTTAAGCAAGAGTTTTTATCATCTTCCTTCCTTGCTGAAAACCTTGATGGATTCTGGACCTTTCCACACATGAGAATGTTTTCTCCTCGTAGGAGTCTATCTATTTCTTTTTTTGTGTCCTCCCTTGCCGGACATTTTCATGAAGTATTTATACTTGCAAAAACAAACCAACTTGCTCATAGACGTACGTGAGCATACACCACTAAAAAATTGAAGAATAGTAACAAAAACAAATTAATAGATGTTGGCATACACTACCAGAACATTAAAGAATAATAACAAAAACATGACAAAAGATGTTTCATAATTATTTACTGATGGAAATTACGATGAAAGATTTTCTTCAGTAATTTTTTATGGGAACGAAAATAGAATAAAAAATAAAAATATTTTGTCGACAATTACATTGGTATTTTTAATATTTTTAAATTGCTAAAGGAATTCTCTTTGATGTTTTTAAAATGAATTAAAACTCGAGAGTTCCTCTCATCTTCCAATTTTTTCTTCTTCTTCTTCTTTTACTTATTCATCATCATCAAAACAACAACAGTAACCATCTTACCCCTACCCCTACCCCTACCCCACTCACACATCCGACGTGACAGTACCTCTTTTCTATTCATCTCAGGTTTGATTTCTTCTTCTTCATTTAATAAACTTAGGACTTGGCATTGTTAAATCCTAAGTATGGGTTATGGTTTTTACCTGATTTGAAGGTAATTTATTTGCTATTTGGTTGATGTCATTTAAGTTTTTATGGGTTTTGTTAATTTTTGCATGTTGGTAATATAGGAAGATTGTTTTTTGAATTTTAGGTATTGATTTAAATGTTTATTTTTTTTACTTGGTTTAGTGGAGGATTATTTTTATTGATGATTTGGTTCTTGGTTGGTTGGTGGAAAAGTGGGGTAATGATTTATAATTTATAGTTTAAGTATTTAGCTAACTAAGAAAAAGAGATTAGTGAATTTTGAAAATATTCGTGAAAGAGTTTGTTGAAGTATCAAATATGGTTTCTTGATTGGTTAAATAGTGAAGTGAAGAGAAGATAATTTATGGTTAAGTTTAGGTGACTAGGAGGGATTGTTTGTTTAGTAATTTGATTTCTTTTTTATTGTTTATGTAAATAACCTATTTGTTTGGTAGCTAAAAAAGTATGGGAAAATTGAGAAATTATGATTTTTTTTATATGTAGGAATAATATTATCATTTTTTACTTGATTTGGATTCCTTAAATATACTTGTCGTGGAGTAGCACAAATAAAAAGGTGAAGGCTATTACTAATTTAGATGTATTATCTATGATAGGAAATGTAGTAATTGGTTTTCTGATGAAGTGACATGCTATTTTGACATGGTTATAGAGTCATATTTGAATATTTTAGTTTTTATTTTATGTTCTCTCTGTGTGTTAATTTTCTTAGCATGTTTATTAGAAAATTTGGCAAAATAAAATTTGGCTTATATGAGTTTAAATTTAAATTCCATGAGTATGTGTTGTCATTATGTTATTGTTTCTTTTTAGGTACCATATATTCAAGAAGAAATATGTTTAAGTCTAATAAGAGCGCTACTACTTTATCAAGTATTAGTATCGGTGATTGTGTTGCTAATATAGATGATGATTATAAGAACACACCATTTAATGTAGAAGTTACTGATCAAGGCTCAACCAATAAGGATAACATAGTAGGCATCTCGTCTTTGATAGGGCCTTTTTCAGATAAAATTATTGCATAATGGAAAGGCGACCATTGTATATAATTAATATTTTATCTCAATATTGAAGTTATTTATTGTATTAAGTTATTTTAAGTTATATTACATGAAAATGACATTGATGAAATGATTTTCAAGTTCACCAATATTTAAGTTGCATGTTTGATCACCTCTACAATGAAGTGGTTGTTTAAAAAACCATTGTTTTAATAGAGTGAGCTTTATGAGCATACTAAATAGATGAACATGGTAAATGTTTGATGGAGAAAGTTTAAGGTTAGATAATTAAATAATATCTACTTTGAGTTACTAGTTTTTAAAATTTTGAAAACTAATTAATGTATGAAATCAATTAAGAAATATTTTTTTGGGAGACAAAAGCAACAAGACACTTGTTAAGAGACTATGAGAAAACCATTGTGCAACTAGGTATGTTTAAACCAACTAATGTTATATTATTGTAAACTTGTATTCTTTTATTTTCTTGCCTCTTTTTTGTTTAACAAATTTCTATAATAGGTTGCATGATTTGTGGTACAATACCCATAAACAAATAATTAGAAAAGTCAGCTCTGATATGACATTGAAAAGTGGAAGAGATTAAACCAAGGTATGTCACAAAGAGTAATTGAGCATTGTTTTAATAATTTAGTCAAAAAATTTTAGAAGGTGTACACAAAACAGAAAAAAGGAAGCTGTGGTTCTTTCATAACCCAATTTTTGAGCCCCTGTTTCTAAATATTTTCAAAATTAAAAAAAATAAAATAAAATAAAAATTAATAAAAAATAACAATAAAAATGAAAATAAAAAAAATATTAGCAAGAGTAGGCTAAGAAGGATTTCAAGCATATGGAGGAATTAAATTAGGATTTTGAACAGAATTTGGAGCCCAATTAAACCAATTGAATCCAAGACTGGGAGACAATACAAATTAAGGCCAAATTAAATGACTATTAGGTGAATTTTCATAAAAATTAACTATGAGGACTTAATAAACTTTTGATAGGTCAATTTGATTTAATCATGAGTCCAATTAAAGATTTAAGTTTAAGAATTAATTTGGGTCAAATTAAAACATTTAATTAATTGCAAGGATTTAATTAGACTTTTAATGGGTCAATTTAATTTTACTAGAGACTTCATTGATGAAAAATTAAGATTGAAAGCCTAATTTGAGTTTAATTGAGAAGATTAGAATTTTAGAGGATAAAATTTAATTTTTACAAAGTCAATTGGGTGAAAATAAGGACAACATTGCAAGAAAAATAAAGTTTTAGGATCAATTAAGAGCAAAATCCAAGAACTTCAAGATCAGGGACTGACTTGTTAGAGGCGCGAGACGTCAAGGGCTAAAATCAATGAAATCATGGGCCAAATTGAAGAAAATCAAAGGTTAAATGATCAACTGAGGATCAATTTTTATAAATCCAAAACCAAGGACTAAGATGAAAAACACACTGAAATCAAGGGATGTTTTTGAAACGATACAGGGGCAAAATTGAATTGATTCCTAAAATTCAATTAACGACCTAATTGAATAAATTGAAAGATTGAAATTGAAAAAGAAGAATTAACCTAATTGAAACCTTAAGCGTCAAAACGATGCTGTTTCATTTAAATGAAACAACTCGTTTTGATATATATAAAGGAAACAAAGTCATTTTAGGAAGCATTGTAGATTGTCTTCAACTTCCCGTGAGATAGAAATGAATGGGCAACTGCTCTCTCTCTCTCTCTCTCTCTCTCTCTCTCTCTCTCTCTCTCTCTCTCTCTCTCTCTCTCTCTCTCTCTCTCTCCAAGGTTTAAAACTCCCTCCTTTCTCCTTTATATAAGACAAAAAAAAAACACCCCCCCTTTACACCCTATCACTTGTACTCTTGCCCGGATGAAATAATAACCATTTTGCAGCACTGAACATACTACTATATAGAGCAAAAAATCCACATCAAAACTAGTTTTTCAGGCCAACTGTTCTTATACTATAATAGCATCAAAGGAGGAGATGTAATGGGTGCAGATTAATGACTGAAAAAGGACATGATAATCTTTCAAGACCATTATTTCACCATAACCATATTGGCAAGCTAATCAGAGTACATTACTTATTAAATGAAAGCTGCTTCTAGCAACTTATCTACCTCCTCAATTATGACCTTTTATCTTTGACCTTAAAACTCTTTTTTTTTCTAGTAAAAATGAGAGATAAATTGATGTTTGATATATGGGAGGCCACATCCTAGTCTATACTTAGAATATCTGAGGGATTAAAAGTGAAATTAGCCCTTTGGATTTTAAAAAGCTTCGTGATGGCTTTCTCCTACTCGATGTCTAATGCAAATCTAATCTTGATGACTACACTAGTATCATGTTCAAATAGACTTACTCTTTTCCAGCCTTAGTCAATATCTTTAGTCTATTTTTTAGAGGCCTTATATGTTCCATGAATATAGTTTTCTTGCCTTTAAGAAAAGTGGAGGCGCATTTCCTAAAGGCTAATTAGTTTTTCCCTTTATGGCTTCAATTCATCTCTTTGGGACGCCTTATTTGTTTTATAAACATAGTTTTCTTATCTTTAAAGTAAATGAAGACATATTTCATAGAGGTCGATTGGTTATCTTTTCATGGCATTAGTCCATATCTTTGCCCTCTTTTTAAAAAACCTTGTTTGTTCAATAAACATAGCTTTATTTGAGGCAAATGAAAAGGTATTTTTTTAAGATTAATTGATTTTTTGTTTACTATGATAACTCCTTTTTCAATATAAAATTTCATAACTAGATCTTTGATATTGATTGTCATTCTAATCCTATGAAAAAGAGGTTGGTCATTGATGAAGTTATAAGCCAAGTTCATTTTGATCACGATAAAAATTTGTTGCAGAGAGACTTTTGAAATAAGTTTCAATGTTTACTAGTTTATCAATAAAACATTTGTTTAGAAAAATTTTCCCTTTTATTCCAATTAGAGGCGTTTTAATAAGGATTAACTTGAAGGGGTTAATTTCCATATACAACATTACTTAAGAGAATATTCACCGCGTTTCTATTATCATGAGCATATTTATACTTTATGATTGGAAAGGACAATGATTATTACCAAAGCATACTCATATGGAAATGATACTTGCTCTCCATCATAAGGTATAAAGGTAATAGTCTTATGAAAGGAGTTTAGGTAAAGATAAATGATGAACACTAGTTCCCCATCTATTTTTTATATATAAATTGTTAGAGGTAGCCTTTAGAAATTAATATATTTACCTATTTCTTCAAGACATTGTAATCTTTTGTGTCAAGTCCCATATTCTTGTTGAATAAACAATATTTATTGGGATTTTATGTATATGTATTACCCCACATATAAGGAGGATACTATACAATTTTTTTTTATATATAACAATGAATACCTTAGTTTTTATAGTGTTTAGAGGTGTAATCATGAGCTTTAGAAAGATAAAAAAAAAGATTATGGATTGTCTATCTTATTAATGCATAAACATATTTTAAAATTTCAAGATTGAATATATAGTTTCTAAACTCATGATGATAATTAATGAGTTTCATTAAAATAGAAGGATTGAACTATACTTGATTTTACCTGGTTTATTGGTTATCAATGTCATTTAACATAGTTGGTTTTAGTTTTTGTATGGTTTAAATAACTATTGGTTAATTAGTCATGTTTTACAAGGTTAGGTGAATGGAGGAGTGGAGATTTTCATATGTTATCACTTAACATTTTTTTATTATTGTATTTTATCTTAATATGATTTATGAATAAATATTTATTTATTTCAATACGTTAACTATGTGATTTCATATGGTTTTTAAAAATAACATATTTATTCATTTTTAAATAGAAAAACAAATTAAAATGGATAATGATTACTTAATAAGTGAATAAATTCTTCAATCTGATCTAATTTGAACAAATACAAAAGCTACTTCCATATCAAGCTAATCCAAGCAAGTTATGTCCATCTTGTTTCATATGTTGTATAACTTGTATTTGTTATGTGGGAAATTGCATAAGGAATTAATTTTGATTTAAAGAGACATAATTTGTTCAAATATAGGAATGCATCTTATCAAATCTTATCTTTGATATTTGAATAACTTTTAAGTATTAAAAAACCTATTTGTTGTAACCCAAAAAACAAAATACTTATTTGAGTAATTATTACCTAATAAACTAAAAAAGTCTAGGAAATCATTGTTCTTATCAACACTCATTTCCTTGTTTATTAGACAATTTTTCAATATAGGACCCTCAAGTTCTTAGTTCATTTTGTTTTGATCATTAAAGGTTTTTTTTTTAATCTCGTCCTCAAAAGTTATGTTATCATGATTTTATATTTTGACATTTTTTTTATTCGCATGCTTTCGTGTGCGCGAGATGTTAAAGAATATTTTGATATTACATGAAAGAAAAATTTTACAAAATGGAATTTTAGGTTATTGTTAAAAAAAGTTAGAATAATTACCAAAAATAAAATAAACAAAAATAAAGCCTTTTCTTCGTCTTTACTATCCAAAGACATGGAAAAATCACTTTAGTCCTCTACTTTTTTAAAATTTTTGCATATTTGAACTTTGTTGTTTAAGTTCTTATATTTCAATCTTAAACTTTAATTTTTGTTCTTTTACATTTCAGTCATTGGCTGTAAAAAGGGAAGATAAAGTTATTGGAAAAAGGTAAACGAAAGAGAAAGGGTATGGTAAGCCATATTTTGGAAACAAAAGGCTGATTTTGGTGTACTGTTGATATATTTCGTCGGTGTTTGCCGTTGATATTACCGATGGAATATATTTGTCGATATTGTACAGAGAGTTTTGAAATATTTACCGTCCAAACCACAATCACTGACAACCAGTCCGTCGGTGATTTACCGTTGGAAATACAAACGAAACACGTTCGTCAGTAAAGTTCTCGTGAGAAAAAAAAATTTGGCGCGCTTCCCCCGTCTATAAGACTGTTGGTGTTTGTTTTTTTTTTCCTGACAGAATTAGCGACGGAAAGGGGAATTACTGACGAGTTGTGTGTCTTACACCAACAGAATGAATTCGTCGGTAAAACTGTTTAATGGTGTAGTGTGTTAATTGGTTCGTTTTAGATAGAAGAGTTCAATGAAGGTGGTGTGTTGCCCTTTGAACATGCTAGAAAAGGATGACTAGGGTCCGTAAAGCTTTTTTATTCTTTTATTATATTTTCATTTTTTATAGTGATTAGATGATGTTTTGGGGTTGGAATGAGTTTATGGAAGTTTCAAATATCTTAGGGGTGTTTTTCATAAAAACAAGTTGAAAATTGTTTTTGTGAGTACAAAAAGTCAAATTCTAATTTTTCGATCTTGAAGGTGATTAAAAAAGATAATGGTGAATGATATGCTGTCGATCTAAACAGATGACATGTTGTTTGATTAATTTAAAAAAATATTTGAAAAGACAACATGTTACCTATTTGTTTTTGCAAAAAAAAAATGAGAACCGGGTCGTATAGGCTTTTGCCTTTTAGGTTAAGTGGGTGGGCTTAGTCTTCTAGGTCCAGTAACATTGACTCTTTTTTTTTTTCATTAGTTTTATTTTTCTAGTTTAATTCTTAATTAATTTTCTCTCTCATTTTTAAAGTTGTTTAGTTTGACTATTTTTATTAGAAATAAAAGTTTTGGATGGTTTCTATAATTTTGCAATACCTCAAAAAAAATTATTGTAATTTATTTTTGATTTTTTATGTTAAATTTAAGATAGATCAGTTATATCTGTATTTTGTATTTACAAAATTAAAATTCATATGTATTTAATAATCATAGCTCCCAAATAAATAAATAAATAAAATAAAAATGATGTTGAGGTAAAGTGTTTGTATTTGTATATATATTTTACTTTTTATTTTAAAAAAATAACATCCAATGTTTAATTAACATTCATAATTTTTTTATTTACCTATTAATATTTTTTTTCAATTCATTGTATTAAACCTTCCTTCCTTAATTAACAAATTTTATGAGATTAAAAAACACATCTATAATAATATAGTACATGCATATTCTCCTTTTGCATTTGAAATTAACTTGGAATTCCACCAAAAGCGTGGCATGGGTACATTCACTATTACATATACATTACAAGTAGACACAATAAGTATACGTGAATGGCATGATTATTTCGCAATAAATGGAAATGCTTCCAAACTTCTACGAGCATGGATGGCTTTTGTAGCTTCAACAAGGCCAAAATTCCAATTTTTTAGGGTTTCTTGATTAGTCAAATATTATAATTTATAATTAAGATACGCAGCAAATAAATAAACGATGCCCACAGGGCCACATGTTTCACATGCACAGCTGTTGGACCCACATCATATAATGACCATATTATAATTTACTCTCAAAACAAAGAAGGGTCATTCGATGTTTTTTTTTTTCTAAAAAGTTTTTTTTAATTAATATAAATATTCAAAATATTTACAAATATATCAACTAATTTTAAAAATTTTAAAATTAATAACTATATAAATATCCTGATCATATATTAACATCTCAAGTTTTGGAAATTGATTAAATCGACTGTTACTATTTAATTTTAGGCACAACAGTTCAGTTTGTAGTCGCCAGGGTTGACCATACATAATTGACTACAAATTCAAAACACAAGGGTTAACATATCATATTAATTTATTTATTTAAAAAAAGGGAGAGTTGTAACTCAATTAGTATCAGTGTCTTCTCTCCTTTAAGAAGCTTTAAGTTTGAATCTCTCTTTTATGATAAAAAAGAGAAAAGAAATCCTAAAATAAGTTGAAATAAAAAGGATGATTTAGCTGATTTTTAAAACTTGAGGGATCCCATGATGGATTTCAAACTCCACAAAGAAATATAGAATAATAAGTTTGGTTCGTAATTTGATTACAGAAATGTTTGAGAGTATTGTAATAATTATTTTTTAAAATGTTTTTTTATATATAAATATATTAAAATAATATTTTTTTATTATTTAAAATTATTTTTTACATTAACATATTAATGATTTAAAAATATATAAAAATAATTAATTTTAACTGATATATGTTCGGAGTGGAATCCCAAAGATATTATATTAGAGTTGCTTTAACTCTTATTATTATTATTATTATTATTATTAAATTGTAGTAAATGCTAGCCATGGTCCTTTGCAAAAAGCTTAAACACACCAGAGAATAATAAAACAAGCAGACATAAAAGGAGAGAATCATTCCTTACTTGAGCTTGCAAGACTGTTTAGAGCTTTTGTCCACTCTCTTGATCCTTGTTTTTTCATTACATCCTCAAAGCTTAATTATGATGCACTCAACTGTTCAAACTAGTTTCCGTATCTGGGCTTCAAGGTAATCACTAATATATGCTAACATCTAATCTGATCTAAGCTAAAGCTTAAAGCCATACCAAAATATTCCACTACACCGCAACATATCCTTCCTTCTTGTTGTTCCTCCCTTGCATGTGGGCTCCACAGCTTGTTTTTCTACTTTATTATATTTTGTTGCTATTCATAATTCGGCTTTCAATGTTCATTAATATGTGTCTGTGCTTGTGTTTCATCATTGGCAGGTACTTATTACATTGAAGAAACAAAATGGTTGCTTGACGTGGAGAATCATTTATTTATTTTTAATTTGATTGCAAGCTTGGTTAGTTACCATGGATGTGTCTTTGAATATTGCTGGTGGTGGTTGTGCTACTAGAGTATTTTTGATGATGAAAAGAGTGTTGCTGCTGCTGCTGCTGTTGATTACTGGTATTTGTGTGCCCATGGAAGTTGTTTTTGGTCAGGCAGCTGCAAATGGAAATGGAACTAGTGTTTCTTCTTCTTCTTCTCCAAGACCGAGTGTTGCAAATATAGGAAGTTTGTTTACCTTCGATTCAGTGATAGGGAGAGCAGCTGGGCCAGCTATTGCTGCTGCTGTTGACGATGTCAATTCTGATCCAACCGTTCTTCCCGGGACTAGATTGAACCTTATTTCTCATAACACTAATTGCAGTGGATTTCTTGGAACTGTCGAAGGTATTTCTTCCTCAAAATCATTTTCAAGATACTATTCCTTTTTGTATTTGAATTTGGGATTTCTTTGCCTCTTTTTCATTTTTTAAATTCCTGCACTCCTGTTTTAATTGCAGTCTCTGTTTCCATTGCCCGCTATGGTTCACTGTACAATCTCCATTTCTCTTATTAGCTTTGCAGTTACAGTTTCCTTTGACAAAACATGAATAATGGTGTCTCTAGCACTAAAGATGCTGCCTAGTTCTGTATGTGTGGCTGTATTGATCGCATTTATTATCCACACCAGCAAAAATCTTTTTTTTTTCCCTGAACTTTGAAAGCCATGGAAATGTTGTAATTTATAATGCAGAACAAATTCGATGTTAATGTCCATTGGTAATTAAAGCCAAATTTAGGAATGGTGAGATATTTCTAGCTTGAACTTTGTTTAGATGTTCATGCCAGCTAACTGCTAGGCGTGACTATCCGCACCTATGTAATTAAGTAAGGACATAATGATGAGAATTTTGATGAAAGTTTCCTTGCCCATGATGCAGCTTTGCAGCTGATGGAAAACCGTGTTGTTGCTGTGATTGGCCCCCAATCTTCTGGAATAGCTCATATAATATCTCATGTTGTCAACGAACTTCATGTTCCACTTTTATCATTTGCAGCAACAGATCCTTCCCTTTCAGCATTACAGTACCCATATTTCCTCCGCACTACACAGAATGACTATTTCCAGATGTATGCAATTGCTGATCTGGTTACGTCTTATGGTTGGCGAGAGGTAATTGCCATTTTTGTGGATGATGATTGTGGCAGGAATGGGATATCTATATTGGGTGATGCCCTGGCAAAAAACCGTGCGAAGATCACTTACAAGGCTGCCTTGACCCCTGGAACGCCCAGAAGTCAGATCTCCGACTTGTTGCTTGAAGTTAACCAGATGGAATCTCGGGTTTATGTTGTACATGTAAATCCAGATTCCGGTTTGTCAATTTTTTCTGTAGCTAAAAGTCTTCATATGATGACCAAAGGCTATGTTTGGATTGCTACAGATTGGCTCCCTTCGGTTTTAGATTCATTAGAACCAGATGACACTGACACAATGAATCTCTTACAAGGGGTTGTTTCTCTTCGCCATCACAATCCAGAAACTGATCTCAAACGAAGTTTTATGTCTAGATGGAACAACCTAAACCACAAGAAGAGCATCGGTGCTTCTGGGTTCAATTCTTATGCACTTTATGCTTATGATACAGTATGGTTAGCTGCCCGAGCTCTTGATGTTTTTCTCAATGAAGGTGGAAATCTATCACACTCTACTGATCCAAAGTTGAGCGACACAAAAGGAAGCGCAATGAACTTGGCATCACTGCGTGTTTTTGATGGAGGCCAACAGTTTCTCCAGACACTTCTCAGGATGAACTTCAGTGGTCCAAGTGGTCAAATTCAATTTGATTTGGATAAGAACTTGGTTCGTCCGGCATATGATGTTCTTAACATTGGTGGGACAGGGTCTAGAAGGATTGGTTATTGGTCAAATTACTCTGGTCTTTCAACAATTTCTCCAGAGGTCTTGTATACAAAGCCTCGGAATAATTCTTCCAGTAATCAACATCTTTCCAGTGTAATATGGCCTGGTGAAACTTCGCTTGTACCTCGAGGATGGGTATTCCCTGAAAACGGCAAGCCACTGCGAATTGCTGTGCCTAATCGCATAAGTTATCAACAATTTGTCGCTAAAGACAAAAACCCCCCAGGGGTTAGGGGATACTGCATTGATGTCTTCGAAGCTGCAATAAACTTGCTGCCATATCCTGTCCCACGCACATATATGCTACATGGAGATGGCAAGCGAAATCCAGAGTACAATGAGATTGTCCAAGCGGTTGCTCAAGATGTGAGTATCTGGCTATAATTTGTAACTTGGTATCTTCATTATTTTGGAGCTATACCTTCTTTGATGATTACATTCTAGTAGTTTTTCTGTTTGATCTCTTCCTCTTCAGCGTTATGATGCAGCTGTTGGAGATGTTACTATAGTCACAAATAGGACAAAGATTGTAGATTTTACGCAGCCTTTTATGGAATCAGGGCTGGTTGTAGTTGCTCCAGTCAAGGAACAAAAGTCTAGCCCTTGGGCGTTCCTCAAGCCATTTACTATCCAAATGTGGCTTGTCACAGGTGCCTTCTTTCTTTTCGTGGGAGCTGTAGTCTGGATTCTTGAGCACCGAATGAATAATGAATTCAGGGGTCCTCCTAGTCGGCAAATTATGACAATATTCTGGTTAGCATGCTTTGAAATCATTTGTAGGCCCCTGAATAAACTTGCATTTCCATCTGGCTGACAATTTCAGCTCAATTAGGCAAATATCTCTTGCTGTTGCATAGATGCCTTGAAATATCCTGGCGATACAGGGGAACTAATACAGAAATAAAAGTACATGCAATGAAAATCACTTTTTTAGTATGCATATAGCATTGATGTGGCTGAGAGATCAGGATGTTGGTGCATATTATTTCAAAGAATGCAGTCAAACAGATCATGATAGAATGTGGAACGTTTTAGTAATTTAGGCAAAGCAAATATATTTAGGCAGTAGTAGGCAAGATGTAATCAGCTGTTTCAAAGCCTTTGTTTTAAGCGTTCTCCTGCCGAGGAGGTACATTGCTATTATGCGCTTTGCTTCACAAATATTGGAATGCTTCGAACTGACATTTGCACTGATCTTGCAGGTTCAGTTTCTCAACAATGTTTTTTTCACACAGTATGTGAGCTACGCCTATTCATCTATTCTTTCTTTACTTGTTTCTTCACATAAGCTTTCTAGGGAAACACCTAATAATCTTAGTTGCTTGGATGTGGTGTAGGAGAGAACACAGTGAGCACCTTGGGACGTTTTGTGCTGATCATATGGCTATTTGTAGTGTTGATTATCAATTCAAGCTACACAGCTAGTTTGACATCAATCCTCACAGTGCAGCAGTTAACATCACGGATCGAAGGGATTGACAGCTTGGTCTCAAGTAATGAACCGATTGGAATTCAAGATGGGTCATTTGCAAGGAACTACCTGATGGACGAGCTCAACATAGCAGGATCTAGACTCGTAATATTGAAAAGCCAGCAGGAATACAGTACTGCCCTTCAACTTGGACCAAAAAATGGTGGCGTGGCTGCAATTGTTGATGAGCTTCCTTATATTGAGCTCTTCCTGTCTTCCACCAATTGTAAATTTAGGACCGTGGGCCAAGAGTTCACAAAAAGTGGATGGGGATTTGTAAGTACTATCTACATTATTTTTCAGTCTAAGAATGAAAAAATCATTACTCCAGAAAATCTTGCAGTTTGGATTAGCTTGATTTCTAAAATGAATATTGACATGAAAGTAGCATATAGGATGGTGCAAACTTGGTATACTAGCTAACTAATAATATTTACTTGAATCATGATATTTAGGAAGTATTAAATCATTATAGTTTGACACCTGTTACAGCGTAACACTAAATAGCTGCTGTATAATAACAGAGACCAAATCACCAAAGGAAATGGCAGGATATGTATAATTATATAGAACAGTATTTTGAACTAGTTATTTGCAAGTTAGCACAGAAACTCCTTCGTTATGAAGGGAGAGACCTGGACCAGAGGACTGGTGGTATGTTTTCAAAAGGAATTTGAAATGCTTGTAGTCAAGTCCAGCATACGTTATGAAATGTCCGTGTGGGAACTCCAGTAATTTTCTTACAATAAGACTTTCTTGTTGCAGGCGTTTCAAAGGGACTCTCCTCTAGCTGTTGACTTGTCAACTGCCATTCTTCAACTATCAGAAAATGGTGATCTCCAAAAAATCCACAACAAATGGCTGACACATGGAGATTGCATGGAGCAAATCAATGAAATCGATGACAGCCGTCTCTCCCTGACGAGTTTCTGGGGTCTGTTTCTTATTTGCGGCATTTCATGCTTCATTGCTCTTACCACATTCTGCTGTAAGGTCATTTTCCAGTTCCGTAGATTTACTCCAGAAGGTGGTGAGGAGGCAGAGGTTGATGAGATTCAGCCAGGAAGGCCTAGACGCTCCTTACAATCAACTAGCTTCAAGGATTTGATTGATTTTGTAGACAGGAAAGAGGCAGAGATTAAGAAGATGCTTAAACGGAAGAGTAGTACTGATATCAAGCGACAAGCTAGCCCGAGCTCAGATGTGCACGCCAATTCACCAGCTTAGAGGAAAAAAAAAAAAAAAACAACTCCTGCTGAAGTTTCTTAGCACTCCCTCTATTGCAAAACAATAAAATCAACAGTGTCGGAAATACTGATTTTTCCCATCCTTTCCTGTGATACAAAAATGTTAGGCAGCTAGAACTGGTTAGAGATAGATTGTTTTGTAACACACAAGGATGTTATGTATTCTATACAAATACACACACACACACACACACACACAC
>Ga0325403_1003337_pt1 | contig 14617 bp, 8 predicted proteins | sample PopdelMetagenome_19_FD_205665 | JGI IMG/M metagenome (GOLD analysis project Ga0325403, IMG submission 205665) | Populus deltoides microbial communities from Bellville, Georgia, United States - Xylem-PdKOR-R4 | ecosystem: Host-associated > Plants > Phyllosphere > Stem > Wood/Secondary xylem...
CCCCTAAGCTATTGATAGAACCCATCTAAATATAATAGATGCAGGGAAGAAAAACAATATCAAATCTTTATGTTGAGGTTTTTTTTTTTTGCAGGTTTCGGCTAGCTCTCACTGATGGGATAAAAAAAATATTTTCCATTATAATTGATTTCGCACTTTCAAAACAGATATTTTAAGTTATTATGTTTTAAAAAATGTTTTTAAAATATAATATTTAAAATTATTGTATTTTAAAAGCGTGATGTTTAAATATATCATGTTTTTTAATAATAATAATAATAATATTTATTAAATTTTATGCTTATAAAATAATAAAAAATATAGTTATTGTCGGATGAATTTTGTATGTGATAAAATTATAAATAGTTTAATGCAACAATAAAAAAATATTTTATATAAAATATTATTTATTTCATGATGTAATAATAGTAGTTAAATCGATAATATTTTAATGAAAAACTATCAATATTAATATATGTTTTTTTAATTATTTTATAACTTTAGTTTGAAAATTATTTTTTAACCAAATATATTAAATTATTTTTTGTTCAATCTCAATTTCAATCATAATTTTAACTAGACATATATATTTTTAAATTAACCTCATTTAAAAGCATTTTTAATAAAAATAACTTTTTTAAAATTACAATTACAACCACAACAGCTACCATATTACTACGCTCACGCAACAACACTATCAGCTATTACAGGAGGCGAGTACAAATGGAAAGGGCAAAAGAACTGTGATAATAAAGATTAAAAAGAAAAATAAAAAAGGAGATTACAAAATCTTATCCATGAGTGAAAAACTGAAACTTTTGGTAGTTACCCAAGCTTGATAGCAATGGCTGCCTTTTCTCTCCTCTCCCTATTCCATCCAAACCCCTCAATCCCCAAAATGACCACAAAACCCCTTGCTGTCCTCAACAATGCCTACAAAATGCAGGTCCCTTATGAGTTGCAGCAGGGGCAGACACGTATTTTCCACCAACTTCCATCTGGTCTGAACATGGAAGTGATTGAGCAAAAGGGTCGTGTTCTGGCAGACAAAGAAAACAATAGAAGCCCAGGAAACAGTGAAAAAAACCCACCTTTGGTTTTTGTTCATGGAAGTTACCATGCTGCTTGGTGCTGGGCAGAGCACTGGTTGCCTTTCTTTTCAGGGTTTGGTTTTGATAGCTATGCTGTTAGCTTGTTGGGTCAGGTCTGTGTCTTTCCTTTCTCTCTCCCACAAATGTTTGATTTTTGAATTCTTGGTTTTTCAATTATTGCTATAATTTCTGTATTGAATGTGCCATTTTCTTGAAAATTTGATACCATAAGTTAGCGTATAATAGATATGTATATCCTATATGGAAGAAAGGCTGTATTTTGGTGGAGCTTTATTCTTGTTGCTGTTTCTCTCTATCTTTTTTTTTTTAATTTATTTGCTTTGGTTGACTGTTGAGAAATGTGTGATGTGGGCAAAAAAAAAAAAAGATATGTAAATCCTTTCCTCATTATTTGGATCAATTAGTATAAAATTACATGATTGATTAGTACAAAATCACGCGTTTTTTTGACAATTTCTGTCCGGTTTAAGTGGGTTTTAACAAAAAGAGTTTGGAAGATTTGGAAGGAAAGGCATTTCTTCCTATGACTTGCAAGTAACCAAGCAATGATCTTACATTCAAACATCACCAAATTTCAAAACTATAAGTTCGTTGTCTCATACTTTTATGTCTGGCTTGTAATCTTTTTTATTGTTTCATTCTTCTTCTTTTGAGATATAGCAATTCAGTCATTTATTGCTTAATGCCGTCCCTGCTGTATGAGCTAGAAGAACCGTTTTCCTATCATATGCATTCGAAGGTGTTAATTATACGAGGGCATTGAGATGCAGTGGAACAAATACCTGGAATTATTTTGATTGCCATTATAGCACTGATTAGGCATATGTTGCCTATGTTTATGCAGGGTGAAAGTGATGCACCAGCTAGTCCTGTTGCTGGTTCTCTTCAGGTAATTTAGCTCTTCACTACAGATGATGAAGTCCTTCACAGACTTGGATGCTTTCCTTCTATATAATAATCTAAGATATCTCACTATTAAAATGCTTTTCTTATTTCATATTCATTTTCAAATCTGCAGTAGACACATGCAGGTGATGTCGCTGACTTCATCCAGAAAAAACTAACGTTTCCACCAGTCTTGCTTGGGCATTCATTTGGAGGGTTAATCATTCAGTGCTACATTGCAAATATAAGGAATAAACAAACTTTAGGTAATATCCATCTTCTAGTTGATTGATTCTTATATTCAAAATGGTTGGGGTATGTTTAGCATGAGATATGATCAATAATATACTCATACCCTTCATGACAACACTGTTATTTGCATGTGGATCAAAACCTTAACATATACTTGATGAAATTAATTACATTTAAAAACAACAGTTGTTTCATTGTGATCAAGAACAAATATTTTTCATCAGAGTAATCTTCTCTGCTTTATTGGTTTGAGAAAGTCCCCCTTCACTTGTACTTTAACTGCAATGCTCTTTGGGCTTCATTCTAGAAAAGAAAATGCTGTACCCAGATCTTGCTGGCGCTGTTCTTGTGTGCTCTGTACCGCCTTCAGGTAATAGGTATGTTCACATTTTATGATGGATTTACTTTTCGCTTACTTGAACATAACTGGCCAAACTGAAATTTTGATTGATACTTTCCAGCGGATTAGTGTGGCGTTATCTGTTTTCCAAACCTGTTGCTGCTTTTAAGGTATTTGCTTCAGGATTTTGAAATAGAAGATTAGTATGCCTCTTTAATATTTTTCTTTCCTCTTCAATATTGGAACCTGGATATTGAAAAACTGGACTCATTACTTCAATTTAGACTTCATCAAAAACATGAGATCAGAATTTCTTCTCTTTATTTTCTTAAACCAAAGAGTAAGATTGGCTGATCAAATAAGTCTCTTCAAATAATAGATATGTTTATATGAACCCATAAGCAGGTGACACGCAGCTTGGCAGCTAAGGCTTTTCAAACTGATCTTTCACTCTGCAAGGAAACATTTTTCACATCAACCATGGAGGATCATCTGGTGAAACGGTTGGTTTATTAGCTCTTCTCCATGTTCTTATAACCTAGTCTACTCTTCATATTGTTCTATATGATAAATGCACAATATACAACATATTTATGTGGTTTCATGCGTCTATGGTTTTGTTGATGTAAGCACATGGCCTGAAATTTACTTTGGGCTCAAAATTACTTTTTGCACAACCTAACTAGAGCTGGAAGCTTACGTTATGTCAGGAATTTCTATTTCTTTTTTAAAAACTTCAAACTCACATTTTTAAAAAGGTGTTAGCCTTAAAGGAAATGAATCAAATGATTTTTTTGCATAGCTTATTGATATAGCCAGTAGAAACGTGCATCTATCAATCAATGATGTTAGTGTGATTCAAACCAATAGTCCTTAGGGAAGCATTTGATAAGTATGACTTCCGCTCAGAAGTCCTTTCAGGATGCTCAAGACTGTCAATCAACATGTTATACCTCAAGGGTTGGCCAACTGAGCAAACTCAAAATTCATCTATGAAATTCCTAGTTGTAAACACTGAATTGCCATTGAGAATGTGCCAAGTCATGACTATATTGAACATTTATGCATTTTTAGGGGAGTTTATAATGGAAATTTCATGTGCAATTTATCAAAGGCTAGGCTTTAGGTACTGATTTTTATGGTTTTTGATGCCATATTTTGTGCTTTATTAATCTGTTATATAAATACTAAATATCTCCAATCAGCAGGAAGCAATGAAAATCATATTTTGAAAAAAAGAAGGATGTGTTATTTCCACTTCACTACTTGTGACTCCTACTTCACCATTTTATTAGCGAGTAATATGACCTGTATTGAATACATATCTTAATCACTTTATAATTTTAGATTCTATGATAAATTCATGTTTGTGTTTCGTTGAAAATAATAATAAGAAGAAAAAAGACCACAAAAAAAAACCTATATCTCAAGAATTTGTTTACATCTTCAATTGATTCAAATTTTATACTTTATAATATATATTTTCTTAAATAATATATTTTGAAGAATCTAACTTGTGAAACAGTGATTGGTATTTATAATTACTATGAGTTTGAGTTCCTAATATATAACTTTAATGTTGAAATCAATACATTATAAAATAATACTGTAAGATTAGTAATAATTTAGAATTTATAGTATATGTACTTTGATACTCAAAAATTTTAGGGTCGTGATTCACTGACTAACTTATTCATAAAGATTGCAATATCTACCAGCTCAATTTTAAGGGGAAAAAAATTATTTTACATGACTTGTATTTTTGGAAAATAAAGTCATAAATAATAAGCATAGCTCTTTTCTTATATACTCTTTAAAAATTAAATTCAAGAAGTACATTAAATGAGGCTATTTTAGTGTTTATAATAAATAATGCAGTAGAAGTTACAAGTTCTGAAATGAGAATAACACCAACCAAAATTCAAATGCTAAGTTGCCAAACCCTAGAAATCTAGCCATTTGCGAATTATTTTTTTTACCTTAACCATGCCAATATAAAAGAATTTGTCCTCTCACATAGGCAGCTACATCGTTAAAAGTGCATCCATTTCTAGATTTTTTAGTTGACCATCAAAGTTTGAGTCATTTTGGTTTCTTTCAGTTACCAAGCACTAATGAAAGAAAGCTCAAGAATGCCACTGTTTGATCTAAGGAAGCTTAATTCATCACTTCCAGTTCCTTCGGTGCTAAAATCATCTATTGAAGTGCTTGTGCTGGGAGCAAATGATGATTTCATAGTGGTAACTTCATATATAACTCAAGCAACTCATATCTTCCTATAAGTATTCAGATCTAGTATGTTGAAATCGTTGGAGTGCCTTAGTATTCCTCTCTTATGTAAGTATTCAGATCTATTTCTCTGAAAAGGTACTGTGTTTCTCAATATGCTCCTTATCATTAGAGATAATCATAGTTTCTTATCATTACAGTGATTTTGTGGTTTTCCTTTATCCCTACAAAAGGTTAGCCTGAGAAAGCACATTGGTATAGAGTCTTTTCCCTCTGTATGTGATAGGGCAGGGTATGTTGTCTACATAGTGAAAAATCATGCATGGCAAGAATCCAACCTCAAGAATTCTGGTTCAACCATTTCGGTGTTGCTGACTCCTTCAGGCCTCCAAGGATTCAAAAAAGGAAAAAGTAAAATAAAATAAAATAAAGTGAAAATTTCCGCAGTTGCTGCTTGTCGTAATTCGTTTTCTTTCTTATCTGATCATGGCGTGTGTCACACTCATCTATTCTATATTCAAAGCCGGATCCCATCCTTGGCAATGTCAGTTGTCATGTTTGTGTCTGAACTTCTGAGTGGGACCTTTCCTTCTGATGTTTTCTTAAAGACATGTCAGGGGTGGAGATTCACTCTTAAAATGGTAAGGCACCAGAAGGGGCCTTTCTTGATAAGGGCCATCCTTATTATACTGGAAAAAAAAAAAAAAAACCCTCCTTTGGTTGGTTGGTCTGAAGTCAAAACCAAAATCCCCATCACCTTGCTATGCTCAATGGCATCCTACTCCCTTGAAACCCAATTACATTTTTCTCCTCTAGCATCTTATGATTTAGCTCCCAAATTTTCTGTATCTTTGGCAAAGCATGCAGTTGCCATATTTGTGGCCTAAGCAATTCATGCATGAATCTAATTCCCTCATTATCATAGTGAAGTCTTTGAACAGTGATCGTCCTTTTTGGCAGAATAATCTCTGCTTCAATCTCAATGCTAGAGTTTTTCCAATTGGTATCATTTTATTGGTTTTGTAGGGATATATATCCTGGCCATTCTAGACAATTTGCCTTAGAATTTCTTACCAAAAATCTTGCAGCTTCAACCATGGAGAAAAATTGAATTGTCATTGTCCCAGTTTGGCTAGATCACTGCAATTTTCATTTGTTTGTAGTCTGGACCTATTTTATTGCTTGCGTTACCTCTAAGTAAGTTTATTGTTTATTGCTTGCTAAAATTTTCAGGACACTGAAGGACTCAACGAAACAGGCAGGTTTTATGGCGTATCACCAATCTGTGTTGAAGGGGTTGCCCATGACATGATGCTAGATTGTTCATGGGAGAAAGGTGCTAGAGCTATTCTATCATGGTTAAATTGTTTAAGCAGATAGGAGTTAGGACCATTGTTTGATTTTGCTCGAAACTTGCTTATCTTGCAATAGAAAATTGTGTGGTTCTTAAAGCCATAATGAATTTCAAATAACAAAGAAAAAGAAAAACTCAATTGTGGGTCTTATATCATTCTCCTTTGTGGTTACAACTATCATAGATTATACAAACGAATGGCATTAGGTCGTGATATCTCAGACCACATAAAATCCTACGTTAAACTGACGAAAACCTTGTAACAATTAGCCATTGCATGATTCCGTTATACTACATCGAACTCACAGGCTTCTGGCTATAGCAAAGTATGCCATCTTCTACGTCATTGTTTCATTGTTCCTAATCGTCTCGCCCATGGTGCTAGCTGAAGAAGACGAGGTTGTAAGTCCTTCACCTGAGCCCTTTCCATCTTAGCCAGCAGCTGGGATTTACAAATATGGGGAATGAGATTATGGGTGGAACTTTGCTCGGAAAGCATGTTCTCTTGGTTCTTAAATGCTGAGAAAAAACAAACTTACTTGAGAGGCTAATGGGCATGCAATGAGGCATTCAAGAAGATGGTTCTTGAATTTCCTGAGTCTTAAGCACTGAATCCAAATGCGTATAAGCGGCCTCATCCAAACTTGGGTTGACCTGAAGCTTGATAAAATATTGATCTAAGAGAACTTTTAGACATTTCACTGACTCAGTTGACTGGTCAGACTCAGTTGACTGGTCAAATTCTGTTAAATTCAGGCCAGGTCAATGATATATATATATATATATATAAAAAACATTGATATTCCATTTGTGTTGCTTTGATTCCACCTGAACACATGAGCGACGACAATGCTTGAAAATAATGGCAAGTCAGAGATCCATACGTTAGCCACCAAGAGTGCTCAACGCATTCGTTTTATTTTTATTTTTATTTTTATTTTTATTTTGTACAAATCTCTTTCTTAAGAGAATTAAAGGGCTTGAATGCCACGATGAGCTACAAGAAGAAGAAATAAATATATTCAAAAGAAATTATCAAAGAAAAAATACAAGTTTCTTTCCAACATTCTTATCACAACCCCTTTAATTTTACAATAAATAAATAAATAAAAACAGCATTTTGCAATTTCTCCTCTTAAAAAAATATTCTAGCCTTTTTGTGATTTTTTTGTGGTTTCAAAAATTTTTATATATTTTATTTGATTTGGAAAAGAAATGAGAGGGAAAAAAATAAAAAAAACGCAAAAAAAAATAAAAAAATCTTAAATTTAATTCACATCTTTAATTGTAATTTTAACTCAAAAAACACATCAATAAAATACCAAATAGTTAAAAAACAACCTTACAAAATTATCATTAGCACATATTTATCTCATTATCATTTAAAATATTCATAGCAACATTATTATTTTTCTTAAATTCATAGATACAAGTAATGTACTTTTTATTTAAAAAAACTTGCATATATTGTTTTACTGTAAATATGTATATATTTTTATATCTTTATTTACTTCAATTACTATGTTAATTTGAATTTAAAATGATAATTTCAATTTTTAGATTCTATAAAAATCATAATAAGTTTATGTATTTTATAATTATTTAATTCAAATTACATAATAACAACAACACAGCCCAATAATATATTATCAAATAATTTCCATCAGAATAGAAAAGAAAAAAATAGGAACAAATAGGCCCTATTTTACCGGCCCAAAACAGAAATCAGCCCATATGTCTAAGCGAATCCTAACCGTCCAAAAAATATGTAACCCTAAATCTTTCTTATTAAACCCACACTTCATCTCATACCGTCGCTTCTCAGCACCAGCACCAGCACCAGCACCAGCCAGAACGTCTTCTTCTTCTCGTTGCTGCTTTGGTAAGCTTCAAAGAATTCAATGGGCTCTCTTTAATTTCTCTTTTTATCAAACTCTTAATCTGAGGTTTTTACCTTTTTATGTATTTGCTTGTAGTGATTCTTTTAGCTTCGTTGTTTTGTTATCTTGTTCACAAACTGTTTTCTTATATGGGTGCGTTTTGTCTCCGAAGCAAATGGGTAGCTTTTATTTTCTCTTACTTTGCACTTATTTGAGAGATTAAAGATGCTGTCTAGCGTGTGCTTTTGTGTGCATGTACAGTATAGAAACACTAGATTAGGCTGATGCATTAACCTTGTCTCTTGCATTTGCGTGCTTAGATTTGACGGTTTTTATGCAATGTAATCGGTTTGCTAGTAAATCGAGTAGAGAGGGTACAGAGGAGAAGTGAGAATGGTTTTTAAGATGATAAAAAATGGAAGTTTTTTCGTAATGCATGAGTTGTCTGGAATGTTTCGTGGTTTGTTGTGCTTTCGGCATGAATTTGTTAGCTACGCTACTAAAAGTGGATTTTTTAAAAAAAATTTCTGTCTCTTTAAAACCCTTGGTAGCTTACCATCTTTTTGCTGCAAGGCGCTGAAAAAGTTTGGAGTTAGGTCTACCTTTTGGTGGGATATCTATACAACGTTGTGGGATTCATCATTCATTGATGTTTTGTTCTCCAACTCCTGGTTCATTTCTGAAAAAAAAATAAAATTGAAGGGATCTTACCTATTGATGCATGACAGGTAATTAGGTGGCCATTAGGTTGACAACTCGTAAAAGAATATGGTGATAGCTATTATGGTGAATTTGAATTGACAATTGTAGTTTAGTTATGGAATGTAATCTCTTGCTGTTGCTAAGTAGATCTGTGAAGATGTTCACTACAAAGAAGAAGATCCAAAAGGACAAGGATGCTGAACCAACTGAGTTTGAGGAGACAGTTGCCCAGGTTAGCTCCTTAGGTTTCTATCTGATTACTTGCATTCCTGGCTTAAATGAGTCAATTGTGATGAAATCTAAATGCTTTTTCTTCTGTAGGCATTATTTGACTTGGAAAATACCAGCTCAGACCTGAAAAGTGATCTAAAAGATCTCTTTATAAATTCTGCGGTGTAAGTACACTATTGTATGCTTGTTATATGCAAAACTTTTCATTCTTTTCTTTCAATTTTCTGTTTCCCTTTTGGTGCCTGGTCTATTGCTAAATTTTAATTTTGTAAATTTGCAGTCAAATAGATGTTGCTGGAAACCGCAAAGCTATTGTCATTTATGTTCCCTATAGACTGAGGAAAGCTTATCGCAAGGTTCATCTTCGCCTTGTTAGAGAGCTGGAGAAAAAGTTCAGTGGGAAGGTAACATCTTCTCAGATTCTTAGTTTTCTACGTGTGTAATTGAGAGGGGGGCTATTGTAAAGTCTTGAACTTGCTACTAGTAGGCTGCAGGTTTCATTCCTTAGAATAAGGTGCTCAGCATTTGCAGTTTTTAATCTTGGATAATATACAAGTCAATCCCGGTTTCAGTTGAATATATACTTGAATCTGAACTCTGAGGCATGTTTCATATGCTTCTCTTATAATCCGGCAGGATGTTGTTCTGCTTGCTACCCGAAGGATCGTGCGTCCACCAAAGAAAGGCTCTGCTGTTCAGCGTCCCCGCTCCCGCACCCTAACTGCTGTGCATGAGGCCATGCTTGAGGATTTAGTCTATCCTGCTGAGATTGTTGGAAAACGCACCAGATACAGGATTGATGGATCCAAAATTAGCAAGGTAACTTGGACACTAGTCAAAAGGAACAGAAAATTATAGATGGAATTGTATGCTCTGTCACCATAATCTGTGCTTTTCTCATGAAATCGCATTTTGTTTTTATTGTCTCAGATCTTCTTGGATCCCAAGGAGCGCAACAACACCGAGTACAAGCTAGAATCATATGCGGGAGTTTACCGGAAGCTTACAGGAAAAGATGTGGTTTTTGATTTCCCGGTAACAGAGGCCTGAAGAACTGTTGATGAGTTTTTGTAATGTTATTCTATTCAAGAGTTCTATAACTGGAGGCAGATAGGATACTATTTAAAATTTTGTCTCTTGAATTTGATTGAATGTCATTTGAATAGGACACGTTTCTTCAAGGTTTCTTTTACCATGCACTTCTGAGTTGACTTCCTATGGATTCTTATGAAAAATTTCTTACGCAACGGTGGTGGTGGTTGTAGAACATGTTACACTTGGTTGTTTTTCACGTACTTGTATTAATATTATATTTTTTTTAATTTTTTAAAATTAATTTCTGATATCTTTAATTTTTTTTTTCCAAATATAGGTAAAAATAGTCTGTTAATTTTTATATAAAAAGAACTCCAATCAAAACAAAAGGCAACTCAACTTTTTGATAAATGTTTTTTAAAAAAGTCAAAACGCATTTCGTTTTGTCAATTTTATCTTTTAAAAAAAGAAGAGATAAGTCAGCATTTTTATAAGTTAAAATAATGTTATTTTAAAAAGAAAACAAAAAAAAGTCAACATTATTATCTTGTAAAAGTCAAAATAATGTTATTTTGAAAAAATAAAATAAAAGTCATTTGTTTTGACAGGTTGATTTTATAACTATGATTATAATTATATTATTTCTTTTCTCCCGTATTGTATTATGATCCCATGTTTCATATAAACTACAACTAATATACTCAATCTAAAGGTAGAAACACTGGAGCTACCATTCCCTTGCCTACTTTAGGATTTGAGGGTTTTTTTTTTTTTTTATGCTGTATGCAAATTATCCAATAAAAACAAAATTGAAATAACAAGTCAAAATTAGTAAAAATAAAAATATTATTTCTTAGCTTTGTATGCAAGGGTACTTTTGTTCTTTTGCTATGATTTTTTTGTTATTATTACATGAAATTAAGGGTAATGGGATCTTTTAATATATAAAATATTATTTATATTAAAAAGTAGTTAAATATTATTTATATTAAAAAGTAGTTACATGCGCAACAAATGAGCGTTGTCCGCACCTTTAAAGTGGCGCGTATGGTATCAAAATAGATATGAATGCTGCCGGTTGAGCTTTGATCAAATGTTTTTTGTTTTCCCCCTCTTTCCACTCTCCCCTCCTAAGAAAATGTGTTGGCCTTTACAAAAAATAAAGAAGTATGGTTATCCGTTTGTTAGTCAAATTAGATCTTTATTCTTTTGATTACAATATATTTGGTTTTGAATCATTTACCGAATTAAATATTTTTTTTAATTTCATCCATTGATATTTGATTTTTATATCAAATTTGATTATCATTCCTTTAATGGTCTTGAATCATTTACAAGTCAAAATTAGTAAAAATAAAAATATTATTTCTTAACTATGTATGCAAGGGCACTTTTGTTATTTTACTATGGTTTTTTTTGTTATTATTATGTGGGATTAGGGGTAATTGGATTTTTTAATATATAGAATATTATTTCTATTAAAAAGTAGCTACACGCGCAGCAAATGAGCGTTGCTTGCACCTTTAAAGCGGCGTGTGTGGCATTAAAATAGATCTGAATGTTGCTAGTTGAGCTTTGATCACATGTTTTTTCTTTTCTCCCTCTTTTCACTCTCCCCTCTTAGATAAATGATTATTTGTTTGTTGAGTTAAATTAGATCTTCATTCTTTTAATTGCAATACATTTGGTTTTAAATCATTTACTGAGTTTATTTTTTTCAATTTTATCCTTTGATATTTTATTTTTATATCAAATTTAGTTATCATTCTTTTAATTGCAATGTATTTGGTCTTGAATCATTTACAAAGTTAATATTTTTTAATTTCATCCCTTTATATTTGATTTTTATATCAAATTTGGTCCTCATTCTTTTGATTTTATTTTTAATTTTTCTTATTATTTTCTTAATTAAAATTGGTTTTTGCATGTCAAATTTGATTCTTGTTCTTTTCAAATCAATTTTTTTATTTTCTATTTTTTCTATTTTTTTCAAGTTTATCCCTATTAAGGAAACTAAAGCAATCACAGCAATGCCACCTCCAATATAGCTGTCACCATTCATGTCCATACCATATCTGTGTATTCCCATGATTTTAGGATCAGTTTATTCTTTCCGTTACATATCCTTGATTGCCTAAACTTATGGTTTCGGGTTGTATAAAGATATGAAATATGTACAGAGATAAGTGTGCCTTGTAATAAGAACAATTTCAACAGTTTCTTATATTCGCTTTATGGTATCAGAGCAATAATCTCTAACGAGTTTTTTCTCTCTCTTCTGCAACATGGCTGCCATCTCTACATCTACCATTGATTCACCTATCATCACCCTCAATACTGCCACCACCATCAACGCAAAACTCACCCCTTCCACCTTTCCTCAGTGGAGAGCTCAATTTGAGGCATTACTCATCGGTTATGATATCATTGATTTTGTCACAGGTTCAAAAGTATGTCCTGTCATTGATACAACCAACTCTGCCTTCATAGCCGCGAACTCCCACTGGGTTCGCCAAGACAAACTTATCCTCCATGCTATTCTTGCCTCCACCTCAACAAATATCACCCCACTTCTTACTTCATACAAAACCTCTCATGAGGCTTGGACAGCACTTACTCGCCTTTATGCTGGAAAATCTAGAACACGAACGATGCAGCTCAAGGAAGATTTAACCTTGAGCACTCGTGGAAATCGCACCGTTACTGAGTTCCTTCAAGCAATTAAAATGCTTGCTGACGAACTTGCAATTATCGATCATCCCGTTTTAGATGATGATTTAACCCTCTACATCCTTAATGGATTGGGTCCCAAATTCAGAGAAATTGCAGCACCCATTCATGCTCGTGACACCTCTCTAAAATTTAAAGATCTGCATGATCTTCTTGTAGGTCATGAAAGCTATCTTCGACGGTTGGAGACTCAATCAGCAGTCAACTTTATTCCCACTGCCAATTACTCTCGTTGGCAAGGAACGGGGCAGTATAAACCAAGTAATAAGTCTTTCTTTCTTTAGACTCAGAGCACCAATGGGTCCAGCAAAAATTGGCCTTCTCCTTCTGGCTATAGGAAATTCAAGCCTAAGTGCCAATGGTGTGATCAAGTGGGCCATACAGCTAAAAATTGCCCAAAAATGCCTTTTGTTGAATTTACTGCAAATTGTGCAGTATCCAATCAAGAGAAGAAACAAAAGTGGCTGGTTGACTCCTCGGCATCTCATAATATGACCACTGATCTCTCAAAATTGACAATTAATTCTGAATATGATGGTACTGATGAGGTGGTTATTGGAGATGGTTCAGGTTTGCCTGTGTCTCATATTGGTTCATTATCTATTGCATCGCCTAACCGTGTTTTTCAATTACATAATACTCTTTGTGTTCCTACAATTCAGAAAAACCTCATTTTTGTTCATCATTTCACCAAACATAATAATGTTTATCTTGAATTTCATCCTACTTATTTTTTGGTGAAGGATCGGATCACGGGGGCGACACTACTAAAAGGCGATTGTGAAGACGGTGTGTACCCATTTCCAGAAGATTTACCTCCAAAAAATATTGTTGCCTATGTCCATGAGCGTACCACCACCAATGGTTGGCACAAACGACTTGGCCATCCATCGTCCAAATTGGTTCATCATTTAATTCACACTTTTTCTTTACCCACAAATAAGAATAGATCCTTATCACTTTGTTCTTCATGTTCTCAAAATAAAGCCCATCGACAGATTTTTAATAATCATGGTCTCACTAGCACTGCTCCATTGGATCTAATTTATACGGATGTTTGGGGTCCATCGCATGCCGTTGGTATTGATGGCTCTAAATATTATCTTATTTTTGTTGATCATTATACCAAATACACTTGGCTCTATCCTATGACTCATAAATCAACAGTTCAAATAATTTTTTCGCAATTTAGAAATCTTGTGGAAAATAAATTTAATACCAAAATCAAGAGTCTTTATTCTTACAATGGTGGAGAATATATCAGTCTCAAGTCCTACCTATCAGTTCATGGCATCAGTCATTATACAACCGCTCTCCATACCCCACAACAAAATGGTATGTCTGAACGATGTCATCGACACATTGTTGAGACTAGTCTCACATTACTCACAGATGCTCACATGCCCCTTTCATAGTGGCCATATGCTTTTCAATGTGCAACCTACCTCATAAATCGAATGCCCACTTCTACCCTGCACAATAAATCCCCGTTTGAAAAATTGTTTCAACAAACTCCAAATTATCTCAAACTCAAGCAATTTGGCTGTCTATGTTATCCTTTAACAAGACCTTATAATAAACATAAATTGGAACCTAAGGCCACACCATGCACATTTGTGGGTTACTTACTTTCTCAAAATGCTTATCTCTGTCTTGAGCCAAAAATGCGAAAGCTGTTTCCCTCCCGACATGTCATTTTCCATGAAGGAACTTTCCCTTTTGAGACATCATCCTCCATCAACTCCATGCTCATCTCACCTTCATCAGCAACCAAAGACTCTTCTATTCCAATTTTCTTACCACTTGTCTCCCTCCCTTCTTCTCATCCAACAACATCTCTGGAACTGGGTACTGCTACCTATCCATC
>Ga0325403_1003338_pt1 | contig 14617 bp, 7 predicted proteins | sample PopdelMetagenome_19_FD_205665 | JGI IMG/M metagenome (GOLD analysis project Ga0325403, IMG submission 205665) | Populus deltoides microbial communities from Bellville, Georgia, United States - Xylem-PdKOR-R4 | ecosystem: Host-associated > Plants > Phyllosphere > Stem > Wood/Secondary xylem...
AAATTCAGGACTCATCAACTGCTGTACGACTTATTGATGAAATGGTTGGTAAAGGATTCTCAGCGGATTCAACTACATTTCAGATGTTACTGGATCTGGAATCCCACGATGAAATCATAAGCCGATTTATGCGTGGAAGCTCTCGAGGTAGAAAAATGAAGTGACATTTTCCTATCAAGTGACATTGCAGGCTGCTGTACCTCTTGTGAGTTATCACAATACAAAGATCTTTAACTTTAATGCATACAATAACCAGTCTTGTTTTCCATTATTTGATGAATTTTCTAATCTTAAATTAAGTATTCCAAGTTTTGAATTTGCAGCTAACATTGTGACCTCAACTAATCCTAACAGAGGAATGATTCAAAAAAGTAACGAAAGCAAGAGCCAAACCCTGATACGAGAGAACTGTTTCTGGTATTGATCATGTTATACTGTTTCTCACGCATGATCGTGGGAATGCTTATCTAGCACCTAACCTACCTCATCATACATCATGTGTTAATAGCAAGGCATTGCAAATAAGGCCAATGAAGACTTAGCAGGAGGTGCAATAAGGAAAAAAATTATTATTATTATTATTATTATAATAATAGTTTTAAAAATCAACTCATAATTAAGCTCATAATTAAGCAGGGTGAGGTCCAAGTCATGGGTTGGATGGTTATCATGAGTTGATTTGAGTCACTATATAAATAAAAATAATTATTATCATAGTTTTAAAACTTAACTCAAGGCAATGTTCAGATTACGGGTTGGGAAGGTTAACTTAGTTAACCTAATTTTTTTTTTTTTTAAATAATCAAAGCAATCTTGTTTTGATCAAAAATAATTTTTAAAAAATTCAACGAGTTTTTGCCCTATGTTATATCTCGGGTTGACCTGAGTTTTTGATCAGGTTAGGTCGAGTCAATCTTTTATATATTTCTTCTTAAACTCAGACATTATAGATCTTGGATTGACATGATTTCAGGTCAACCTGTTAGATTAGTTCTAGTTTTGTAACTAGAATTATTATAACATTATCAATTTCATCACTTAATATAAACTAAAATAAAAAAAAATCTAATTATTTTTTAAAATATGTAAATTTGACAACAATACATATTAAGAATAAAATAGATTTTTTATATTTTATTATATTATGTGCACCATAACCAAACATGATATAAATATAGTCGGTTTATCTTGTACATCATTGTCAAACACAATTCTCTTTGTCTTCTTTTCTTTCTTCTTTTCCTATGTCTTTTCTGTTCTAGAAAAATAATTAAACACTACCTATATGTTAAGAAAGAAGAGAGAAAGTCGATCCAAAAATTTAAAGAGAGAGAAAATACTTAGATGACCATGTCCAAATACAAAAAATATTGATCTTTGTGTAAATAGATTCATCTTCTTGAAAAAAGTTCAATGAATGCGATTTTTGCTATAACCATGCTGAAAAAAAGTTGATCAAGGTTCATTATTTTTTTCTTCATTTAATTTTTTTTTAGAGTGATTAGAGGGTGTTTTGGAGCTAGGAACGAGTTTATGGCATTTCATGTGAAATTGTTTTAGATGTTTTCAGGTAAAAACGAATAGAAAAATGAATTTTTAGAATCCAAATACTTAAACACTGATTCTTTTTTTCATAGAAGGTAATCAAAAAAACTATTTAATAGTTGACAATCACCTATCATAATAGATGACTCGTTGTTTATTACAATAAAAAATAACTAAAGCAGACAATATTATATTTTCTCCAAAAATAAGATAAAAACAATAAACTATGAGGCAGGTTGGGTTAGGCATTTTTATGAAAGGCCAAGGTCATCGTCGTCTGATCCTTTTTTTTCTTTGGTATTAATTATTTTTATTTAAATATTAATTAATGTCCCATTTATTTTTAAATAATGATTGATGTTTTTCTATGTTTTTTTAGTTTTATAATGCTTAAAAAAGATTAATATAATTTGTGTTAATTCATTATCACAATATCCTTAGACATTTTGTATATATAAAAAAATACAAATCAAAAGAACTCTCAACATATAAAAACTTGGAAATGTAATTTTAAAGGATAAAATTACAATTAAAAAAGTTTAATAATCAAAATAAAAAAAATTAACATTATTAATATAAAACATTACATACACGATTTATTGTGCTCGGAAAGTAATTAGTGTGTATCTATTAATTACTCTCTCAAATCTACTTAAAAGAAATAAAGAGATACAAGTATAAGAGATAAATCATGAGTGGGAATAATTTTATTGTTTTTGGTGGATCATAAATTTTATTTTTTTTATTTTTCTTATATCTATTTTCTTTTTCAAAATAAACCACAAATATATAAGAAATAAAATATTAAAAATTACTAAAACCACAACATAAAATTTTCTATGCGTAGATTATTTTTTTAGAAACGGTTTGTGTTTCAATTTTTTTTTAAAAAATTGATTTTTAATTTTTTTAATAATTTTATATTGTAAGTTTAAAAAAATTTAAAAAATAAAAATAATATTTTAATATATTTTTAAATAAAACATTCTTTAAAAAATAAACATTATTATAATTTTTAAAAAAAACTTAATATATATGATAACGATTTAAGGACTCAGAATTTTTTTGCAATATGTTTTGTTCAAGGGGAAATGATGGAAAGTCAAAGCAACAAGTGTATAGCTTAAGAAAGACACAGAGTAGATTGGAAAAGCTTTCATCATCGGCTTTGAAGGAGGTGAGGAACAGTCAGAGATAACGCAGCTTTTTAACCTAAAAATGATGATGTTCACGCGGAAAAGCGCTTATAGAGCTACTGCTTCTGATTTTCGGATTCTTCAACAACATATGGAAATGGGTATCTTTCCTTCTTCTTTCTTATTCTTCAATCATCACCACATCTCCACTTCTGCTTGTACTAGGAAACCTTCTTTGCCTCAAAACAATGGTGGGTTTGTTAGTAATAATAGCACTAACATCAGTATTGATGATGCTCTGGCTTCATTCTATCGCATGGTCCGCATCAATCCTAGGCCTTCTGTTGCGGAATATGTTAAAGTCGTAGGTTCCTTTGCCAAAAAAAAACAGTACTCTACTGTTGTCTCTTTGTGCAATCAAATGGATTTGTTCGGTGTTACCCACAATGTTTATTCTCTAAATATATTGATTAACTGCCTTTGTCGCTTGAACCATGTTGATTTTGCTGTCTCTGTCTTGGGTAAAATGTTCAAACTGGGTATTCATCCCACTGCTAGCACATTCAATGCACTCATTAATGGTCTCTGCAATGAGGGAAAGATTAAAGAGGCAGTAGGATTGTTTAATGAGATGGTACGGAGAGGGCATGAGCCTAATGTGATTAGCTATAATACTATAATCAAAGGTTTGTTCAAATCTGGCAACAGAAATATGGCTGTTCACGTGTTCAAGAAGATGGAACAAAATGGGTGCAAGCCAGATGTGGTGACATATAATACAATCATAGACAACCTTTGCAAAGATAGGCTAGTAAATGACGCCATGGAATTCTTATCTGAAATGCTGGGTCGGGGCATTCCACCAAATGTTTTTACTTACAACTCCATCGTCCATGGTTTTTGCAATTTAGGACACCTGAATGAAGCTACTAGACTGTTCAAAGAAATGGTTGGCAGGGATGTTATGCCAGATACAGTGACCTTCACTATTTTGGTTGATGGGCTGTGCAAAGAAGGAATGGTTTCAGAAGCTCGGCATGTCTTTGAAACAATGACTGAAAAAGGTGTAGAGCCAAATATTTCCACTTACAATGCTTTGATGGATGGGTACTGTTTACAGCGCCAAATGAATGAGGCCAAGAAGGTGTTTGAAATCATGATTCGCAAGGGTTGTGCACCTGGTGCACATAGTTACAACATCTTGATCAATGGATATTGCAAAAGTAGAAGGATGGATGAGGCAAAATCACTCCTTGCTGAAATGTATCATAAAGCATTGAATCCTGATACTGTCACCTACAGCACTCTTATGCAAGGTCTGTGCCAATTAGGAAGACCTAAGGAAGCTCTCAATCTTTTCAAGGAGATGTGTTCTTATGGCCCGCGTCCAAATTTGGTGACTTATGTGATTTTACTAGATGGCTTCTGCAAACATGGGCATTTGGATGAGGCATTAAAACTGCTCAAGTCAATGCAAGAGAAGAATCTAGAACCTAATATTGTCCATTATACTATCCTTATTGAAGGCATGTTTATTGCTGGGAAGCTTGAAGTTGCGAAGGAACTATTTTCCAAGCTTTTTGGGGATGGAATACGGCCTGATATACGGACATACACTGTCATGATCAAGGGACTGCTGAAAGAAGGGCTGTCAGATGAAGCATACGATTTATTTAGAAAAATGGAAGATGATGGCTTCTTGCCAAACAGTTGCTCATATAATGTTATGATTCAAGGATTTCTTCAAAATCAGAACTCATCAACTGCTATACGACTTATTGATGAAATGGTTGGTAAAAGATTCTCGGCGGATTTGTCTACATTTCAGATGTTATTGGATTTAGAATCTCAAGATGAAATCATAAGCCAATTTATGCGTGGAAGCTCTCAAGGTAACAAAATGAAGTGACATTTTCCTATCAAGTGACATAGTAGGCTGATGAGCCTCTTGTGAGTTATAACGATGCTCTCGGTTATTTAACTTTATTGAATTGTTTGTAACATCTAGGGTGACTTCTAGGGATCTGTTTTTGGCACTAGAGCTCACCTTGCATTGCGTGTTGAGTTGAATCTATGTAGTACAAAGTCCAAAGTATACAATAACCAGTCTTGTTTTCCTTTATGCGATGAATTTTTAACTTGAAGTAGGTTTTTCAAGTTTGGAATCTGCACCTAACATGTGACCTCTACTAATCCTAACAAAGGAATGATTCAAAAAAGTGAACTCGAGGGTTCTCTTCATCTTGTTCTTTTATCCAAGTTACAGCGGGTTGTATTGGAGCTGATCTGAATGTGCTGTTGACAAGGCTGGCAATCTTTCTGTAGAGAGAAATGGTTAGCAGAGTCTCTTCTATCCAGAGAATCTACAGTTTTAGAACACATGCGGAAATGGTGGAGGATACCTCGGTTGCCATCATCATGACAATCTACAGTTTTAACAGTTTTCTCCGAAAGAGGACTCTACAGAAGCAGTAGCACAAGCTTAGGTTGTTTTATGCATTTCAAGTGGTCATTTGCATGGTACTCGAATTGTTTGATTCAGGTTTTGATTTCCAGAGTCTGTAGACAGGTTGTTTTAAGTGGATGGCTGCTTGTGTTTATGGTATACACTCCAAAAAGGCCTGCGTGCTGCTGCTCATTTCTCAGTCTCAATTAATACTTCTTGTTGCTGTACAAGGAGGCTGGTCTCTCCACCCATCGTGTAAGAAGGCTTGCTCAACTCATTTAAGCTTTGCTGTTGTTCTATTCTTCTTGGCTAATTGAAGTGTTTGGACAGTATTGACCAGGTACAGTATTCCTTTGCTCGATCGGGATTAAACTGCAATTCTGCAGAAAATGAGGTGAGGAGATCTAAGAAGGATTCTTGCCATTAGAACATCTTGTCGTTCCTTTGATTAATGCCAAATTGTATGCAGCAGCTTTCGAGCCTTCAAAGAAGATTATATCTTTAATCTTGAGTTAAATATTATCTTAATCCAAAAAATTAAACTGTGAAATCTGATAAATAGTTAAATATTACTCTGTAATAAGTTGTCGTATTTTTAAAGGTCATGTATTGATATTTTGAGTCATGATATATCTTTAATTGTGCTTGTAAAGATACAAGTATCAACTCAAAAATAGTCTAGTTTGGGAAATGTGGAGTGGTGATTGAGAACTGACTGGATAAAACTGTTTCCCTTGATTTTTAAGTTTATTTCATAACTTCTGCTCTACATGGAATGTCATGTTCTTTGAAATGTGTCTGTAAATTTCATGTCCTTCCTGAGGTGTTTCAATGTTCACTTTCAAGGAAATTCTGTTAGCTGAGGGTTTTGGAGCGAGAACAGAAGAATATCGATCTCCCGTTCTTAGGATTTTAAGGGCTTTTGGGCGTTTTATTTTGTGATTTGGCGTCATCTAATAAATATGACCCTTCTCCATGGATTTGGAACTTCTTGTTTCTTACAAAATATTTCCCAGTTACATATTTTACCCCAAGCTTTGAGGGGCCGGTGTTTGAATTTGAGAAAATGTCTGGAAATCTAAAGTTGTGTTTAAATTCATATAAATCACCGAGACTGAAACCCGGCATCTCCAGTGAGAACCGAGTATCCTAACCAGCTAGATCATAGCTTTGATTGTTGTTTTGTATTAATAAATACATCTCTTATTAGGTTTAATTTCGATATTTTAGGATGCAGCATGATAAAAGTACCTCAAGTTTGCTTGATTTTGACGAATCAAGCATATTAAGGATCGTTCTAGACGGTGGTTTCCGCCATTAGTGGTGGTGAAGGAGACATAATTAATAATAAAAGAAAAAGGACGGCATTAGAACTAGATTCATGATGGAGATAAATTAAATTATTAACCGGTTTTCAATTAGGATGTTTACTAGGGTAAAAGAGGTTAGATGTTGCTGTTTTTTTTAATATATTTTTAATATCAGGACATTATAACAATAAAAAATATATAAAATTAATTTTAAAAAATTTTATTTTAAAAAATAAATTTTCAAAACATTAAATAAATTAATTATTAATAAATTTTTATTTAAAAGTGATTAAAAGTCTGGTAGTGATTATTTTTAAAATATTTTCTTGATAGAAAACATATTAAAATATTTTTTTTTAATTTTTAATAATTATTCTTTACATCAACATAAAAAAATTTTAAAATATTAATTTATATTTTATAATTAATTTTTCCAAATACTAAACGTCACTTAATCGAATACAAAGGCTACGCATTTATATGATTGTTTTTTTTTTTTTAAAAAGGGTTTTATTTATGTTGAAATGCATGTTAATTTAAGTATATTTTTAATTTCTTAAAATAATTCGAGTAATTTTAGAAGATTAGTTAAGAGGAGAACGGTCCCTTGCCCATTGGGTTCCTTTCATAAACGGTTCAGGCGAAGCGGGAGACAAGACACGGGGTTGAGGAAGAGTCACGGGGTTGAGTGGAAAAGCCTTTATCTTCGGCTTCGAAGGTGGAGAGGAACAGTCAGAGAGACAGCATCTTTTTAACCTAACAATGACGGTGTTCATGCGGAAAAGCGCTTTTAGAGCTTCTGCTTTTCAGCTTCCACAACAACAAATGGAAATGGGTATCTTTCCTTTTCTTCCTGATTTCCCTTGTTTCTTATTCTTCAATCATCACCACTTTCTTACTTCTACTTCTACAAAGAAACCTTCTTTGCCTCAAAAAAATGATGGGTTTGTTAGTAATAATAGCAATAACGTTTGTATTGATGATGCCTTGGCTTCATTCTATCGCATGGTCCGCATCAATCCCAGGCCTTCTGTTGTGGAATTTGGCAAGTTCTTAGGCTCCTATGCCAAAAAAAAAAACAGTACTCTACTGTTGTCTCTTTGTGCAATCAAATGGATTTGTTTGGAGTCACCCACAGTGTTTATTCTCTAAGTGCATTGATTAACTGCCTTTGTCGCATGAACCATGTTGATTTTGCTGTTTCTATCTTGGGTAAGATGGTCAAACTGGGTATTCAACCTAATGTTATCACATTCAATACTCTACTCAATGGGCTCTGCATGGAGGGAAAGATTAAAGAGGCAGTAGGATTGTTTAATGAGATGGTACGGAGAGGGCTTGAGCCTAATGTGATTAGTTATACTACTGTAATCAATGGTTTGTGCAAAACCGGCAACACAAGTATGGCTGTTGACGTGTTCAAGAAGATGGAACAAAATGGGTGCAAGCCAAATGTTGTGACATATAGTACAATCATAGACAGCCTTTGCAAAGATAGGCTAGTAAATGACGCCATGGAATTTTTATCTGAAATGGTGGAGAGGGGCATTGCACCAAATGTTTTTACTTACAACTCTATAGTCCATGGTTTTTGCAATTTAGGACAACTGAATGAAGCTACTAGACTGTTCAAAGAAATGGTTGGTAGGGATGTTATGCCAAATACAGTGACCTTCACTATTTTGGTTGATGGGCTGTGCAAAGAAGGAATGGTTTCAGAAGCTCGGTGTGTCTTTGAAACAATGACTGAAAAAGGTGTAGAGCCAAATATTTACACTTACAATGCTTTGATGGATGGGTACTGTTTACAGCGCCAAATGAATGAGGCCAAGGAGGTGTTTGAAATCATGGCTCGCCAGGGTTGTGCACCTGATGTACGTAGTTACAACATCTTGATCAATGGATTTTGTAAAAGTAGAAGGATGGACGAGGCAAAATCACTCCTTGCTGAAATGTATCATAAAGCATTGAATCCTGATACTGTCACCTACAGCACTCTTATGCAAGGGCTGTGCCAATTTGGGAAACCTAAGGACGCTCTAAATATTTTCAAGGAGATGTGTTCTTATGGCCTGCTTCCAAATTTGGTGACTTACTCGATTTTGCTAGATGGCTTCTGCAAACATGGATATTTGGATGAGGCATTAAAACTGCTCAAGTCAATGCAAGAGAAGAAACTAGAGCCTAACATCGTCCTTTATACTATTCTCATTGAAGGCATGTTTATCGCTGGGAAGCTTGAAGTTGCGAAGGAACTATTTTCTAAGCTTTTTGCTGATGGAATACGGCCTCCTATACTGACATACACTGTCATGATCAAGGGACTGCTGAAAGAAGGGCTGTCTGATGAAGCATACGATTTATTTAGAAAAATGGAAAATGATGGCTTCTTGCCAAACAGTTGCTCATATAATGTTATCATTCAAGGATTTCTTCAAAATCAGGACTCATCAACTGCTATACAACTTATTGATGAAATGGTTGGTAAAAGATTCTCGGCGGATTCGTCTACAGTTCAGATGTTATTGGATTTGGAATCTCAAGATGAAATCATAAGCCAATTTATGCGTGGAAGCTCTCAACGTAGAAAAATAAAGTGACATTTTCCTATCAAGTGACGTTGTAGGCTGATGAGCCTCTTGTGAGTTCTAACAATACTCTGTTCTTTATTTTTAATGAATGATCTGCAACAACTAGGGTGACTTCCTGTGATCTGTTTTGGCACTGGATCTCACCTTGCATTGTGTTGACTTGAATCTATGTGTATAAATTACAAAGTACACAATAACCAGTCTTGTTTTCCTTTATGCGATGAATTTTTTAATTTGAAGTAGGTATTTCAAGTTTGGAATCTGCACCTAACATCGTGACCTCTACTAATCCTAACAAAGGAATGCTTCAAAAAAGTGAACTCGAGGGTTCTCTTAACCTTGTTCTATTATCCAAGTTACAACTGGTTTTCTTGGAGCTGATCTGAAGGCGTTGTTGATAAGGCTGGCAATCTTGCCGTAGAGACAATTGGTTAGCAGAGTCTCATCTATCCAGAGAATCTACAGTTTCAGAACACGTGCAGAGAAACAGTCACGGGGTTGAGTGGAAAGGCCTTCATCTTCGGCTTCGAAGGTGGAGAGAGACAGTCAGAGAGACAGCATCTTTTTAACCTGACAGTGATGGCGTTCATGCGGAAAAGCGCTTTTAGAGCTTCTGCTTCTGCTTTTCAGCTTCAACAACAACAAATGGAAATGGGCATCTCTCCTTTTCTTCCTGATTTCCCTTGTTTCTTATTCTTCAATCATCACCACTTTCTTACTTCTACAAAGAAACCTTCTTTGCCTTAAAACAATGTTGGGTTTGTTAGTAATAATAGCAATAACGTTTATATTGATGATGCCTTGGCTTCATTCTATCGCATGGTCCGCATCAATCCTAGACCTTCTGTTGTGGAGTTTGGCAACTTCTTAGGCTCCTTTGCCAAAAACAAAACAGTAGCCTACTGTTGTCTCTTTGTGCAATCAAATGGATTTGTTTCGAGTCACCCACAATGTTTATTCTCTAAATATATTGATTAACTACCTTTGTCGCTGGAACCATGTTGATTTTTCTGTCTGTCTTGGGCAAGATGTTCAAACTTGGTATTCATCCCGATCCTATCACTTTCAATGCACTCATTAATGGGCTCTGCAATGAGGGAAAGATTAAAGAAGCAGTAGAGTTGTTTAATGAGATGGGAAAGAGAGGGCATGAGCCCAATGTAATTAGCTATAATACTATAATCAATGGTTTGTTCAAATCTGGCAACAGAAATATGGCTGTTCACGTGTTCAAGAAGATGGAACAAAATGGGTGCAAGCCAAATGTGGTGACATATAATACAATCATAGACAACCTTTGCAAAAATAGGCTAGTAAATGACGCCATGGAATTCTTATCTGAAATGCTGTCTCGGGGCATTCCACCAAATGTTGTTACTTACAACTCCATAGTCCATGGTTTTTGCAATTTAGGACAACTGAATGAAGCTACTAGATTGTTCAAAGAAATGGTTGGCAGGGATGTTATGCCAGATACAGTGACCTTCACTATTTTGGTTGATGGGCTGTGCAAAGAAGGAATGGTTTCAGAAGCTCGGTGTGTCTTTGAAACAATGACTGAAAAAGGTGTAGAGCCAAATATTTACACTTACAATGCTTTGATGGATGGGTACTGTTTACAACACCAAATGAAGGAGGCCAAGAAGGTTTTTGAAATCATGGTTCGCAAGGGTTGTGTACCTGTTGTACATAGTTACAACATCTTGATCAATGGATATTGCCAGAGTAGAATGATGGACGAGGCAAAGTCACTCCTTGCTGAAATGTCTGAAAAAGAATTGACTCCTGATACTGTCACTTACAGCACTCTTATGCAAGGCCTGTGCCAAGTAGGGAGACCTCAGGAAGCTCTAAATCTTTTCAAGGAGATGTGTTCTTATGGCCTGCTTCCAAATTTGGTGACTTACTCGATTTTGCTAGATGGCTTCTGGAAACATGGACATTTGGATGAGGCATTAAAACTGCTCCAGTCAATGCAAGAGAAGAAATTAGAACCTGATATCGTCTTTTATACCATTCTTATTGAAGGCATGTTTATCGCTGGGAAGCTTGAAGTTGCAAAGGAACTATTTTCCAAGCTTTTTGTCGATGGAATACGACCTACTGTACATACATACAGTGTCATGATCAAGGGTCTTCTTAAAGAAGGGCTGTCAGATGAAGCATACAGATTATTTAGAAAAATGGAAGATGATGGCTTCATGCCGGACAGTTGCTCTTATAATGTTATGATTCAAGGGTTTCTTCAAATTCAGGACTCATCAACTGCTGTACGACTTATTGATGAAATGGTTGGTAAAGGATTCTCAGCGGATTCAACTACATTTCAGATGTTACTGGATCTGGAATCCCACGATGAAATCATAAGCCGATTCATGCGTGGAAGCTCTCGAGGTAGAAAAATGAAGTGACATTTTCCTATCAAGTGACGCGCGTTGCAGGCTGCTGTAACTCTTGTGAGTTATCACAATACAAAGATCTTTAACTATAATGCATACAATAACCAGTCTTGTTTTCCATTATTTGATGAATTTTCTAATCTTAAAATAGGTATTCCAAGTTTTGAATTTGCACCTAACATTGTGACCTCTACCAATCCTAACATAGGAATGATTCAAAAAAGTAACGAAAGCCAAACCCTGATACGAGATATCTGTTTCTGGTATTGATCATGTTATACTGTTTCTCAAGCATGATGGTGGGAATGCTTATCTAGTACCTAACCTACCTCATCATACATCATGTGTTAATAGCAAGGCATTGCAAATAAGACTTAGCAGGAGGTGCAAGCCGTGCAATACTGGCGATGCATTGTTACCCGCAAGATCACCAAAAGAACCCCAATGTATGAGAGTGAAATCATGAATGAACAAAATTAAAAAAAAAAAAAAGTGCCTAGATATAGAGAAAGAGATGCTGTTGCCAAACTTGAGAGTTTGCCATGAGTGATATTGGTATGCGCTAAGTTTGAAGCTGTAGCAATGCAATAGATGTTCTTCTGGGCAACTTAAACCCTTGTGTGGCAAATTCCAAAAGGAATTAACAGTAGCTGGTTCTATCTCTTCCATCACATTATATTAGAACTAGTATTATATTATAATTAAAACAATAATTAAAAAAGCCGGGCATTTCACTTACCCCAGCTATGCCATAACTCCCCTTACAGTCCACTGTTGATTGTAGAGTTCATTCTAAACAATATCAATTATTTTTTGCCACCAAACGTTTAATTTTTTGCAATTTTATCCTTGAAAGTTAGGATATCATTGGGCTGGCTTTTTTTTTTTTTTTCATTTCTTTCAATTTGCCTAAACTCGCAGGTTCTGAATTTTATGGAATATTATATGATTTGTGACTCGGTGCAAGACCCAAGTCACAAATCATGAGAGTCAATGAAGTCAATGTAAAGATAAAAATTATTATTATTATTATTATAGTTTTAATAGCCAACTAGGGGTTAACTAGGGTGAGGCCCAAGTCATGAGTCGGGTGGTCATCATGAGTTGACTCGGGTCAATATATGAATAAAAATAATTATTATTACAGTCTTAAAACTGGACTCAAGGTAAGGTTCAGGACACGGGTTGAATGGGTCAACTCGATTGACCTAATCTTTTTTAAAAAATAATCAAGGCAACCTTGTTTCGACCAAAAATAAATTTCAAAAAATTCAACGGGTTTTTGACCCATGTTCTATCCCGAGTTAACATAAGTTTTTGATCAAGTGAGGTCGAGTCAATCTTTTATCTCTTTCTTCTTAAACTTATACAATGTAGACCCCGGGTTGACCCGTCAGATTAATCATAGTTTTGTAACTAGAGTTATTATAATATTATTAATTTCATCACTCAATATAAACTAAAGTAAAAAAAAAAATAATATCTAATTATTTTTTAAAATATGTAAATTTGACAATAATATATATTAAGAATAAAATAATTTTTTTATATTTAATTATATCTTATCCATCATAACCAAACATGATATAAATATAATCGTTTTGTCTTGTACTTCACTATCAAACACAATTCTCTCTTCGTCTTCTTTTCTTTCTCCGTTTCGTATGTCTCTTTTGTCTCGCAAAAATAATCAAACACTACCTATATGTTAAGAAATGAGAGAGAAAGTCGATCCAAAAATTTAAAGAGAGAGAAAATACTTAAATGACTATATTTCAACTACAAAAAATATCGATCATTATGTCAATAGGTTCGTCTTCTTGAGAAAAGTTTAATGAAGATGATTTTTTTCTATAACTATACGGTAAAAAAATTGATCAAGGTTCATTATTTTTTTTATTCATTTAATTTTGTTTTTAGAGTGATTAAAGAGTGTTTTGGAGCTAAAAACAAGTTTATTGCGTTTCATGTGAGATTATTTTAGATGTTGTCATGTAAAAAAAAATAGAAAAATAAATTTTTAGAATCCAAATACTTAAACAGTGATTTATTTATTTTTTTATCATAGAAGGTGATCAAAAAACTACTTAGCAGTTGACAATCACCCACCTATCATAGCATATGACTTGTTTGTTACAATAAAAAATAATTAGAGCAAACAATATTATGTTTGCTCAATAAAAACAATAAACTACAAGGGCAGCCAAGCTGAGGTATGGTTTTTTATGAAAGGCCAAGGTCATCGTGGTTTGATTTTATATATATATATATATATATTAATTATTTTTATTTAAATATTAATTAATGTCCCATTTATTTTTAAATAATAAAAATGGATATTGCAAAAGTAGAAGGATGGATGAGGCAAAATCACTCCTTGCTGAAATGTATCATAAAGCATTGAATCCTGATACTGTCACCTACAGCACTCTTATGCAAGGTCTGTGCCAATTAGGAAGACCTAAGGAAGCTCTCAATCTTTTCAAGGAGATGTGTTCTTATGGCCCGCGTCCAAATTTGGTGACTTATGTGATTTTACTAGATGGCTTCTGCAAACATGGGCATTTGGATGAGGCATTAAAACTGCTCAAGTCAATGCAAGAGAAGAATCTAGAACCTAATATTGTCCATTATACTATCCTTATTGAAGGCATGTTTATTGCTGGGAAGCTTGAAGTTGCGAAGGAACTATTTTCCAAGCTTTTTGGGGATGGAATACGGCCTGATATACGGACATACACTGTCATGATCAAGGGACTGCTGAAAGAAGGGCTGTCAGATGAAGCATACGATTTATTTAGAAAAATGGAAGATGATGGCTTCTTGCCAAACAGTTGCTCATATAATGTTATGATTCAAGGATTTCTTCAAAATCAGGACTCATCAACTGCTATACGACTTATTGATGAAATGGTTGGTAAAAGATTCTCGGTGAATTTATCTACATTTCAGATGTTATTGGATTTAGAATCTCAAGATGAAATCATAAGCCAATTTATGCGTGGAAGCTCTCAAGGTAGAAAAATGAAGTGACATTTTCCTATCAAGTGACGTTGTAGGCTCATGAGCCTCTTGCGAGTTATAACGATACTCTGTTCTTTAACTTTAATGAATGATCTGTAACATCTAGGGTGACTTCCTGGGATCTGTTTTTGGCACTGGATCTCACCTTGCATTGTGTTTTGACTTG
>Ga0325403_1003342_pt1 | contig 14616 bp, 15 predicted proteins | sample PopdelMetagenome_19_FD_205665 | JGI IMG/M metagenome (GOLD analysis project Ga0325403, IMG submission 205665) | Populus deltoides microbial communities from Bellville, Georgia, United States - Xylem-PdKOR-R4 | ecosystem: Host-associated > Plants > Phyllosphere > Stem > Wood/Secondary xylem...
CGGCTTGGCTCCCCCCCCCCCCCCCCCAACTTCTTTTCATCCCTGCTGCCGGCATCTAGGCAAACCTAAAAGTATGCTTTCCACTGTCACACTAATGAAAAATTAAATATAAAAATAAATCGAGGGCAGAGCACATACAGATGGGGAAGTTGCAGTGAATCCATGTGACTCAACTGCTTGTAGCTTCCCAGAAATCAAGAAAATGAATCGACAATCTGAACCAGAGCTTCATTCCCACGAACAACCATAGCTGTTATTGTTTATCTGATGGAGAAACAGCCACTGCATGATCAAGTATCAAGAATTGGGAACCTGTGTTCTGGGATATGCACGTTTATACAAGCTCATGCAAACAGTGTCACGCTGCTGAAGGATCCCATTGAAAGTGTACTTCATAGCCCTTGAGCATAAATCACAAAAGTTACCAGCAAAAAACTAAAAGATACCACATCATTTATATCATCTGATGGAACATAAACGTGGAATCCTGCTTTGGATGAAAATGGAATTCGATCCCTTCAAAGTTTAGGCTAGATAGACAAAAAAATCATTCCATGTGTGCCAACAGGTTCCTTAATCCGACCATGGTGACCACATTTCGTATACACTTCCACAGGCTGCAAGCACCAGTGACAAATTTTTATCATGGTTAATGGAGAACTAGTTTTCCGATAATAAGAAAAGGTATCTGCTATAGATATTCTGTCACCTTAAACCATCTTACATCCCCTGGGCTATTAAAAAATGCAACTCACGGAGGCTTTCAATTTTGATACTCGTTAAGGGTAACTGCATCAAGAATATAAAGGCATTTCAATAAACAGAGAACATTGATATGGGGAGATGGGGAATGGTTCGCCCAAAACATTAGCTATTATTCATTTTGCACTTGGTGTAAGCAACTGCAGCAAGGACGAGGAGAGCAGGGAGACGGAAGAGATTTTTAGAGATCATCAGTGTCAAGCTGAAGGTCAGGAAATTTGTACCCCAGTTAATACAATCTTCTTCAGAATTATCCTGTCCGGGTCAACACTTCTCAAGGAACCAAAAGAAGCAACAGCAGGGGCAGCACCTCCTGTGCTCTTCAAGACTATCAATGGATGAGGAGGAAAGGAAATCAGAGCATAAATTGATGCAACGGAGAAACATCCTGCATGAAGGAACCTCTCCATCTTGTGCTTGTCTGAAGTCAAATCATCGGTGGAGAATATAGGCCTGAAAAGCAAACAGTGTCAAATTGCAGAAGGCATGCATCTGGACACACAGAAGGGCTAAATTGCAACACTTCAGTAGGCCAATGATATTACCTAGCAACAAATTGCCGAAAACCAACATGAAATACTAGTTCTTCTTTGGCTTTGATAGGAGCATCACAGGTATCATGCTTCTTAATGATGAAAAACATTGAAAAAACATATTGTGAGAGAAATTAAAGTAATGGAGACGATTTCTGAAGAACTGAAAACTGTAAACAGCAGTGTAAACACCAGAATACCTAAAGTGAAGAACATACATCTTGGATTCATGCTGAAAAAGGCCAGATGCCGTCACATGTGCTCTCTTTGCAAGCAAACATAACTTTGAAGCAACAAGAGTAGGTACTTCCTTAATATGAAGCCTCGCGTATTGGCCTGCTGGTATACAGTCATCCTTTTCTCTTGCTCCATATCCAAGAATTTTGCAAGGACATGTTTTTATGTTGGGCACAGAGGCCGTTTCGTGGTCTTCTAAAAAGCAACTATTTGTTATGTTGTCAACTACAGAAGCTGAATTTATTTCTGCAACAGCTTGTGCTTGTCAGGTTATCTGGTTGGGGAGAATTCTCGAAGAGCTACGGTTCAAGCAAGTTGGAAATACTACAATTTTTTTTGTGACAACAACTCAGAAATCAAACTCTTCAAGAATCATGTGCCATACAGAAGAAGCAAACATATTGATGTGAGGTATTATTTTTTAGAAGATCTCAACAATGATGGAACAATCAAATCGATTTACTGTCGAAGTAAAAACCAAGTTGCAGATATACAGGCCTCTCAAGTTGACTATATTTGTGAAGCTACACGGTCTATTCGGAGTTTGTTCACGTGCTGCTGTAAACGAGAAATTTACAAAGGGTTGAATTTATTTTAAACTGATTTATATAGATTTCAGTTTAAAAAAGAGTGTTAAAATTTAAATGTTTTATTTCATATTCATTTATATTTATTGAAAGCTCTGGTCAGTAGCAGGTTTGATCAAGTCTCTAGGAATTTGGTTACTGATTTTCTAGCTGAGAAAATATCTTATATGATACTATTTTATAGGAGTTGTGAGTGCTATGATGTAAAACTAATTTATAGGCCTTTTTTTTTATCAATAAAATAAATAGAGCTTTACCATTCCATATAGATCTCTTTTGTTTTTTCTTAATAGTAAATAAAGCTCTGGATCCTCCCATGGCTAATGGAGGATTTTTGTGAAGTAGGACAACAAAAAAAACCCTTTCCTCCTATTTCAGTCTCTGTGTATAGGGTTTTGCAAAACTAGGGGAGATATTATTTCTGGTTAAATCGAGAAAATAATAAATTTAATTGATTAAATTTTAGATTTATTTTTTAGATGTTATTAATTCGAGTGTTATAAATTTTAAAATTATTAAAAATTTACATGAACATTAATTTTAAAATCTTGAAAAATTAATTGAAGAATGGATAAAAATTTACCAAAACATTTTCAATTAACAAAAAAAAAATACAAACTATATTACTTTGAAGTTTGAACTCCCATGTTTCAATCATATTTTAAAAAAACTCATCTGCTACGAGGCATGAGTTATAAAAGGATTGAGTCAATTTTTTTTTAAAAAATTAAAATTATATTATTTTTATCTATTTTTTTAAATTAAAAACTTAATAATCAAGTGAGTCAAATAATTTTTATTTTTTTAACTTAGACAGATGTAAATCCTAGTCCGACCAGGTCCTATATTGACCCGTAAGGCTTGTCCGGTTATTGAAACAATGGCTTCAATTTGCAGCGGCTATTACAATCTTTCATTTAGAAAATGAAGTTGTCATGTCCAAAACTAAACTTAAGGGATTAATTAATTAAATTATAAAACTTCAGGGGCCATACAATGAAAATCTGTCCTCGTCCTCTTCACCACCAGAAGGCATAAAATATCCAAACCGGATAAACCGACACCTCTCGCTTCCCGTTAAGCCACCTCTACCCTCAGCCTCTCTATCACTCTCTCTCGGAAAAGAGAAACCTAAAATGCTTCTGTTCCCGCAACCTCTCCCAAATCGTTTCCCTTCAATTTCCATAACTTCTCCAATCTTCCACCACCACCACCTTATCCTCCAACCACAACTCTCCGCCACTCCCACCACCACTGCCCTCACCGCCACAAATCTCACCGACTCCTCCTTCCCTTACTCAAAACGACATCACGAAACTTCACAAAATGACATCGAAGACTACTACAACAACGACGACGACATTCTCCCTCTCCAAAGCCTCCGTTACGACTTCACTCCACTCATCAACTACCTCTCCAACAAAATTTCCACTTCCACCGACTCGGACTCCGACTCAGCCTCTCCTACATCATTAGACTCCACCGAGTTCCAACTCGCCGAGTCATACCGTGTAGTCCCTGGTCCACTCTGGCACTCCCTATTAAAATCTCTCTGTACTTCCTCTTCCTCTGTTCCTCTCGCTTACGCTGTCGTTTCTTGGCTTCAAAAGCATAACCTCTGTTTCTCTTACGAGCTGCTCTACTCTATTTTGATCCACGCACTTGGTCAGTCAGAGAAACTATACGAGGCCTTTTTGCTCTCTCAAAAGCAAAATTTGACTCCATTAACTTATAATGCCCTGATTAGCGCGTGTGCACGGAATAATGATATTGAAAAAGCGCTTAATTTGATATGTAGAATGAGGGAGGACGGTTATCCTTCGGATTTGGTTAATTATAGTTTAATAATTAGGTCATTAATGAAGAATAACAGAGCAAATTCTTCGATTTTGCAAAAGATTTACAGGGAAATTGATCGTGATAAGCTTGAAGTTGATGTGCAGTTATGGAATGATATTATTGTTGGGTTTGCGAAAGCTGGGGATTTAGATAAAGCGTTGGAGTTTTTGGGTGTGGTGCAAGGAAGTGGATTGAGTGTGAAAACTGCCACGCTTGTGACAGTGATTTGGGGTTTGGGGAATTGTGGTAGGACAGAGGAAGCGGAGGCAATTTTTGAAGAAACGAGAGACAATGGATTGCAACCGAGGACCAGGGCGTATAATGCACTTCTTAGAGGGTATGTGAAAGCGGGTTTGTTGAGAGACGCAGAGTTTGTTGTTTCGGAGATGGAGAGGAGTGGTGTTTTGCCAAATGAACAGACTTATAGTTTGTTGATTGATGCGTATGGGAATGCGGAGAGATGGGAGAGTGCGAGGATTGTGTTGAAGGAAATGGAAGCGAGTAATGTGCAGCCTAATGCATATGTTTTTAGTCGGATTTTGGCGAGTTATCGGGATAAAGGGGAGTGGCAGAAAACTTTTCAGGTTTTAAGGGAAATGGAGGACAGTGGGGTGCGTCCTGATAGGATATTTTATAATGTTTTGATTGATACTTTTGGCAAGTTTAATTGTCTTGATCATGCCATGGCTACCTTTGATAGGATGTTATCGGAAGGGATAGAGCCTGACACAATTACTTGGAATACACTTGTAGACTGTCATTGTAAGGCGGGGAAGCATGATAGAGCGGAGGAGTTGTTTGAGGAAATGATGAAAAAAGGCTACTTGCCTTGTAATACTACATTTAACATTATGATTAATTCATTTGGGGACCAGGAGAGATGGGACGATGTGAAGAATTTGTTGACAAATATGCGGAGTCAGGGTTTATTGCCTAATGCCGTGACATATACTACCCTTATTGATATTTACGGGAAATCAGGTAGGTTTGATGATGCAATTGAGTGCTTGGATGATATGAAGGCTGCAGGACTGAAACCATCCTCAACTATGTACAATGCTTTGCTAAATGCCTATGCACAGAGGGTAAGTCAACAGCCTTGGCACTGACATCAACTCCATTATATGATTACTTTTTCATGGGATCTTGCGAAATGCTTTATTCATATGGTTACTGATAGTCAGATGATGGTATATTATAGTCATAGTCTTGGCCACATGGACTATTTTCGTTGCAGGTATACAAATAAACTTGTGCATCAAAATATAAGATCTTTACCGGGAATAAGCTATATATCCATGATCATGTGCCTAGATGTGACTTATCATTTTCATGCACACTGTATGGGCAGGACATAGGAGAACATGCTAATATTTTAGATAATTACTGATGAACTTCTACATTACAGTTGCTGTGCACTTGAGATCACTGACACATCATTTTAATGTTTAGTAAGATGACACTGTCAACCTTACCAAGACATAGTTCTGATGCAATTGGGAAGGTTGTGCAGTTTATCACTTGTTTTTATAATTGTGCTATCTTCAATTCACTGGTGGCTTCTAAACTCAGAAGATCAAGCTCAGATATTGGCATGCACAAAGTAGACAGTAAGGAGGTCAAATAAATGCGTTCTATACCCTTTTCTTGCAAATGGGAACTCTGATATACATAGGATCTACTGTTCTGTCCTCCTAATGATCTCCCATTCCATTTTCTCACAGGGTTTGTCTGATCAAGCTGTAAGTGCATTTTGGGCAATGAGGGATGATGGCCTAAAGCCTAGTCTCTTAGCTCTCAATTCGTTGATTAATGCATTTGGAAAGGATAGGAGGGATGTTGAAGCTTTCGTAGTGCTGCAGTACATGAAGGAAAATGTAAGTTGTAGTTAATAGTTACCCACATAGTATCTATTTTCCTTGTTGAAACTGCAATTGTCTTGGCCTCGTATAAAATGTCCGGTGGTCCTCTAACTGCAGGATTTGAAGCCAGATGTGGTTACTTATACAACACTTATGAAAGCTCTGATTCTTGTTGAGAAGTTTGATAAGGTATAATATTCATTATACTGTATGAGAGCTCGCAGACAATGTTTGGAAAATTTGATGCGCTGCCTTTTCTTTCTTGTGACATGTTTGGACAATGATACTGCACCCTTTTGCATTTTGTGCCCATTGTATATCCACCACAACTGTTGATCTCCTTCTTTTAAGGTGTTGCTGACATGATAAGCTGGACCTTGCATATTTCATGGGCTGATAAATTGTTTGCAGCAACCCATATATCAAAAATAGATGTCTCAGTTCTTACCATCAATCATACTTTACCTGCCTTAAAAGTAATATAATCAAATGAATGCATAATTTCTCTTTGCTTCTGCCTAGAAATGAAGCATCATACCAAATACCTGATGCATAGTTTATAACCACTTTGTTAACTTGAAACTGCATAATTATTGCTTGGTGTGTGTCACGCCACATTACTGTTTGCATTTCTTTTTTTTGCTTACACTCCATGTCTGTATCCGAGCTGGAAGTACAGAGCCTTTGAAAGTCGATTAGCAACTAGGTGGTTCACTTTAACATTATAGTGCATCTACTAAGTTCGAGCTTGCATTATAGGATATAATAGAAAGGTCAATCTTTGGGTATGCCATCTGAGATTGCTGTTTATGTCTAACAAACATCTTCGATGCCCTAGCTGTATCGTTACATTGACCTAATATATACCTATCAATCACCCCTGTGGTTCTATATGAAGATAGTCGACCTGGATGTTTCAGGTGCCATCTGTGTATGAAGAAATGATTTTGTCTGGGTGCACCCCAGATAGGAAAGCCAGAGCAATGTTACGCTCTGCTCTGAAATACATGAAGCAAACACTGGAATAGTAGATGAGAAGCCCAAGCTATCCAGCCATACAAAATACAAGATCGTTATTACATCCGAAGTTGCTTCCCTGTTCAAGGTTTGTGCCTGCAGTCCCTTGTGCTGCCATCATTTTATCATGATTAACATGTTATCCTCCATTAGACGAAATATTCTCATTCTCTAGACTCGATGGTTTTGCAGGAAATGCTTCATACGTGCATCCCCACATAACTTGGAAAGGGTTTCTGCTTCAGGAGCAAATGATTGTCTGCATCCATGAAGAGTCATCTACTTGATATCAAAACACAATCCTGAGGAAACCCCCCCCCCCAACTGTACAGTTCTTAACATTCTTGTCACAGCTCCTGAGTTGTATTCTATAATTGCATCAGTTCCAATCATTCTTTTATCCAAATGGAAATATAGGTACTGCTATTCAATTGAACATCATCCCCCCATGGTGCAAAGATTAGACCAAACAAAAACCACTAATTTTTTCATATGAGAATGGTTTCCTCATCTGCGTCCCCTGTAGCTTGTTGATATACATCAGGTTCAAGGCTGCTGATCTAGAGCAGAGAATAGTTTCTTCGAGGGAAACCAAATACCATAGGAATATTAGCAAATTGTGATCAACAATGCTCTGTGGGAGCTCTTTGAATTCGTCAATGCAGAGGCAAATCATCGAGGAACTGATGTTGAACCATGGGCAAAAAAATGTTTCTATAAGATACCTCAAGATACAATGTCAGATGGACAAGGCTGAGACAATAGGTCTACTTGACTTGCCCTTTGCAATTCTAGAACAGAACATGAACAATAACAAAACTGAGGATAATAAGAAGAGCCTAAAATACGTTCTTATCTCCTGCATTCCAACATCTAGCACCTCCATCTTTTTACCATATCTATTTCTCCTTTCCATTAAGTACCCATCAAGATATTCATCAATGGATACAAACTTGTCCACACCAGACGCCATGGCCTTCGAATGGTTTCCATCTAGCTGGAGCGGTCCCAACTTGAAAATTGTGAAAAAAGCGGAAGACCAGTCATTGAGAACTCTCTGTACCAAAATGAAAATATGATCGTTAAATTTCAATTCTTTTCCATCACCAACCAAATGCTATTTCTGTAAAGCAAAAAAAATAGCAATCCAGTTTACATTGAAGGTAGTAAGATCAACAGGATTGAACATTTTAAAGCAGTCCTTTGAAGAAGCTGCGGTATCTCCGTATATCTGCCAGTTACAGCATACAAAACAAAGGTTAGGCAGAAAGACTGGCTTATAACTTTAAAGCATTTTTATGAAAGGTGTTCATATTTCACAGACCTCGAAGGTGAAAGCCATAGGCACTTTTACAATGTCGTACATGAAATCTGTTGCCGTCCCATGTGCAAGATACCTAAATTAAAGCATTAAAGCATAAACATGTCAAAATCTCAACTGGCACTCCAGACCTGCTGAATAACCACTCTCCAGCAACAAGATCATCTAATTTTCAACATTGTACGGTAAATCATATTCCCTTCAAGTTGATAATATGTGGAAACAGGCAACAAAGGCCCTGGAAGCACTGCGCACATTAGGCTATAACAGCAGAAGTACCCAGATGTTTTACACTAGAATGATACATATGAACCAACTATAATTCAGAAGCCTGGACAATGCAGGAATGGCGACATTTACTAAAATTACATGTTGTTCCTAAAGACATCCCAAAGGAAAAAAAAAACTCCAGACATATCACAAAGCCATTAACATGTCTACGTGTCATTTGTATGCAATGCACTGTGATTAAGTGGTAAGTCCATATGACAGCATGCTTTGCAGAAATGGGAACTGATTGTATATTATTAAGCTCATGGACAGTCATCAGTAACCACTGTCAAAACACTAAAATAGAGGGTGTGGTGTCTCTCTAGAAACAACGGATGGAACTATGAAATTTCTGAATAGAAACAGGTTTGCAGTTTAAGTAATACAAACCCAACAGAGCCTCCCCCTGAGCCAATCATACAATGTTTGTGGCAATGAACATTGTTCAGTTTACTAAGCAATGACCTCATACGTTCTGATAGCACACCATCAGGGGTTGTATTCCTGTGGTCATAAGGCATAAATAATGCCTGAGCAACAAAAGCAAATAAGAGATCATGCAACCCTAAATGAAAAGGGAAAGAAAGCAGTATAAAGAACCAAACAAAGGGTAGAGACAAAATGAAAAAATTTGACAAAACAACGTTTCTTAGGATCAGTTCAGCAATCAATGATAAAGGATATTTACTTAGGACCACTCACCTCCATTCCCGAATGCACATTAACCCATATGTGAGGATCGAACGTTAAGGCGAGTTTCCGCATTATTTGAGCTTCAGGCTCACTAAAAGGACCAGTTCCAGGATTTTCTTCATATGGATCATAGTCCTGTAAATGGGGAACTATTGAATATGAGACAAAGAAACCACATCACATAGGAGGACACCACTGAACTGAATTATAACATTCGTATCCTTCAGTGATAAATACAAGGAGTATAAAGACTTTACTGATTATTCTAAAGGCTCATTTATTGCCCATCATACAAAGATTTCAATTCACTTATTAAATGCACGTACTACTTGAGTCCACCTCAACCTAATGCCCGAGGACATCATCGCAGATGATGAGCATATAACATGTAATGATTTTATGCGAATTAGTATTCCAAGAGTATAAAGTTAATAGGCAGAACAGACCTTCTCCTTTTTTCCCCAATCAACGCTCCAATTCCGGTTGAGATCAACTCCTCTACCTGCCAAAAAGAAAACTTAGCACCACAATTTCTCCAAAAAGTCAAATTAAACCTTAAAATAAACTGCATTACCATTTCTTCTCTCACAAAGATCTCCTTCCTCAACAAGTTTCCGTCCATTCAAGTTTTCCATTGGCACCACCTGCCATGCCATTCAAAAGAAGTATCCCAAAACATCAGCCCGTAAACACCAGTAATACATATATTGCCTCAATAGGTTACATACTTCAATTACATGTGAAATTAATGTCCCACGAAAAATTTTAAGCTACCTTTATGATGAGCTTGTCTAGGGTATTGTTTAAAGAAGCAGCATCTACATCAGGTAGAAACTGTTCCTCGCTTAAAACCGACAAGATCCGAAACGCAAGTTCTGTTGTAATTAGCTCCCTCCCATGTTGCCCGAAACTCTGGAAGACAAGGGAATCATCTGTCAACAAAACCAGCAATTACCAATCACACCAAAATACCAGTATGCAATAACCTAATCCACTACACACCAAATCGAATTCCTTAAATCCAATCAACAAAAACCAATAACTCCTTAAATCAAACAACCTGATGGGTTCTTCCATAAATACATAAACAAATAAAAAAAAAAAAGGGCTAAAAACTTACAAGAAGAATCCGAAACTTTGACCTGTCATCAGTCTCTTTCCTACTTCTGCAATAAGTAACTACAGTGATCTCTGCTTTATAACCCTTGTTTCCTGTTTTAATCGTCTCCGCCTATTATTATTTTTTTATAAAAAAACAACAGCAACCCATCATTACAACCTTAAAAACAATATTAATAGTTAAAAAAAAAACTTTGTATCACCAACAACAAAAACTTACGGTAAGTTTATCTGGGTGACGGTGTACCAATGCCTTTATTTGCTCTAACAAATCAGCACTGCAAAAAAAAAAAAAGAATCAGAATGAAAACTCAAATACTATTTCGTAAGTAAATTTTTTTTTTTTTTTTTTGGGGGGGGGGGGGGAGCATTTTGATTTAGAATTTACCTGGAATGGTAGAGATCGCGATTTATGGAAGTGATAGTGGAATTAGATTTAGCATTGACAAGTGAAGGAGAAGCGAAAAAGAAGAAAAAGAGGAGAGGGAGGAGAGAAGCCATAAGTTGGGGGAGGAGGGATAATTTTTTCCTCTTGATTTATGTGTTGCTTTGTGTTTCATTTAATTTTTTTTTTTTTTGGCTGCCAGGCCAAAAAGGGCCAAAAAGGGTGATAATAACTGTGATGTGATCTAATTTCAGTGATTTTTGTTTTTTAAAAAAATTATTTGCTTCACTGGCGATGATGATGGTGGTCCTGATGAGGAGAGAGATTTTCTAATCTAGGTCTCCCACGGTAAATGGCCGCACAAACATTATGATATTCATAATTGTTAATTGTAGGATTAATTTGACATGAATTTAATTACGGATTAATCATTTTAATTTAAGATATAATATTTAAAAAAATACATAAAAATATTTTTTATTATTTTTTAAAAAATTAAAATTATATTTTGATTAAATTATAAGATAACTAACTACCCACTTAAACAAGATTAACTTTAAATTAATTTATTTATTTTTATACTGGGCATGTCAATCGGTCTTGTATCAAACCATTTAGCTAAGTAAGGTCAAATAACAATGATGTTAATGTTGTGTTTGGGCTTTATTTTAGTTAATTTCGATTAATCTGATATTTTTGTTATTTTTATTCTGATTTTATATTCAAAATGATAATATCTTATTTTTATAATATATCTAAGACCATAATTAAAATTTTCCAAAATGGCTTCAACTAATGGAGAGAGATTCAATAAATTCATCAATTTAAGTTTAAGTGTCACCTGAATTTAATTACTATTACTAATAGAGATAATTTAATTTTTGGTCTCGATATAATTATCATGATCTTTATAGATATAAATATATATATATATATATATTCATGTTAATTTTAATTTAAAAAAGTTCATAGAAAATTAATGGGTTGATTGACTGACCTGGCAAGTCAGTCAAGTTTTGTTTTTTTTTTTTTAATCTGGATTGATTGACATCCTGAATTAACGTGCCATGCCGGTTCGCATAGCTGCCTTCACTGCCTTTTAGTTGGTTAACAAAATCATCATCGATTTTTGAAATTCATTCCTCACTTCAGTCACCAAGTCAGTAAGTCCAGGCTTGGACTCAGCCACATATCGTGCAGCTGCTATCCAAAAGAGATTTCCCATGGAATTCTCTGACAAGGGTGGTGTAATCTCTGAGCTGGTTACTTGGGCCTTAAGGTCGGCAATGGCTGAGGGATCAAACACAAATCTCCTGGTTATGCACTTTCCCTTTTTGTACATGGAACCCCACATAACAATCGATGAGTCTCCACGCCATGTATCATTTGCAGGGAAGAGGGAACTAGCAATGAACTCAGGGTACACGGTTGCTTCATTACTGCCTCAGGCTGTAGCAGTCCATGCCTTCAGAAACGAGCTCAAAGCAGCACCATCCAGGAACTTGTGACATGTACACATGCCAAAGCCATTGCCACCACACTCAAAGACGTTTTCTTGAACACTAGTCAAGTATACTGCTGCAGTTGATTCCTTCACAATGAGTTCACAGGGAAGAAATTGACACACTGCCAGGAGGTCAGGTTGGCCACGGAATTCATCAAGATTGAAGTCAAGAACTCTGGTTTCCACATGATAGGCCCCTTTGTCGTTGCAGTAAATGGAAAATGAGACGTCTTTGATCTTTCCACCAAGAGGGTAAAATCTGTAGCAGCTCCAGTCTTGTGGGACATCAGGATGGCTAGGACTCAAGTTGTCATTCATGGGATAGAATAAGATGATTGGCTATGATATATATATATATATAGGAAGTTTGAACATGTGAGGGCGTATATGCTCATTTGTCCCTAAATAATATCAAGGGATACTCTTTTCACGGTAAATACCAAATATATTGTAGTGATTTCTGTTTGGACATCAATGTTACGATTTCTCTAGTCTATTCTAGCTGAAGCACCACCTCTGCACAACTCTTAAAATAATGTACTTGTTCTTGGCAAGTGATGAAACATAATTTACAACCTTAAGGTGTGGCAATCCAAGTAAAAACTCCAAATTTATATAATTCTTGTCACAAACTGGCTTATGACGCAGCAGTGCTGCTAACAGAAGCAGAAGAAAGTGGTGGAGACATTACAAGAACCTACTTCTAGATGCTTTTACACTTCAAAACCTGTTGGATGGAAGTTTCCAGGTTCTCCTACCTTGGTAAAGCCATCTTAACGAAAGTGATTAACGGCATCACGGCCTTAAATACAGCTTAAGATGATTTAGTTCTGAGCAATCATGTTGAGTTACAAGCCGCAGTAGGAATGCTAGCAACAATTGTGTCACGGGACACAGCTTAATTAAGAAAGATTGTTGCCAGCGTCACTGTCAGTACCATAGCTCTCATGTACACTGCACTGATTTATCGATGTCCAAAGGACTTGGGTTCAAAGATGCAAATTTGAGGAGCTCTGGATTGCCTTCTAAAATAGTCATGTCTTTTTCATCCAAGGTCACGAAAGCTTCTATGCCATCACACCTTGTGTCAGCCAATATGATAAGGTTCATGGTAAGCGAACCTGACACAGCGAAACTGCTAATCCAAACAGGCTTGCCCCATCCAAAATCAGCATCATAGAAGCCAAATCTACACCAACTAGAAAAACCAAGGTAGTCTACTCCATCCTTCGAGCCAAATTCACCTATTTCTTTGAGTGTTTGCTCCGCCAGAGAATTGCCTTTATCACCTTTTATCTGCTCAACAAAGTCAGCATCAATTTTTGATATTGCTTTCCTCACCTCACCAACCAAGTCATTTAATTCGACCCTGGACTTGTTCATGCATTTTGCAGCTGCTAACCACAGGAAATTTCCCATGGAATTCTCTCCCAACTTTGGTTCCATTTTTCTTCGCAGATTCACCAAGTGGGTTAGTAAAGAAGGCCTTTGGGATCCTCGCCATTCTTCTGAGGCTGCCATGATGCACTTCCACAGGAAAGATGAGACCACCTCGACGCGAGTGGGGCACTTCACTCCTAAGCTGGCTGCTTGGGCTCTGAGGCTGGAAATTGATGAGGCATCAAACACAAATCTCTTAGTAACGCCCTTGCCCTTTTTGAACAAGGAACCAAACATAACAACTGCTGAGTCTCTAAGCCACAAATCATTTGCAGGGAAGAGAGAACTGGGAATGAACTCGGGGTATATAATTGCTTCCTTGCTGCCTCTGGCTGTGGCAGACCATGCCTTGAGAAAGGTGCTCAAAGCAGCACCATCTAGGATAAGGTGAGATATGCATATGCCAATAGCAATACCACCACATTCAAAAACATTTACTTGAAAATTAGCAACATGTGTGACTGCTTTCGGAAGGAGTTCACATGGAAAGAATAGATGTACTAACAGGAGGTCAGGCTGCCTAAGGAATTCACTGAGATGGCAGTTGACTTGTGCTTCCACATAATAGGCTCCTTCATCATTGCAATCAATGGAAAGCTCATCTTTGATCTTTCCAGCAAGGGGGTAAAAGTGAGTCAAGGTCTCTGATAGAGATTTTTTAAGCACTCCTAGTCTTTTGGGGACATCAAGATTGCTAGCACCAGAATAGTCATTCATCGGATAGTACAGGAGAAGCGGTGCGTATGGAACTGGAATAAGCTGGTCCAAAAGGGACAGCTTGAAATTTCTCAGGTGTGGAGGTGTTGGAGAAGATGGTCTTACATTTTGTTTGGAAATGATTTGCACTTCCATTTTCACTGGTTTTAGCTTCCTTTCAAGTTGTTTGAGAAATCTAACAAAGCTTCAACATGTTTTTATACTTGAAAGAACAAAGATGACTCCAAACTAAGCACACACAACTCCCAAAAGAGCTGATATATCCAAGATTCTTCTCCTGTCAGTGTCCAATTACCCCTAGGATCAAAATAAAAATATTGGGGGTTTGTA
>Ga0325403_1003343_pt1 | contig 14613 bp, 7 predicted proteins | sample PopdelMetagenome_19_FD_205665 | JGI IMG/M metagenome (GOLD analysis project Ga0325403, IMG submission 205665) | Populus deltoides microbial communities from Bellville, Georgia, United States - Xylem-PdKOR-R4 | ecosystem: Host-associated > Plants > Phyllosphere > Stem > Wood/Secondary xylem...
TGGGATATTTTTTACGGACTCGCAGTCAGAAATTTTTATATCCGGTGATAATTCTATTGGTATTTTTTTTATGTTCATTTATTATAATCTTGGTTGCATTTTTTTAACCTAAAATCAAAACAACAAAATTTTATAATATTAATTTAACAATTAATACAAATATCTTCATTACAATAAAAAAAAAATCCTACCAAGTTGGAGTTGAAAGTGGAAGGGGAGAAGAGATATGTACAAAAATGGAAGGATAATATGTCGACAAGCATGCATGTGTTTGCTCTCATTGCTTCTTATTTTGTTCTTCATACTTTGCCTTTAGATCGGCCTTCAGAACACATAATCTTTCATCAACTTGTTCTCAGACTATCTCCTGAACGACTGATGATGGCTGGCTTGGGTCGGATTATGGGTTGTCTACAGTAAAAAAAACTACAGTCTGTACTCATATCTTAAGTTGTAATCATAGACATGTTGTAAACCCAATTCCTATTGGGTCCACTAGTAGCTTCGACTCCCAACCACAATTGAGGATCATATTCTAGATGGGTAAAAGTGTCCTTTTTATGTTTAGTACGTTTGCTGGTGTTACATGCTTCCTAAAAAAATGGGTCAAATTTCAAAATCCAAGTCAAAAATATAAAAAACAAAAGTCAGGCCTGTTATAACTTTTCAAAAATTACATACAATAAACGCTTCGGCTTTGTTGTCAACAAAATATTGCAGCTTTTTTACCTTATTTTTTTTTCTTATATGTGTTTCAACATATAACTCCATCGGAGATGGTTTGCATCCAAACTATGTAGCCTGCAAAATGAATCCTTTGTTAAAAATTATCATAAATAAACATTAAGTTTACATTTGAAGAAAAATATTTAAAAGACATAACGAGGTATTATCAAGCATTTTCAATGCTTCATAAAAGGAAGCGATTCACTAGTAATTTTTCTCATGGAACCATGAGTCTTTGTTTTTGATTTGAGACTCGTATGACAAGCGCCTTCTGAAATTATCCAATGCCACAAATTCTTGAAATTTTTCCCAATTACTTTTCGTGATATGGCTTGGTCTATAATTTTCTCATAACGCAATGTCATCATACTCGACTCTGCTCTTTGCATATTTGTTAGCGTCATACCACAAATCATGTAACCTGTTAAGAAAATTATTAAACAGAAATATATAAATTTGACATGTTACAACTTACCTAATTGAATTGTGATTTTCCCAAACTCTCTCCTTATTTTTTGCATCTCAGTAAAAAAATTTCTCATAATTAATTTTGTAAACTAATTAGGTCTCTAAATTTAAAAAATAACATATTAACTAAAAATAAGGATTATTTATCTTCTAACTTTAAAATTTCCCCAAGAAATTTTAATCATACTCATCCATTTAGGATGATCTTGAAGCTGATTTCATTTAAACGATGGCTCTTTCATCGAACATTTAATCATTAATGTTATCCTATAAGCAAGTTTAATATTTGTAAACCTGAAAATCATTTAATCGAAGCCATTTTTATTTTTCATTAATGAAAAAAATTAAATAACTTAATACAAATATTCAATAATGATAAAAAAAAAAAACATGACTTACATGTTGAGGTCGGTCTTCTGTTAAACAATAATCTTGCCAAACATGAAGTCTATAGAAAATGAGATTCTGGCTTTGCAACCTATATTGAACAAGCCTTAATTAGTAATGTGTGCAATAGGTTTCTTTTCATGATTGACATCTAAATGCATAGCAGACTTATCGACACTACTGCTTGATGAAGTAGTTATGCTCATATTCAACTTGGAACCTTTTCTCACCATCTTGACAATATTACTAGCGAATTCAATAAGAACATAAATCATGGATTTAACCACCACTATTTATCAACAACAACCATAACTATTATAGTATACTATGGAAATTTATAACTAAAATAATAGTTAAGCCTTAGAGCAAAAAAAAAAAAAACTTGATTTATATGTAAGTAGACATGCCAACCAAAACATGTACACACGACAATATTTTATATAACTTAGTGCATATTGTATATGCTCTTTTTATTTATAGCCACGGAAAGATCTTGGATTGCTACTATGGCTTAGAATTAGTGTAAATTTGTTTTATTCTTAATACTTAGAATGCCTTTCGCAACCCTATCATAACCACTATGCCAATCATTCATTGTTATAATCTCCTTTCACTACCTCTAAATCAACCCAACAACCCTCCATCTATATTTTCTATTACCCCCTTTATAAAATCAAGCATAAAACAACAAAACATATTTTAAAACACACAAACTCAATCCATTACAAAACCAACTCTAACCTCTTTATCAAACACCATAAACTTCTACCAACATAAAAACCACCACTACAAACCATCACCTTCTCTGTTAAAATCAAGCTTTTATTTTTACATTTCACACATGAACATCTAATTTTGTCTCTACTAGTATTTTTTTTTATTAAAAAGTATAAAATTAATAAAACCCTTAACCACCTTTAAAGATGATCCTGCTTATATAACATTTCTGGTGAATCTTAATACATTTAAGAATAATCATTCATTACTTATGAAACCTATATAAAATATTGATGATAACATTTACAAATAATGTAACCATCAATTCAAAATTTAACTTTTTTGTCAAAAATAAATTCACAATCCAATAATCAATTATTATTTCTACACAAATTGAATGTTGCGTCAAAATGTGAATTGAACAATCAAATTAACAACAAATAGTTGATACCCAATTAATTATCTATCATTTGTTTAATTCAAACTTATTCAATATAAATTAATACCTTTTAATTATTATAAATTAAAAAAAAATTATTTTTACTCAAATTTCCAACGTAACAATAAAATTGACAAAATATAATTGATACCTAATAAATAACCTATCGTTTAATCCGTTATAATAAAACTAAGTTACAAAATCAAACTCATTTTTATCAAATTATAAACAAATTCAATTTCCCTCAAATCTCAAACAAACCTTGATGTACATACAAATCAATACATTTATACAACAAAATTATCTAGTGAGAAGTTATACAAGCAAACTACAAATACTTCAAAAACATTTCAATAAATTAACCTGAAGTATAAATGGGTTATATATATATATATATATATAAAATAGACAGGTTTGCTTACTTAGTGTAGCAAATCTTCAAATAAAAAATCAGGACAAGGATGCCGACCCTATTAAAAGTTGGTGTAACCACCCTAATTTTCTTGAATTGATATCAATTATAATGACCTGATTTTTTTTTATTATTATTATTATTTCTATCAAAATTTCAGGAAAGTTTCCTCTATATTTTCAATACTAAGTTATCAACCCAATATATTCACAACGTGCTAGTAGTCCAAATATCACTTGTCCCACCATCCGAGACTCTTATAATTTAATTATCACACCAACATTCATTTTCTTCAACGTTCATTCAATAAAATTAAGTAGTAACAAACTTTAAATTATAACTAAAAGTGAATCTAAAGCTAAATATATAACCTTTAGAAGTATCACAATTTATATATTGCATAAAAAAAACAACTTCCTTAATTACAATATCCATAATTAAATTCAATAGGTAAACACAATTTGATTACAAAATTATATTACAACAAAATATAGTCTTCCCAAATTACATCGGTTTAATTTTATAAAATATACATACTAATAAATATATTTCTTTGTTTGACACTAGGAAGAACCTGAAAATTATTTATAATTGGCATTATCAACTTTTTAATCAATTATTTATCATTACTTTCCATATCTAATGTGATTACACACACTATCATTTTCTATTATTCTCTTATTTTATGACATGACACCCTTATACCCAACACTATGAACATCTTACGTTCACTTTTAGCCTAACTCAGCCCCCTCTTTTTTTTTCTCCATCACCAACATTCAAATTATGATTCCTAATTGCTCATTTACAAGGATATCAATCTTTGTTATCCAAGAGATTAGTCTTTTCAATTGCCCATTAATTAGGGTGCCAATCACATTCATCAAGGAAGTAAATTTTCTTAATCACCTACTAACTCGGGCACTAATCTCATTAACCAAGGAGTTAGTTTTCTCAAATTTCCCATTAAATAGGGCAGTAATCCCATTAACTAAGGAGTTAGTTTTTTCAAATTGCCAATTAAACAAGACACTAATCCCATTACCTAGGGAATTAGTTTCTCAAATTTCTTCTTGTTTCCATTCACAACTCTAGACAAAGATTAAATAGAAATAATAAAACCATTATTCAGAAACTAACTAATTTCCTACAAGGTGTCGAACACCTACCTAATGTTTATACGCCCGAGTTGGTCCCCTGCTGTTGTTTGGGTTCCATAGCCTCTTTTATATAAATAAAATCAACACATCATTAGATATTCACCCATCATATCACTCAATTCCATTTTTCATATAAATCTTGAATTCTTCTTTAATCTGTATCAAGTATTCTCATTCTATTCATGGACGATGTCCATTTCCTTTCTTTTATTCATTTCCATTTTTTTTCTTCATGAAGTTAATTGGTTTCCTTTCCTATAACTAATATAATTTTTCCTTTCATTTCTTCATGACTAATCTATTTCCTCTTTTTTTTTAATTTTTCTCTCTTTTCTTATCAATCAATATTCACCTAACCCAAAATCTTCATCTATCTTAATTAATTGCATTAAAATTTCCAATCACCTAATTTTTTTTCTCCCTTGCCGAAACTAAGCCACTAAAAAGGGCATTTATCCTTTCAATATTTTTTACGTTAAACCATTACTCATTCGTAATCCATGCTAATAAAAATTAACCAATCTCAATAACATTCATCCATTACATAATCAATGCAATTTCATCGTCACAAAAGCATAACATTCACAATTCATTAACAAAAACTCAAATTCAATGCAATTAATCTATTTCAAGGTATTTCATACCTTAAATGGATGATTTCTCATATGTTGGAAGCTTAGGAAATCAAGCCTTTCAACTCCCCTTTTACTTATATTTTTTTCAAAACCCTAACCCTTAATTTACTCTCCAAAACTCACTCAAAACCCTTAATCTCCCCTTTTTAATTCATTAGCTAAGCTTTAAACACCAAAATCTCTTTCTTTTTTTGTTAAATTTTGCAAGAGTTTGGAAGAAAAAATCACAATTTCTTCCCCTTTCCTCATGTAGATTGTTGGCTAGGTGGAGGAGGAATGGGTATTTATACCTTAGTTTTTCATTAATTACACATTGGCCCCCTATTTGTATTTAGTTCTCTTTTGTTCCACCTCATTTAACTCTGATTTCATAGTTGGAAGAAAAGGGATCCAACACCCTTAAATTTCAAAAGAGAGACCTAGCACCCTTTGAGATTTCATTTTGAAATGAAAGGGATGTAACATCCTAAAGTTTAATGGAGGGATCTAACACCCTAAAAAATCACATAGTTTGGAAGGAAAGGGATTTGACACCTTTAAATTCCAAAAGAGGGATCCAACACCCTCGAAAATCACATAATGGTCTCATTATAATGGGTGACCAGTTCAATTTAGTCTCATTATCATGGATGACCTGCCTAAGTTGGCCTCATTCTCATGGGTGACCAACCCAAAGTGTGAAAAATACAAAACAAACAGTCTCATTGTAATAGGTAACCTACCCAAGATGTGAGAAATTTGAAAATGGCCTCATTATAATGGGTGACATGTCCAAGATATGAAAAATACAAAATAAAAGATCTCATTATAATGAGTGACTTACCCAAGAATATAAGAATTATGAAAATAGTCTCATTGTTATAGACCACCTACTCGAGATATGAAATATGAAAAATAAATGGTCTTACTATAATGGATGACCTACCCAAGATGTAGAAATAACTTACCTGGTTACAACATCTAACCTGAGATGTGCAATTGTAGGGTTTAAATTTGACTTGGATTCATCGAAGCCTTATTGGACTCTATCAATGATTTTTTCCCCTATAAATTTTCTATAAAAACATTATGCAATTTTTTTGGGTTAGAATGATATGCATGAATCCTTACCTGGATTGAAATATAGGTCCCCCCCGCTCTTTTTCTTCGCCATCTCTTTTGCTTGTTTTGCACTTGACTCTTCAGCTCACTTAAGTTTTGCCCATGTGATTAATATGTATGAGTGCTCTTTATCATGTAATGTGGACCTCATGCCATAAATACTGCTCTCTTGTTTGTGCTATGTAAAGCTTTTGCTTAGTTGACCATTCATTAAAGAGTGGCAAACTGTCTCTTAGAAGTGATGTTGCCTATTACTTGGACAATGTCCCCCATGTGTGGAATTTGTGCTCCATCGTGCACTTTTTATTTGCTTTAATTAGAGAATCGATGCTCTATTTTTTCTTTGTTTGAAAGAGTTCAACAAGTCCTCTACTGTCAAAGACTGTTCAAATTGCCCCTAAATTATTTGGCTGTGTGAGTAATTTCAACGTTCATTAAAAAGGCATTCATCTTTGGTAGGTATCATAACTATTTTTCAAAAGAGAAGTTGTTTTTCATCCATGAAGATGCCCCTAGTTAGACCATGTTTTTAAAGTGTGGTGTTACTCTCAAAGGCTAACGGAGTTCACCAGATAAATCATTATCATGGACTGTTTTGAGCCACATCGCTACCAACTGATTTCATAGCTCATATTCTTCGCATAGAATTGCCTCTTGGCTATTTTGGTCATAAATAGCATTGCCCCCTAGTTGAGGTGACTCTTATCCATCATCATTTTGCAACCTTGTAGATAGCCATATTGTTTGTTTGTCTGATGAACCATATGAGCTTCTCATGCATCAATATCATCTTTGCCAAAGAATTTTGCAAACTCAATCAAGGACCATTTTTTGTAAATCATTTTTCTTGTCTTGAGAATAGACCATAAAATTTAAAAATTGTATTCTTCCAAATCTAATTGTTTAAAAAAAATCATTGAGATGTAAATTTGAAAAAAAAACAAATTGGTTGAGAACCCAAAATATATCATTGAATGATAGGATACACTTTGAATGTTGGGCCAAATGTTAATTGGGCTTAAGAAAAAGCATTATCTGGATCTTGCAAAATTTGGCAAGAAAAGGTTTAAATGGAAATTTTTGACTTTCACAAGGAAAACATCTTGCTTATGTTGCGTTAAACATGTTCATTTATTGATAAAGACTAAATGATTGCTACAACGAGACTTGGTTGGACCACATAACTAAGATTTCCTACCTGAGAGCGATTTTCTAATTCATCTTTTGTCATTGTTCTATAACCCATGGTAGGACATTGATGCAACCATATTATTTGATAGTTTCACCCACATTTAACTAGTGTTTTGCCTATGTTTTATATATAAAATGCCTTGATATTCTTTGTTTTATGTTTTGAAGGCACTTTTGGATGAAAGATGCAAAAAGGAGTAAATTGGAGATAATTGGCAGATTTGACCTTCAATCGATGTTTTGTGCAGAGCGTGAGCTCTAGAGGTTGAAATGAAGTGATTCCAGTGGCATTAAAAAGTTAGCATCCATACCTTTCTTGAAATCTAAGACAAGAAAATAAAATAAGGAAGAGCATGAAAATCGCAGCCTTCAAAGTCAAATCTTGCAATTTGCCAATGTTGACCTTCGGCCATTACAACTTGAATATCTGGAGCTACAGAAGTTCAATCGATGCAATCTAAATTTTTTTTGGATTCATTATTCAAAGTTCTATAAACGCTCCAAATTTCAGCCAAAACCGATATCATATGAGGGAGATATGAGTTTTCAAAGATGACATCTGAATTCTGCCAGCAAATAGGTTTCATGAAGAAACGAGTCCAAATTACGTTCCGAAGCATCTAAAATGATATCCAAGTTTTTATTTCAGCAATTTAGCTCCTCTAAGTCAAAGCTTGAAGATTTCATGCAAGGCTATTTCTTTTTTTTTTAGGAAAATAGTTATTGAAGTACTTAAATGTAAACAGTCAACTTAATGGAGAACTATTTTGTAAAATAGAGACCTAGGGTTTCCTAAGATATAAAAAGAATGAGAGAAGAGAATGGGGGCAACCAGCCAAGAAGAGAAAAACGCCCCCTTCCTCTAAGAAACCCTAAATTATGCATTCTTCCTTCTTTTTGATTAGTTATTCAACAAACATGCAAGGCGAAACACTTTTTCTTGGTTGCAAGGACATGGAAACCTTCGGATTTCAAGAACTGTGAGATTTATTTTACCTTTTCTTTTCAGTTTATATGATGAATATGTTTGTTCTCCTATGCTTATTTTTCATATGATTGTTTATTTTAATTGCTAGAGCGGACTCTAAGTTATTATTGTAGACAATCTATTGCTAAGTTTGATATCAAAACCGGAGTTGTGGTATATGAACTTGTGAAGCAACTGAGTTTAATAATATGGTGGATCTACCTTATTAATCTGAGGGAGAACATTCAATCAAATCAAACATAGACTGCGGATAGTTATGTTTTCTTGATTAATCAAATTATCTAGTTCTTAAGGCTGCCATTAAATTAAATTACTAGTGCGGACACTGTGGTTGTTTAATGGTTAGGGTTAGTTATACGGCGGATCCGTTAACTAACCAATGTTAAGAAGAGATAAATATTTAGAATATAAATTAATGTTTCGTTTCCATGATCAGTTCTGATTTCTGTAGGTGAATGTGTGCTTGTGACCAAGGTTTGTTCTCTTGATAATTTCCTGATTTTATTAAATTTCGTTTGATAGTTTTCTGTTTTCTTTTGCTTTAGCCTAGATAATGTCCAAACCCCCCCCCCCAAATTGCATATCATCTAGCATAAAAATCTGACTTGAACTTTCTTGTGGGATCGACCTCTTGCTTGCTTTATACTATCTTGTGTGTTGTGTTTGAAGTTAGGGTAATTAATTTGTGCGACCGCGACATCGCAACAGATATTTTTTCAATTTTGACAGCTTGTTTAATTTTTTCAACAATCCTCGCAATATCATAGAATTGTGGATGCCCATAATATGAGTATTTAAAGGTGTTGGCGAACAACATCACCATTTTTGTTTCTATTAGCGGAGGTTGGACATGTGTTGCCTTATCTCGTCATCTTTGCGCATATGCCCACACAGACTCTTGATTTCCCTTTTCCATGGCCATTAGGACGGTTCTGTCAGGAGCAGTTTCAAAATTAAATTTATACTGCTTTAAAAAGGTGTCTATCAGATCCTTCCATTTATTAATCTTGGAACTATTCAATCTTATATACCAGCTCAAGGCAAACCTTGTGAGATTATCCTGAAAAAAATAAATTAGCATTTTTTCATTGTGGATAACTTCAACCATCTTATTGCAATATGATTTAAGATGGGTGTTTGGGCATCCTAGCCCAGTATACTTGACGAAGTCCAGCACTCTGAACTCCTTCGATACCATAATGTTTGGAACCAAATAAACTTCAGCTGTTTGTACAAGGTCAGTTATATTTCAATTGCTCTCAATCTCTCTTTTATAGCAAGCCACTTATCATAGTCTATGAGACCAACAAATCTATCATCAAAGGGTCCTTCAACTGTTAAATCCACAGTGATCAAAGTTTGAGCTAGCTAGACAGGGGTAATGGGGATAAAATGTTGCTCTAATGTTGAATTTGCCCCCAAGTTCTAAGATGTATGAGGGATATAAGTTGATAATGTTTCCGTAGGAGGCTATGTAGACGTTCCTTTTCCACTATTGGAACTCAACATTTGTTCTAGGCACTTCACCTTTGATGCTCTCAATTTCCTTTTGATAATGAGCCTATATCTAAGCCTTTTCTTCATTTATCATCATTTACTTAGTCAAGTGTAGTGGACCTTCTATAGGGGACCTACATTTCAACCTGTGAACATTCATGCTAAATGTATGAGCATGTATTCATATGATAAACTCGTCCTTCAAAGGGTGACACATAGTCATAACTCTTGCATAATGAACACAAATTTTGATTCTTGCCTAAACTCTACAACAAAAATTTCCTGAGTAACGGCCATTTTGTCACCCGTAAGTCCTAAATGCTATATAAAGGGTTTGCCTTGATGCAAAACATGTGTAAGGAGCATATACCCAAAGGTAGGTTCTAATTCTTTTTATGTGAGATAGGGGCTAGGTTCATTAGTTGGTCTCTAAAAAGATCTCTTGCTCTCTTAGTGATCACCCTCATGAAGGTAATATTGAGGCTTATAAGGCAACGGGATAGAACGTGTACCAATCATTACCAATTTAAGCACCCAATAAAGAGTTAGGGTTTACACAAATTTAAACATTGACTAAAAGTCATAAGATAAGTTGTTAGTCCCCCACCTAACCTGAAGTTTCACAATGTGTGCCCTTATAACAAAACATAATGTATGATAAAGCTCTTAAGCCATTCATAATTGAAAAATAAACAAACATCAATCTTTACATAGCATAAACAAACAAAACAAAACCTAGTCTAAAGGTCCCTAGCGAAGTCGTCTTCCTGTCATACCCTCATCATCAAGGGCATGACGTCATAATGATCTTTCCCAGACAGGGGTCTTGAAGGTCTTTTCAGTTGGTTGAGGAGTCACCACCTAGTATTACGGCTACTAGGAACCCTAACTCATTTTTTTTCTAGAGATTCTAAGCAAGGGGACTAGTTGCATAAAGAAAAAGTATTAGCACCCCTAGTACGCCTTATCTAAGGTAAACTATATTGTTTTTTTTATTGTTTGCTATAGTCTAATGATGTCTATTTCTATTAGCCTAATATGATGGTTTTAATACGATGAACAAACTCTTGTTTTCTATGTAAAAAACTTGGTCTAGGAAGGTGAAATATCATCAATTATCGTTGAAGCTTCTTGCTACCACATCATTCCAAATAATATTTAAGATAAAATTTCTTATGAATTTTATCCTTATATTAGAAGTGAATGAGTTGTATTATTCACAATAATATTTTGGATATTAACCTCATACAGGTTTTTTATCCTTATATTAAAGTAAGTGATAAAAATATTATCCCTAATAACATTTTGGATATTAACCCCTTTTATATTTTTATCCTTATATTAAAAGTGAATAATATTTTCTTGCCAAATATAATTTTTTAATATTTATTAAATATAGGCCAAAATCTTTGAAATTTTACAAACTTGTTATAAAATCCATGCAATAAGTTTTTTTTAAAAGCATGCAAAAATATTTTAAATTTTCTTTGAAAAATGATGCTCAAGTAACTTTAGCATTTTATTGCCATATGCAAGAAAAAATATATTTTTTTTATTATTTATCTTCTATTTTTTTAGGATTTGTATGTAAAAATTCATTTTTTCTTGTAATAAAATTATTAAAAATAAGTCTAGTTAGTGTTTGTCAAACACACCCTCAAACCAAAAGATCCTTTAACAACAACATGGCAAACAAATAGGGTATTAAAATCATTTGACCTCGATTTTTTGTTATCGGGTCGATCTGAAATTTTGGTTTGACCATAAACCAACCCAAAAATTATGGTTTGACCCGAAAACATCCCAAAAAAAAACCAAAGTAAAAAAAAATAGATTAAACATAAAAAAAAATAAAAACTCAAAAATTCTTGAACAAAATGGATCAAACACCACAAAAAAATGAAGAACACCAAACATGAACCTAACAACGTGGGTTCCAAAACAAACCAAATTTGATTAAAAAAAAAGAGAAGGCACATACATGTTGTAAATCACACAAAGATCAATAATCTAACCTCCATTCTTTTCAATTTTCACTTAAACATCATGATTGTGTCAAAATGAGTTTCGGTTCTAAACCAAAACCCTGGAATTAAAAGCTATTAAAATCATGTTATTGATGCAAATAAATACTAAATTATTGGTTAATAGTGCATAAGGAAGGGTTCTAGGTAAATAAATGAGACAAAACAAGTCAAAATTATGTAGCTAAGGCGTTCTCGGTAAGAACACGAAGAACAAATAAAGAACATTCAACGTGAACCCAACAACGTGGCTCTCAAACCAAACCACATATGGACAAACCAAAGACATATATATGTTGGAAATTATGCAATGATCAATAATTTAGCATCCATTCACTTCGATTATCAATAAATCATCATGATTTTGCTAAAATGAGTTTCGATTCAAAACTAAAACTTTATGATTAAACATCTTTTAAACTCGTTATTGATGTGAATAAACACTAGATTACTGGTTAATCATGTATAAGAAAGGTGTATATGCAAAAACCATGAACCAAAATTGGTCTAAATTTAAGGGTGAAAAAAATGTTCTTTCCAAGAACATGAAAAATATTGCCTAAAACCTAGAAAAATACCTAGAAATGCCCAGAAATGGCAACCCCTGCCAAGCCCAAAATTGGCAGCCATTGCCAAGCCTAGAAATAGGCATTTTTTGCCTCTAAAACATGCATTTTTATCCCAACAAGTCATAATATCATACACAAACATGTTTGAATCTAAAAAACTAACAAAAAACATCAAAATCAAGCAAAAGGTACCAAATAAAAAAAAACATAAACTTAAAACAGACTATATGTTCATATAACATAGATTCAAAATTGGTTTTTTAAACCCATTTTGTGCATGAACAGACTTAGCAAACCCAGGGTAAAACATCATTTCTTTAACATGCATAGCTTAAGTTAACAAAAACTAAGACAACATTATATATCATAAACAAACTTAAACAACAACTTTAATGTATCAAGAACATAAAAATAAACATCATTAAATATATAAAAAAAGTAGCAACAAAAAATCAAATACAACATTACTTGTTGAGCATTCAAACTTCTTTTCCATGCTTATAGACATAAATATAAAATAAAAGTAAATAAAAAAAACATTAAAAGTATGCCATAAAGGACCTGCTTTTAAATCCAAAAAGTACATGTAAAATAGCATGTAAAATAGATACTCTCTCTTTGTTTTCTCTTGGAAATTTTTGCATGTCATAAACTTGCAAAGTTAAGAAATCTTTTGTTTAGACTCTTGGACCTCTACAATTGTGTTTCTTATTGATATTTTTTATATCCTTTCTTTTCCTTTTCTCCTCCCCATCCCCCCTTTTTTTTTCCCTCTAAACTTGGGGATATTTATAGGGTTTTGCTAGGGTTTTGAGAGGTTTTGAATCCATTTCCGATCTCTTGATCTTGAGGGAGGTGTTGTAAACCCTTAATAAAGACCCATTAAAAGGCTTTGTGTGTGAACTCATGAAAAATAGGTCAGTTTTTTGCTTGAGAGTTGCACTGTCGGGGCTGACTTAGTTGCCCGCTTTCGAGGCCTTGTCAGAGCAATTCTAACGTTATCGTCGCCAAAGACCACCTAAAGTTGGTGGAGGGGATGCATATCTTTTAATTTAGCCCCTGATTTGGTCAATTTCAGCCCCTATATTCACATATATTTTCCAGCTTGGTCATTGGTTTTGGATTTCTTCAAAAAAGTCTCTAATGGCCATCAAACTTCAATATTTATGCAATAAAAGCCTTGATTTGACTAAATTAACTCCTAAAAATTGCAATTTGATCCCCAAACTTCAATTTCTTCTAGTTAAAGCCTAAATTGACTTTAAAAATCAATTTTTCTTGTAATTAAGCCCTTAATAAATTCAAATAGACCTTGAAAAATTCTAATTAGGTCCTTAAATATTCAATTTTAAATTTTCCTCCTCAAATTAGATTTTCTTTACCAATAAGGCCTTCATTAGTCGAAAATACACTATCAAATTTTTCAATCTTGTATATTTGATCTTTCTCAATCAGTCTTCGGCAATTTCCTAGGAGTTCTGGTATGCTTTGTCCCCTGAATTATATTTTTTTATTTTCTTCCAATATTTTTTTTTATTTTTTTGTATTTTTTTTTGTTTATATGGGACCTTAAAATGGATAATAACAATTTTCTTCATTTTTTATTTCATTTTTGTTTAAATAAATCTTGAAAATCATAAAAAATATATATAAAATGCAAAAATATAAAAAATTCAAAAATAATTTATTATCATATGAAAAAAAAAATATGAGTTTAGGATTTTTTGGGGCTGAATTGAAGTTTGAATTGAAGAGAAAATTAAGAAAATGACTTAATTTAATTTGGCTAAGGACAAAAGAAATTTGAAGTTCAAGAAAGATTTTGAAATAAATAACTAAGTTAAAAATTAATAAAAAGTCTAATTGAAGAAAAAAAATTAAAATCAAGAGTTAGATTAGTCAAAATTGCACATTTAAGAACCAATGAATTTGCAACAAGTCTAAATTTATCCGATTAAAGATTCCATCGGAAAAAAAAGAGATTTAAGGTTTAAATAATAGAGAATTCAAGATTTAAAGCTCTAATTATATTAAATTAAAAAAAAATCAAGAACTATAATGAAAAAAGGGAAATATTTCAAGGACCACTTAACTATTTATATAATTTCATTTCAATCCTAGTTGTTTCTTTACAATCATTTTAGTCCAATTAAATACCAATCTAGTCCAATGCTTTCCAATTAATTCAATTCATTCCAATTTAATCTACTGATTTTGTCCAAATTAATTGAATTTAGTTCAGAATCCATTCAAATCAAGGAATCAATTTCGTATCTTTCAGTTACAATCCCAGCTCTCA
>Ga0325403_1003344_pt1 | contig 14609 bp, 7 predicted proteins | sample PopdelMetagenome_19_FD_205665 | JGI IMG/M metagenome (GOLD analysis project Ga0325403, IMG submission 205665) | Populus deltoides microbial communities from Bellville, Georgia, United States - Xylem-PdKOR-R4 | ecosystem: Host-associated > Plants > Phyllosphere > Stem > Wood/Secondary xylem...
TATCACCCGGTATTCGCCCTGCTGGGACTCGTGGTGCAGTCGTTAGCGGGAGAGTTCCTGGTGGCGATTGGGGCGTGTCGCGCGACATGGCGTGTCGCGATCGGGCACTGTTCCTTTACGCCGATCGGGGGGCTCGTCCGCCAGCTCGGCGCGAGGGGCTCACGCACGAACCTCGGATGCACGACGCGCCGGAACCACAAAGATGTTGTTCCAGTGTTTCCGCAGGTCAGCGGCCTCTGGCGCGGTGTCGCGACACGCCGACACGCGCCATGTTTGGAAATCCCACAGTCGGGGCAGCGGCCCGGGTAACTTCTTCCATGTCGTCACCGAGAGGTGAGGAAGCAACACAGTCCGTAATGTCCGGATCCGCCGGACGGCGGATCTGGAAGGCCCGGAACCCCGGGTCCTCCCGACCCGGGGACACGCGTCCCCACACCGTTCACTCCATGGAGGACATTCACATGTCTGCTCGCAACATGGCGAAGCGCACCGCTGCTGGGACGCTCGCACTCGCCGTCTGCCTCGGTGGTGGCGCCCTCGCCCTCGCCGGTGCCGCTCAGGCCGACGCCAACTTCAAGTTCGACACCCGCATCGCCGGTGACGACCGCTACGCCACCGCGATCGCCGCCTCCAAGGCCGCCTTCCCCGACGGCACCAAGACCGACAACGTCGTCCTGGTCAACGGCTTCGCCACCGTCGACGGCCTCACCGCTTCCTACCTGGCCGGTGTCGCCAACGCCCCGATCCTCTACGTGAGCGACAAGGGTGCGGACGACGCCACCAAGGCGGAGATCAAGCGCCTCGGCGCCAAGAACGTCTGGCTGGTCGGTGGCACCACGGTCATCCCGACCTCCGTCGAGGCTGCGATCAAGGGCGACGGCTACACGGTCACCCGCATCAACGGCTCTGACCGCTACGAGACCGCCAAGCTCATCGCTGCCAAGGGCACCGAGCTCGCCGGCAAGAAGCCCGCCAAGGTCTTCGTGGCCTCGGGCACCTCCTTCGCCGACGCCCTCGCCGTTTCCCCGATCGCCTACGCCAAGGGCTACGCGATCGCGCTGACCGAGAAGGACTCGACCTCGCAGTTCACCAAGGACGAGCTCGGCGCTATCGGCACCGACAACAAGATCCTGGTCGGTGGCGAGGCCGTCGTGTCCAAGAAGGTCCAGGCCGACCTGTCCATCTCCGACGCCCAGCGCGTTGCCGGTGCTGACCGCGCCGTCACGGCCAACCTGGTCTCTGACTGGGCGAAGTCCTCCGAGGGCTTCAACAAGGCCAACGCCGCCCTCGTCGGTGGCACCAACGGCAACGGCGCTGACTCCCTCGTCGCTTCCTCGCTCGGCGGCAAGTCCTTCACCACCCTGCACTTCGCCGGCTGGGACGCCACCTACACCTACCTCAAGGACCACTCCGCGGAGCTGACCGGTAAGGGCTTCGTCTTCGGTGGCAAGGCCGCCGTTTCGGACGACTCGGTCTCCAAGGCTCAGGCCGCTGCTCAGTACGTCGCCCCGGTGACCTCACTGACGTCGGCTCCTGAGCTCGTGGGCGTCAAGGTGGCTGACGTGGACGGCGACAAGACCGCCGTTCGCTTCACGTTCGATGAGGACATCTCTGCGACCGTGGGTGCTGTCAGCAAGTTTGTCCTGGTTGACTCGGTTGGCGGCACCACCGCTGCCGACACCGGCAGTGTTAAGAAGGACAAGGCCAACCCGAACAGCGTTACGGCCATCTACGACACGGCCAAGGTCAAGGTGGCGACCTCGGCTTACACCCTGGGCGGAGCGGTCACTGACCTTGACGCCAAGAGCAGCCCCGTCGGGTCTGCTGGCTTCCAGGCCATCACCGTTCAGGGCACCGACGCTGCTGACCTCGTCAAGGTGGGCAACGCCAAGAACCTTGGTACGGCTGACGCCACCGTGGACCTGGTCTTCGATGACACTGTTGTGGCGCCTCCCGTCGTCGGTTCCACCATCGCGAACGCGTTCACCTTCACGAAGGCGAACGGCGAGGCACTGGCTGGGATTAACTTCGACCAGACCACTACCACGCGTGAGAAGACCACGAAGGACAACGACACCTACCGGGTGAAGATGGCCAACCTCACCCAGACGCAGTACGACGCTCTGCGCAGGGTCGCCGTTCTCGGTGGCGTCTCTGGTGCGAACCAGAAGCTGCAGAACGCCGACATCGTTTCTGGTGGCGCTACGGACGGTCCGGACATCGCCAAGGTGGACATCAACCGCGACAAGGACTGGGTGGACGTCACCTTTGACACGCCCGTCACGGTCACCGTCACGACGGCCGGCACGCTCGTTCTGACGGAGAACGACCACGGGACGGTCGCTTCGCTGGCGACGCCGGCGCTCGTCAGCGGCTCCAACACGACGGTGCGCTTCTCCTTCGCGGCGAACGCTCTGGCGACCGGTGATGACCTCACGGCTTTCACCACGATCAAGGCCGGAACGGTGACTGCAGCCAGCAACGCGCTGGTCAACCAGGTCGACGGTGAGGGCTACTCCTACACCTACAAGGCCGGCGAGACCGCCGGTCCTGACCTGCAGGCCGCGGTGACCTCGGTTTCGACTGGTGCCTTCAGCCGTACCGCGATCACCCTGACCTTCGACGAGACCGTCACCACGAAGCCGCTCCTGTCCGAGCTGACCGGCTACAAGGCGGATGGTTCGGCTGTGACCCTGACGGCGGACTCCACGGAGATCGTTCAGAAGGATGGCAAGAACACCAATCAGGTGCGCTTCCTGTACACCACTGCTGGCGCCGTCAAGACGGGTGTCGAGGACGGCGACTTCAAGAGCATCGCCCTTGACGGGGCGACCACGCTGCGCGACGCGCACGGCTACGGCAGCTACATGGTGAGCGCTCCCCTCAAGTGATTGAGGCTGGGCATCAGCTCGTCGCTCATGCTGACGAGCTGATGCCCAGGGCTTGAAACGAGAAGCAGCGGGCCGGGGCCTTAGGGTCCCGGCCCGTTCTGCGTTTTAGGGGCCAATCGAGAGCCGACCTCAAGCGACGCAGCTAGAACACCGAGCAGCGTGGTCGCCATCGAGCGTGAAGGCGTCTCGCTCGCCACTCGTCATCACCTAGGCACCGCCCTTCGCACCGCCCCTGGTTGCGACCAGACCGGCTAGCGGGCACCAGACCCTCTACGGACAACTGTGAGACTTCGGCTGAAGAGAACCAGCTGGCTCCACCGCGGCCACCCACACCTCCTGTGACGCCGTGGTTGCCGTGGGCAGCACCAGGGACCGGCGACAGTGGCGCGACGCCGACTCCCTCGCCGCCATTGGGGAGCTCACCGCCCGCTGGTGCCCGTGCTGGCCCCTCTCAACCGCGCGGGGTACGTGACGACGAATTCCCAGCCCGGGGTAGCCCTGCGGGCCGGGTCAGGGCAGCGGGCGTTCGTGACCGGCTACTGCGACAAGCTGCTGCTGCAGCGCCTGGAGAGGGCCGTGCGGGACACCGATCTGGTGGTGCTGAGGTTCCGTCCGGACGACGGTGGGGGTGAGTCCGTCGTGGTGACGATGCGCGACGGCGCGAAGGGGAAGTGGCTGAGGCGACCGGCATCCGTCGACCAAAATCGCCGCGCATGGGAGGGACCAGGGCGTCGCCTCCGCAGGGGTGGCGGCACTACTACACGCTTGGCAGTCCCTGCCGGCCGGGGTCGACCAGGCCTTCGATGCGCCGCCGCAGCGAGCACGGCGGACGAGCGCGCGCCGCTCCTCCTGAGCGGCGCTGGCGTGCTGGCGCCCGCGGCGGTCGTCCGCCGCGGGTGTCAGCCGTCCGTCGCGCCCTGCGCCATCGCCTCGGTCGCGCGGCGCAGGAACGCCAGCACCACCTCGCGCTCGGCCTCGTCGAGCGAGCGGCTCACCTCGTCGAGCAGGCCGATGGCGGGCCACCAGTGCGCCTCGTTGGCCAGCCGAGCCGACTCCTCCTGCACCACCAGGGTGCGGCGCCGGTCGGTGGGGTGCGGCTCGCGCCGCAGGTGACCCGCGGCTGCGAGCCTGTCGACGAGCACCGTGGTCGACGCCGTCCTGATGCCCAGCCGCTCGGACAGCTCGGCCACGCCCATCGGGCCGCCGCTCAGCAGGTACAGGGCGGTGACGTCGGTGGTGCCGAGGCCCTGGCGGCGCGCGATGCGGTTCAGCAGCTCGCGGCTGGCGTCGGTGAACGCCTGCAGCTCGTGCGTCACCTCGTCCGGCTCGACGTGCACATGTCCCACCTTTCGCTAGATTGTCTGTCTACTAGACATCCTAGCGACCGGGAGCGTCGTGACCACCTCGAAGCCCATCAGCACCGCCCTCGTCTCCGGCGCCAGCATCGCCGGTCCCGCGCTCGCGCACTGGCTGGCCCGCGCCGGCGTCGACGTCACCGTGGTCGAGCGCGCCCCCGAGCTGCGCGAGGGCGGGCACAACATCGACGTCCGCGGCGCCGGCCGCGAGGTGCTGCGCCGCATGGGCCTCGAAGAGGCCGTGCTCGCCCACACCACCGGCGAGGCCGGCACCCGGTTCATCGACGACCGCGGCCGCACCATGGGCTCCTTCCCCGCCTCCACCTCGCAGACCGGCGGCCCGACGGCCGAGGTCGAGGTGATGCGCGGCCGCCTCAGCCGGCTCCTCGCCGACAGCTGCGAGGGGCGCCCCGGCGGCGTCGAGTGGCGCTTCGGCGACCAGGTCGCCGAGCTCGACGACGACGGCAACGGAGTCGACGTCACCTTCGCCTCCGGCGCCCAGGAGCGGTACGACGTCGTCGTCCTGGCCGAGGGACTGCGCTCCCGCACCCGCCAGCAGGTGTTCAGCAGTGACGGGAGCACCCGCAGTGCTCATGTCCGAGAGCTCGGCGCGTACTGCGCCTACCTCACCCTGCCCCGCGAGCCCGGCGACGACGACTACTGGAACTGGCAGCTGCTCGGCCGCGGCCGCAGCGCCCACCTGCGCCCCGACGGCGACGGCGGCACCAACGGGCTGCTGACGTTCCTGTCCGACCTCCCCGGCCTCGACGAGCTGGAGCCCGACGCGGTGGCCCTGGTGGTGCAGCGCCTGTACGCGGGCACCGGCCCGACGGGGGAGCGCCTCGCCGCCGCCCTCTCGACGCAGCCGTACTACTTCGAGGCGCTCGGGCAGGCGAAGCTGCCGCGCTGGTCGCAAGGCCGGGTGGTGCTCGCCGGAGACGCCGCGCACTGCGCGTCACCCGTCTCGGGGATGTCGACGACGCTCGCCGTCGTCGGCGCGTACGTGCTGGCCGGTGAGCTGACGGCCCCCGGCGCCTCGCTCGCCAGCGCGCTCGAGGGGTACGAGCGGCGGCTGCGCCCGCTGGTCGACGCCGCGCAGAATCTGCCCCCGGGCACCCCGCGCCTGGGCAACCCGCGGCGCACCGCGGAGATCCGCGCGCTCGGTGCGCTGGTCGGTCTCGCGTCCAGCCGCGCGGTGCAGCGCCTCAAGCTGGGGGAGAGGCTCATCTCCCCGCCCGCCGACGCCGTCGACCTGCCCCGGTACGAGCACCTGGAGGTCGCTCCGGTGTGAGGAGACGGGTCTCCCGAAAAGGTGCCCGGAGCCACCGGCGAACGCCTCACGATCATCCGAGGAGTCACTTAGCGTCACGGGGTGACACGCCGTGACCCGTTCGCCCCTGCCCTCGGTGCGGCCTTCGCGGCCCACGTCCGCCGCTCCGCCGAGGGAGGCGCCTCGCCGTACGCCGTCGCGGCGGCGAGCGCCTCCGGCCCGGTGGTGCGCTTCGCCGACGGGCGCGAGCGCGTCAACGCCGGCTCCAACAACTACCTCGGCCTCACCGACGACCCGCGCGTGGTCGCCGCCGCCCACGCCGCCCTGGACCGCTACGGCACCGGCGTCTCGGGCAGCCGGCTCCTCAACGGCACCACCGACCTCGTGCTGGCCCTGGAGGCCGAGCTCGCCGCCTTCTACGGCGCCGAGGCCGCCGTAGTCACCACCAGCGGCTTCACCGCCAACCTCGCGCTGCTCTCGGCGGTGGGCCGCCCGAACGACGCGGTCCTGCTCGACACCGGCGCGCACGCGTCGCTGCACGCCGGGGCCGCCGCCTCGGCCGCACGGGTGCTGCGCTGGCGCCACAACGACCTCACCTCCCTGCGGCGCCGCCTCGAGCAGCTCGACGACGACGCGGGTGCGCTCGTCGTCGTCGACGGCGTCTACTCGATGGAGGGCACCTGCGCCCCGCTGCCGGAGCTGGTGGCGCTGTGCCGCGAGCACGACGCGCGGCTCGTGGTCGACGAGGCGCACGGCGTGGGCGTGCTGGGGGAGCGGGGCCGCGGGGCCGTCGAGCAGGCCGGGGTGCTGGGTGAGGTCGACGTCGTCACGCTCACCCTCAGCAAGTCGTTGGCCTCCTGCGGGGGCGCCGTCGTCACGACGGCCGCCCTGGCCGAGGGGCTGCGGGGCTCGGCGTCGCCCTACCTCTTCGCCGCCGCGGGTGTGCCCGCAGCCGTGGCCGCGGGGCTCGCCGCCCTGCGCGTGCTGCGCGCGGAGCCCGAGCGCGTGGCGGCCCTGGCCGACCGCGGCGAGCGGCTGCGCGCCGAGCTGCACGCCGCCGGCGTCCCGACCGTCCCCTCGGTCGGAGCTGTCGTCGGCGTCCCGGTCGGCGACGAGCAGCGCGTGGTGGAGGTCTGGCGCGAGGTCTTCGACGCCGGGGCGTACACCAACGCCGTGGTGCACCCCGCCGTGCCCCGCGGCGGCGCGCTGCTGCGGATGTCGGTGATGGCCACCCACACCGACGAGCACCTGGCCCGGGCCGCCGCGGCCGTGGCGGCCGGGCTCGCCCGCGCGGGGGGCGCTGCCACCGGGGCCGCCGCACCGGTGGCGCTGGTCGACGTCCCCGCGCAGCGGCCGGAGGTCGTCGACGTGCGCGGAGCCGCGCCGGCTCCACGACCACTGGTGTGAGCCCACCCCTCAAGGAAGGTGCCCCAGGACCCGATCCTGAGCAGGTGCGGACCACGGACGGGGCGACCTCGCCGACGGCGGCTCCAGGCGCGGCTCGACGCCGACCGCCGAGCCGCGCCCTGAGCAGCGCTGCGGCTCGCCCGGGGGTGTGCGGCCCCGGCCGCGCCGCGCTCGTGGTGGTGCTGCTGGCCGCGGTGACGACCGCCGCGCTCGGCGCCGCCGGCGCGGTGTGGGCGTTCCCCACCGGCGCCGCCTGCTCCGCGGTGCTGGGGGTGGGCGCCGCCCTCGCCATGCTGCTGCACCCGCGGGGTGGGCTGGCCGTGCGCGCCATGGGCACCGCCGTCGCCCTCTGGGCGGGCGGCCAGGCGTGGATCGCCGCCCTCGTGCTGCGCACCCCCGGCCTGGACCAGCAGCCCACCGCGGGCGACGTGCTCCAGACCTCCGCCGCGCCCCTCGCCCTGCTCGCGGTGCTGGCCCTGCCGCGGCCCGCGGGCTTCGCCGGCCGCCGCCGCCAGCTGGTGCTCGACGCGGCCGTCGTCGCCGCCGCGGGCGCCGCGGTGCTGTGGCGGGTCGCCTTCCTGCCCCTGGAGCCCACCGGCACCGCGGCCGTGACCGCGGCGGTCGTGGTCCTGGCGGACCTGGCCGTGCTGGCCCTGTGCCTGCAGCTCGCCGTCGCCGGCCTCGACCGCGGCGCAGCGCTCGCCACCGCCGGCATCGCCCTCTTCGTCGTCACGGATCTCGCCAACACCCACGAGCTCGTGCAGCCCGGAGGCACCTGGACCTGGGTCGGCGCCGCCGCCGCCTGCGCCGCCTGGCCGCTGGTCGGCGCCGGGTTCCTCACCGCCGGCCGCGCCCGGCTCACCCACCGCGGCGCCTCGGCCCGCGCCGCCGACCTGCGCACCGCCCTGCTGACCGGTGGCGTGCTGGTCGGGGCCCTGGCCTTCGCCCTGACCTCGGCCGCCGTCGACCCCCGGCCCCTCGACGTCGGCTCCGGCGCCCTGGCCAGCCTGGTGCTGCTGGCGCTGGTGGTCCGCGAGCTGGTGCACCGCCGCCACCGCGACAGGTTCCTCGACGACCTTCGCCAGCAGGCGCTGCACGACCCGCTGACCGGGCTCGCCAACCGCTCCGCCCTGGTCGCGGCGCTGGCGGAGCACGCGCGGGCCGAGCGCGAGGTCGCCGTCGTGGTCCTCGACGTCGACGGGTTCAAGCAGCTCAACCAGCAGCTGGGCCACGCCGCCGGCGACGCGCTGCTCCAGGTGCTCGGCGCCCGGCTGCAGGCAGCGCTGCCCCCGCGGTGGGTCGCCTGCCACCTCGGGGGCGACGACTTCGCCGTCGCCGGGCCGGGTGACCTGGCGCACGGCGCCGCGGTGGCGGACCTGGTCCGCCAGGCCCTCGGCGAGCCCGTCGAGCTCCCCGCCGGACCGGACGCCGGTCTCCTGCCCGGCCCCGCCACGGACCACCGCGCCGTGGTCGCGGTGGCCGTCAGCACCACCGCGGGCGTCGCCAGCACCACGCCGCCGCTGCTCGACCCGGCCAGCTGCGTGGCGGACGCGACCTCGGCGATGCGCACCGCCAAGGCCTCCGGCCGCGGACGCACCGCCGTCCACGACGCTGCCGCCCGCGAGCGGACCGCGCGCAGGGCCCTGGTGGGCCAGCGGCTCCACGTGGCCCTCGGCTCGGGCGCGGTGACCGCCGCCCTCCAGCCCCTGGTCGACATCTCCACCGGGCGCACCACCGGCTTCGAGGCCCTCGCCCGCTGGGACGACGAGGTGCTCGGCACCGTCCGCCCCGACGAGTTCGTGCCCGTGGCCGAGGAGAGCGGCCTCGTCTCCGCGCTCGGCGCCGCCGTGCTGCGCGCCGGCCTGGACTCGCTCGTGGCCGTCGGCGGGGTGGAGCGGCGGCTGCGGCTGTCGGTCAACGCCTCGCCGGTGGAGCTGCGCGCCCCCGGGTGCGTCGACGGCGTGCTGGCCGCCCTGGCACGGGCCGGGGTGCCGGTGGACCTCCTGACCGTCGAGGTCACCGAGGGCGTCTTCATGACCGCCGACGACCCGGCGGTGACCGCGCTCACCGCGCTGGGCGCCGCGGGGGCCAGGGTGGCCGTCGACGACTTCGGCACCGGCTACTCCTCGCTGTCGTACCTGGAGCGCCTCCCCGTCCACGTCGTCAAGATCGACAGGTCGCTCGTCTGCGGGCTGGACCGGCCCCGGCCCCGAGCGGTGCTGCGCGCGGTGGTCGAGCTGTGCGGAGCCCTCGACCTGCACGTCGTCGCCGAGGGCGTGGAGACCCGCGAGCAGGCCGACGTGCTGGCCGGTCTCGGCGTCGTCACCGGCCAGGGCTGGCTCTGGGCCAGGGCCCTCGACACCCAGCAGGTCCGCGAGCTGCTCGAGGCGCAGGACGGCGCCGCGGCCCACGCGAGCCCGGAGGCGCACCGGCCCTGACGGGGCTCCGCCGGCCGGCGCGCAGACGGCCCGGGGTGGTGCCCGCCAGGTCCGCCGGCGCGCACCGGCGTGTTCGCCAGCGCCCCGGCGCCCCCGTCTGCCACGGTGTGGATCTCCCCCTTCCCTCGGTGACCGAGATGGAGTTCCGCCGTGCGTGCCCGCAGCCGCCGAGCCACCGCGACCGCTCTGCTGGCGGCCCTGGCCGCACTCGTGCCGACCGGCGCCGCGAGCGCCGCGACGACGCCCCCGCCGTCGTCGAGCGCCTCGGCCAGCCCCTCGGTGACCGCTCCGGCGACCCCCTCTTCGACCCCCTCGGCGACCCCCTCGGTGACGCCCTCGGCGACGGCCACGGCGGGCACCGGGGTGGGTGGGGCCAGGCCGAGCAGCGTGCTGTACGTCGTCCTGCCCCACCCGGACGACGAGTTCGAGGTGTGGTCGCAGGTCCAGGACACCCCTGACGTCTACAAGGTGTTCGTGCTGCTCACCCACGGCGAGGAGTCGGCCAACTGCCTGCCGCACCTGCCGGGGTACGACCCGGCCGTCGAGCCCGGGCCGTCACCGCTGCCGCTGGGCCCGTGGACGACGACGTGCGAGGAGGCGCGCCTCAACAGCTGGCGCGACTTCCTCTCCGACATGAGCGACACCGACCCCTCGGTGCCCGGCACCTTCCGCGACCGGGGCCGCGTCGACAGGCTCGCCAGCCGCTCCGCCCCCGTCTGCCGCCGCGACGCCGACACCAGCACCTGCGCCCGCCGCGACCGCGGCGCCCGCCTGTGGACCGACACCGGCGGCCACGGCTCGCTCGTCGTCTTCGACCTCGGTGACCGCGACCTCACCTCCCAGGAGGTGGTCTGGGCGGTGCGCACCGTGCGCGACAACCCCACCAAGCTCGGCATCGACCCGTCCCTGCCGAGCCGCGGGGTGGTCGGCTCCTACGCCAACACCGACCACGCCGGCGGCTTCTCCTACGGACACCCCGACCACCTCGCGGTGTCCGACGCGCTCGTCACCACCGACCTGGGCCTCGGTCCGCAGCTGGCCGCCACCGCCCACGACGACCCCCGCGCCACCGTCACCGGGGTCGTCGCCACGACGCCGCTGGTCGCCGCCTTCGGGTGGGACGGCAGCACGGGGGCGCACGCCCGCCGGTACGGCTGGCTGTGGCGCGAGGACGCCGACGCGGTGACCTCCGGCCGCGTCGACGCCTACCAGGTGGACCGCGAGGGGCAGCGCCGCCTCTTCCACGTGCGCCAGCACTTCCGGGTCTCGTTCGGCCCGCCCCCGCCCACCGCGGTGTGACCGGTCCGCCCGGGTGGGGTGCTGCCGCCGCGCGGGTGACAGGTGGCGGGGGCGTGCTCAGCGCCGGGCGCTGGGTGCCGAGAGCCGAGGCGTGGAGAAGATCGCTCTGACGCGCCGCGGGAAGATCGTGGCCTCGGTGCTCTCCGGCGCGCTGGTCGTCGGCGGGTGTGCGGGTGCTGCCCTGGCCCTGGTGCAGTCGGCGAGCCCTCCGGTCCCGGTCCTGGCCGACTACGGCCCCGGTGACGGTCTGGCGCGCTACGAGCTCAGCCTCGACCCCGGGGTGCGGCAGCTCGACGTCGACCTGGTGTCGGCGCACCTGCCTCTGAGCGCCGACGCCACCGCGACCGCCACGCCGACGGCTGTCGAGCTGCTGGGTGAGGGCGGCCGCGTCGTCCAGGTGGGGAGCACCCCGTACTACGTCACCGCGCGCGGCGCGGTCTCGGTGGCGCCCGGAGCGCCACCGCAGGTCCTCAGCCCTGTCGAGTTCGCGCAGTGGGCCGCGCAGAACGGCGTGGCGGTGCCACCGCACGACGGCGCTGCTGCAGACCCGACCGCCTCCCCGGCCCCCAGCGCGGCGGCAGCCTCCCCGAGCGCTGTGGTGACCGCCTCCGCCACGGACGCGCAGCTCGAGGCGCTCGAAGACTCCCCCGGAGTCGTCTCCGCCCAGCGGCTCCGCGACGGCCGCGTGCTCGTCGCCACGACGCTGACCCTGGCGGAGGTGCAGGCGCTCCCGGACGTGGAGGAGGCCGTGCGCGCCGAGCAGGTCGCCGTGCACTCGGGCATCACCGACCCGCGGCACGCCGACGCGGGGTGGGCGCTGGAGAACACGGGCAGCAACGCATCCGGCTGGCCCGCCACCGCAGGAGCCGACGTGGGCGCCCTCACCGGCTGGACGGCCGGTCAGGGGGAGGGCAGCGTCGTCGCGGTCATCGACACCGGCTACGACACCGACCACCCCGACCTCGTCGGCGCCCTGTGGGACAACCCCGCCGAGACCTGCGGGAGCACCGACACCGACCGCAACGGCAAGGCGGGTGACTGCCACGGCTGGAACTTCACCACCAACAACGCCGATCTCGACAACGGAGCCGGCGGCAGGCACGGGACGCTGGTGGCGGGAACCGTGGCGGCCCGCCTCGGCAACGGTGAGGGCGGTGCGGGGCTGGCCCCCCAGGCCCGGGTCATGCCCCTGGTCGCCGGGAGCGGTGGGTCCGTCTTCACGGCCCTCGCCATCGAGGCGATCTACTACGCGGCCGACCACGGTGCGGACGTCATCAACGCTTCCTACGGGGGCAGGTACACCGCCGCCAACCTCGCGTCCCTCCGCGCCGCGGTCGCCTACGCCGCCGAGCGCGACGTCCTGGTCGTCACCTCGGCGGGGAACGACACCGGCGACCGCGACACCGACCCGCACTACCCGGCCAGCCTGACGGAAGCCAACGTCATCACCGTCGGCGCGTCCACGCCGCAGGACGGCGTCGCCGACTTCAGCGCGTACGGCGCGAACAGCGTCGACCTCTTCGCCCCGGGCTGGTCCGTCATCACCACCGCACCCGGCGGAGGGTACGAGGCGGCCTCCGGCACGTCCTTCTCCTCGCCGTACACCGCAGCAGCCGTGGCCCTCTACGCGTCGGCCCGCCCGGACCTGACGGCGCTCGACATCAGGAGCATGCTGCTCGCGGACACCGAGCGGATCCCGGCCTTCGCCGGCAGGTCGGTCACCGGTGGTCGCCTCGACCTCACCACGCTCGGCGCCACCACCGGTGGCGCCAGGTACGCCTTCTCCTCCATGAAGGGCGCCGTCGACGCGCTCAGCCCGAAGGTCGGCATCGAGTACGCCGGGACTGCGGGCGACTACTCCGTGGCCCTCGGCCTGGCGATGAAGGTGGACGGCAGGCCCTGGGCCCTCGCTGACGCGGCCATCGGCCTCGGCGGCACGACGCAGCTCACCGGCGACGACGGGTTCACCACCTTCGACCTCGGTGCGCGCGGCTCCTTCACCAACGAGGAGCTGGCCCCCGCGCTCACCCTCGGGGAGGGGACCTATGCCCTGGTCGTGCAGCTGCTGAAGGACGACGCACCCGTCGGACGTCCCTACGCCGCGCCGCTCGGCGTCGGACCGGTCGGCTCGGCGCCCCGCACGACGACGCCCGGCCCGAGCGCCACCGGGACGGCGTCGCCGAGCGCCTCGGCCTCCGGCACCCCGGTGCCCTCTGCCTCGGGCTCCGCCACGCCCGTGCCGTCGGGGTCGGCCTCGGGGACGCCCACCGCGGGCCCCACCGCCTCGGGGACACCGACGTCGAGCAGCACCACCACGGCGGGCCCGCGGCCGACCTCCTCTCCCCGCCTGAGCGACGTCCGGCCCGCACCGGCGCCGACGACGACCCCCACGGGCGGTGGCGGGCCCACGACGGCACCGGCTCCGACGAGGACGGCCTCCACCGCGCCGTCCGCGCAGCCGACGGGCACGCCGACGGCACCGGCCTCGGGTCCGTCGTCACCGAGCGCCACGAGCCGACCGTCGTCGTCCCCGTCCTCCTCCTCGACGGCTCGTCCGTCGTCGAGCTCCTCGGGCGGGGCGCCCACGGGGAGCCCGACGACCGTCGCACCCGCACCGACGCCCGGGGGCAGCAGCCAGTTCCCCGAGGTGGGTGACTACCGCGTCACCGGGATGAGCCCGGTGCGCGTCCCGGTGACCGGGGGGACGACGGTCACCGTCACCGGCCAGGGCTTCGACGCGAACACCGAGGTCCACATCGGGGGTGTCGCGGCGAGCTACCTGAGCTCCAGCGCGACGCGGCTCGTCGTCAGGACCCCGGCGCGCGTCGCCGGAACGTACGACGTGATCGTCCACCAGGGGATCCGCGAGTCCACCCTGACGAGGGCGATGACCTACTACGCCGTCAGCTCGGGTGCGCCCTCGGCGTCCGCGACGTCCGCTCCGACGTCCTCGGCGCCTGCCCCGGGCGGCCCGACCGCGACGCCGACGGGCGGGGCCACCACGAGCCCGGCGACGGCCCCCTCCGCCAGCTCCTCGACCACCCCGAGCGCCCTCCCCACCCAGCGGACCGGTCCCAACGGCGAGCGCCTGCGCAGCACGCCGTTCATGGACGGCGTGGGAGACGTGTGGCGCGCGTCGTGCACGGGCACCTGCTCCGGCACGCGCCTCGGCTCCCGCTGAGCCCCCGGTCGGGCACCCGCTCGACCTGGTGCTGTACGCGGTGGTGCCGGCGATCGGCTCCGTGCTCACCTCGTGGCGGTGGACCGAGGTCCCCCCCGTTCACCTTCCGGGTCGGGGCGTGTGGGCGCTGGCCGGCGTCGTCCGCCTCGCGGTGCTGACGCGCGGGTTCCGCCGGCCGCGCCGCACCTGGCGGTCGACCACACCCCGTGAAGGACGTGCGGGTCAGAGGCCGCTGGCGCCCGAGGTGGTGCGCCAGCGGAACACCGAGCCGTCGAGCTGGTCGGCAGGCACCGGACGGCTGATCACGTAGCCCTGGATGACGTCGCAGCCCAGGTCGCGGAGCCGCTCGAGCACCTCGAGGTCCTCCACGCCCTCGGCCACGACCCGCAGGCCGAGGGCGTCCTTCAGGGCGGTGATGCTGCGGATGAGGGCCGCGCTGACGGTGGCCGCGCCCGGTGGGGCGGTGGCCTCCAGGCCCCGCACGAAGCTCCGGTCGATCTTCAGCTCGCGCACCGGCAGCTGCTGCAGGTACGACAGGCTCGAGTAGCCGGTGCCGAAGTCGTCCAGCGAGATCGTGACGCCCAGGTCGGCCAGCTGGTGCAGCACCTCGGTGGTGCGGCGCGGGTCCTCGACCATCGAGCTCTCGGTCATCTCCAGCGTCAGCCGCGACGCCGGGACGCCCGCCCTCGCAAGCGCTGCGGCCACCCGTCCGGGCAGGTCGGGGTCCAGCACGTTGCGCGCGGAGAGGTTGACCGCCACCGAGAGGTC
>Ga0325403_1003349_pt1 | contig 14605 bp, 18 predicted proteins | sample PopdelMetagenome_19_FD_205665 | JGI IMG/M metagenome (GOLD analysis project Ga0325403, IMG submission 205665) | Populus deltoides microbial communities from Bellville, Georgia, United States - Xylem-PdKOR-R4 | ecosystem: Host-associated > Plants > Phyllosphere > Stem > Wood/Secondary xylem...
AAACCTCCTTTCACACTTTTCATGATCGTTTACTGCGTGAACCCAAAAGGGGTTTCTCAGGCATTGTTGGGGACTTGAGCTGAAGACCCACATTTCCTTTAACAGATCGTTCATAGTAACCCCAATTGCGAATATCCAAACTGTGATCTTCATCCATTAATTATTTCAAACTTTACCATTCAAGATAACTTTATTTAAGCTTAACAGAATATGTTATTGTCTGCATTGTGTTCACCTAATAATCTACAAAAAGATTGTAGATACAGAAAATTAAAACCCAAATCACAGTAACCAAAATAACTAATAAGCAGATTGTCAATTCATAGTAAAGTTTCTGTCTTGAAACTGACAGAGGTCTCAATCAGAACTAGAAGCCGAAAAATCAAGAAAAGAAAAATCATATGGTTCATATTCAGAAAGTAAGATCTTTGAAATCTAATATTTGTCTGACCTGAAAGAAAAATAGACAGGCGCCACTAGTGTAGCATTTAAGGAAAGATAAAGAGACTTACTTGGAAAAAGACGAAGAGGTTTTTGAGGGTTCTTCTCCTCCTCTACACAAGAAGCACAGAAAAGGAAGTCATGCACGCCATTTTTGGATGTCATTACTTTTTACTCCCCTCATTTTTGAACGTAGTCCTTATCTAGTATTTGAGAATTGTTTTCGCTAGTTGTCAGATTCGGCTTCAAAACTAACGTGAAAATGTATCTATAACTGGATTATTGGAATTAGGCAAGGAGACCCTCCGTACTTATTTGTTTTGTGCCTAGAACGTTTGTCCAATTGATAAATAACGAAGTTGAGACAGTTAGTTGGAAGCCGTTCAGAACTGGCAGAGGGGGACCGAATGTGTCTCATTTATTTTTTGTTGACGACATGTTATTCTCAGAAGCGAGGCACAGCTGAATATATAGGGTGATTGACTGCTTGAACTTGTTTTGTGAAGTTTCGGGTCAGAAAGTCAGTGTACATAAAACACAAATTGGGGATTTTAGGAAGTAGTTGGGAGTACCTGTGCTGCACCAGAGAATAACTGAACAGACTTTCAATTACATTATTGAGAGCATGCAACAGAAGTTGGCTACCTGGAAAGCAAAAGCCTATCTCTTGCAGGTCGGATCACCTTGTGTAAATCAGTACGTACTTGCTGCAGTTCCTCTGTATCCAATGCAATCCGTTCTTCTACAGAAATCCATTTGCAACGAAATAGAAAAAAATTGTCGATAATTTATATGGGCAGATATTGTCGATAGGAGAAGGACACATGCACCGGATTAAGTGGAAGACATTGTGCCAGCCGAAGACAGAGGGAGGGTTGGGTTTAAGAGATATGCAGCAGATGAACAAGGCTTTCGTTATGTAGCTTGGGTGGGGCATCATTCATAACAATATCAACTTATTGTTAGTTATTAAACTTGTTTATCAAGATTAAGTTTATTCAAGTTAGTAGAGATACTATATATATAAAGATATTATAAATCTAGAGAAAGTATTGAAGAGTCTAATATTAATTAAGTACTTTAAAGATTATAAAAAATATTTTATAATGTCTATATATATATATATATATTTTGTATGAATTTGATAATGAAAAGTGTGAGAGTACCATATTTAGTGTATTGTATTCCACCAAATTATGTGAGTAGTATCTCCTCCTCTATTATGTCATTGTTTTTTTCCCAACAAATTTGGTATCAGAGCTTGAGAGTAGATATAGCTTCCAGCAATAACAATTCTTAGTTTTATATTCCCCGTCTTACCAAACAAACTATGATATATGGTGTATTCAATACAAGGTACTACTAAGATCACAAGAGTTATGAGAGTTAGTTGAAGATGGTTACATTGAATGAGAATCAACAAGAGAAGATGCAACAATGAGTAATGCAGAAAGACAAACATTGAGAGAATCAAAGAAGAAGGATAACAAGGCTTTATTCATGATTTATCAAGGACTTGGTGAAGCAATTTTTGAGATGGTGGCAATAGTAAAGACATCAAAGGAGGCATGATAAATGCTTAATAAGACTTATAGTGGAGTTGAAAAGACAAAAAGTGTATGATTGCAAACATTGAGAGGAGACTTTGAGAAGTTGAATAAAGAAAGTAATGAGACAGTTTCAGATTACTTCACAAAAGTAATCTCATTGGTTCACCAGATGAGAAGGAATGGTGAAAATATTGATCATGTTCGTGTGATGGAGAAAATTCTAAGGTCTATTGATTTAAAGTTTGATCATGTGGTTGTAGCAATTGAAGAATCAAAGAATTTAAAAGATTTGACAGTAGAACAATTAATGGGATCTCTACAAGCCCATGAGCAGAAAATTGATAGAAGAGAAGGAAGATCTCTTGAACAAGTATTGCAGACAAAGTTAACTGTGAAGAATGTTAGTGAATATGGCAGAGGAGCATTTTAAAGAGGAAGGTTCATTCACATAAGAGGAAAAGGAGAAAAATTATTCAGAAATCAAGAATCTCATGGAGCACGAAATCAAAATTTTAATTTTAGAGGCCGGGCAGAAATAGAGGAAGAAGTCATGAAGGATATTCAATTTGGAGGAATAATAATGCAAACGTACAATGTTATAATTGTAAAGAGTATGGTCATTTTGCTTCAGATTGTTCACAATACAAATTTGAAGACAAGACTGTCAACTTTGCTGAGAAAGAAATTGATTATGAAGAGCCTGTATTATTTTTGGCCTGTGAAAAATGTGATGGCAGTAACTCTAGCACCTGGTATCTAGATACAAGAGCATCAAATCATATGTGTGGTATGAAGGAAGCATTTGTTGATATCAATGAAAGTTATAAAGGTAATATTACCTTTGGGAGATCTTTTTTAAAGACTAGTTGAAGGAAGAGGCAAAATTCTTATTAAACTTAAGAATGGTGAGCAGAAGTTTATATCAAAAGTTTTTTATGTTCCAAACATGAAGAACATTGTGACAGTTTCTGAAGAAAGGCTTTGAAGTGCAAATGAAAGATAAGAATCTTAAGATTTTTTATGAGTCTGGAGCTGCAATTGCTTCAGTTAAAATGACTAGAAACAGGATGTTTCCTCTGGATTTGAGTATATATCTGTCAAAATATTTAAGGCAAAAATCTCCAACATGATGAATTTGTGGCATCTGCGATATGGAAATTTGAACTGTGGATCATTGATGATGATGGAGAAAAACAAAATGGTTATTGGAATACCAAAGTTAGAGCACACAAACAGAATGTGTGAAGTGTGTGTAATGGGAAAGCAGCACAGAAAGCCATTCCTAAAGAAGAGTTCAAGAGCATCTCAGCCTCTCGACCTGGTGTATTCAGATGTGTGTGGCTCTATTTCGCCTACTTTAATAGGAGGAAGCATGTATTTTCTCACTTTTACTGATGATTTCAGTGGAAAGACATTGGTATATATGTCAAAAGAAAAGAAAGAAATGCTGAGCAAATTTAAGGAGTTTAAAAATTTAGTAGAAAAACAAAGTGAGTGTAAGCTAAAATGCCTAAGAACAGATAGGAGAGGAGAGTATATTTCTCGTGATTGTGATGATTATTGTAAGGAAAATGGTATTGTTTATCAACTCACAATGCCACAGACTCTACAATAGAATGAAGTATCAGAGAAATAAAACAAAACTATTATGAATATGGTTAGATGTATGCTAAAAGAAAAAAAACTATCCAAAACAGTTTAGGGGAGATTCATTTGTATGTGCTGTGTATTTATTGAATAGATTTACAACAAAAAGACTTCAGAAGATCACGCTAGAAAAAGCATGGAGCCTAAAGAAACCAAGAGTTGGTCATTTGAGAATTTTTTATAGTGTTGCTTATGCCAAAATTCAAGAAGAAAAAAGAACTAAACTTGAAGATAAAAGTCAGAAATGCATACTGCTGGGATATAGTGAAAACTCATATGGTTACAAATTGTACAATCCGATGACAAAGAAGGTGACCATGTCAAGAGATGTGAAGTTTGATGAAGAGCTATAATGGAACTGGAATTCTGAAGATCAACCACAAAAACTAACTGTAGATGAAGAGCATATTCAGAAAGATGAAGGAGAAATCATGTTAGCTCAATCCCCATCAACTAATAGTTTTACTGGTCCTTCAAGTTCAACAACAAGAAAGATAAAGAGCATACAAGAGATTTATGATGTAATAGAAAGAATCAATCTTGATGATGTTAATATACTTTGCTTATTTTCAGGAAATGATCCTATTATATTTGAAGAAGTATATCAAGAAGATAGATGGAAGAAAGCAATAAAGAAGGAGATCAATTACATCATAAAAAATAATACATGGGAATTGATAACATTTCCCGAAAGACATAATGCAATACAAGTAAAATCGATCTTCAAGACGAAGAGGAATGTAGAAGGAGAAATCGGAAAACATAAAGCCAAATTAGTAGTGAAGGGGTACATGTAACAATATGGAGTTGATTATGAAGATGTTTTTGCTCTAGTAGCAAGAATGGAAACAATAAGATTGATGATTTCCTTAGCAGCTTAGAAAAGATGGAAGATATTTCAGATGGATGTAGAGTCAGCATTCTTGATTGACAACCTTGAAGAGGAAGTTTATGTAGAACAACTAGCTGACTTTGTGGTTAAAGAAGAAGAAGAGAAGGTTTGTAGATTGAAGAAAACTTTTTATGGGCTTAAACAAGCATCAAGAGCATGGAACTTCAAATTGATGACTATCTTTCATAAAAAGGATTCACAAGATGCCTTTATGAACATGCATTATATGTGAAGAAAAGTTTACAAGGCAGAGTAATGTTTATTTGTTTATATGTTGATGATATACTTTTCAAATGAGATGACCCAACTATGATTCAAGGTTTCAAGCAATCCATGGTGAAGGAATTTGAAATGATAGACTTAGGTCTCTTGGCCTATTTTCTGGGATTAGAGGTGAAGCAGTGCAGTGATGGAATCTTCATTTCACAAGCCAAGTATGCAACAAAAGTTTTGAAGAAATTTACTATGGAAGATAATTGTCTAACAAACAATCCAGTTGAATATGGAACCAAGTTAACTAAAGAAGGAGAATGAGATTTAGTTAATCCTACATATTACAAAAGTATTGTAGGTTGCTTGCGTTATCTAATATGTACCAGACCAAACATTTTTTTTGGAGTTGGCTTGATTAGCAGATATATGGAGAAGTCAAGAAGTTCATATTTAAAGACAGCAAAGAGGATCCTTTGTTTCGTTAAAGGAGCTGCAAGCTACGAATTGTTTAATTCATCTTCGCAGAATCTTGAAATTAGAGGTCACAGTGACAGTGACAGTGACATTGATAATGACTAGGTAGGAAACTTGGAAGACAGAAAAAGCACAACTAGATTTGTATTCTTTATAGGAGAAATACCTTTCACGTGGACATCAAAGTAACAATATATTGTTGCATTATCCACATGTGAAGCAGAATACATTGCTGCTGTATCGTGTTTGTCATGCAATATGGCTAAGGAAACTGATGGAAGTTTTGCAGTAGAAACAGAGCAAGGCTACACGAATCTTTGTTGATAACAAGTCTACTATGGCATTGTAAAGAATCCAGTTCATCATGAACGTTCAAAACATATTGATACTCGATTTCACTTCATCAAAGAGCACATAAAAGAAGGCGATGTGGAGTTAGTTCATGTCAAAACTCATGAACAAATTGTTGACATTTTTATAAAACCATTGAAGATTGATATTTTCTGTTATTTGTAGAAGAACCTTGGAATCATGAAGATGGATGAAACAAGTTTAAGAGGGGAGAATGTTATTAAACTTGTTTACCAAGATTAAGTGTATTGAAGTTAGTTCAATGAATAACCATCAACATTAGAAATACTATGAATCTAAAAATACTATGAATATAAAGATACTATGAATCTAGAGTAAGTATTGAAGAGTCTAATATTAATGAAGATTGTAAAAGATATTTTATAATGTCTATATATATTGTATGGATTTGATAATGAGAGGTGCGAGAGTACCATTATTTAGCGTATTGTATTCCACCAAATTGTGTGGGTAGTATCCCCTTCTCTGTTATGTCATTGTTTTTTTTTTCCAACATTTTTGGGCTAGTGTTTTGCGAAGCAAATATATCAAGTCCTAAGATCAAATTCCACAAGTACAGGCCAAGGCAATTACAGACTCCCCACTTTGGAAAGCTATTTGCAAAGTGTGGCATCAGGTCATAGCAGGAACAACTTGGTCAATTGGAAATGGAAGGAATGAGGCTTTGAAAAGATGAATGGTTTGATAATTTCAGGATTTTAATGGATCATGCGTAACAAGAACTCTTAGAGGAGGAAAGTAATGTGACAGTAGAGAACATGGTGGATTTGAGTCATCAATGGAAGTGCGAAGCTTTTTGATAAGACAAGTTATTATTGGCGTCTGTGTTTAGACTTCAAAAAGTCTATAAAAAAGGGTTTGGTGATAAACTAGACTAAAAAATAGTTGGGTTCTATAATTAGCCGAATTCAATGTGAGTTAGGTTTGATAATATATGAAACCTAAAAAATATAGATTTGGTAAAATATCAAACCAAATGCGTTTTAGGATGAACCCAAGAAAACATGGGTGTGACATTATATCAAAACCTAAATACTTGGGTTCGGCGATCAGTCGAGCCTAATATAACTTGGGTTTAGTGATATGCCAGACCCAACATACTTGGATTTAGCTGTTAATTAAATCTAAAAAAACATAGGTCTGATGAGATGCCAGACTCAACATACTAGGGTTTAGCCGTTAGCCAAACCCAATAAAACATAGGTCTAGCGAGATGCCAGACTTAAAATAGTTGGGTTCTAGGCAACATGCTAGACCCTAGACAATCATCTAAACTGAGAGTGTTATGGGTTGGATAAACCACCATGATTTTTTCTTTAAATTTGGTTACATCTCAAGTTTTGAGTATCCAGGATTAAGGAATCATACCTTTAGAACAATGACATGAATTATTCATGTCAAAGGTAATGATCTTCCTATATTTATAAATGTATATCAGGTCTCTTAAATAGCCTACCACAATTATCATGTCATTAATGATATATAGTTGATATTTATCCTTCATTAATGCCATCAAAAGCAAGCGACATTTCAGTCTCTCACTTTCTTAAAAACAACAAGGTCCAGAGAATAGAAATACCCCTTAAACCATCCAGATAAGGTTCAAAATCTTTTTATTTCTCAATAGCTTGCATATATTTCAGAACAAACATCACTTGTTCTTTGAATTTAAAGTTTTTTTAAGTCATTTATTGTTTTTTCCATAAAGTTACTGACTTTATCATTGAAAAGTTTTTAAGTCCCCTCGATTGAGATTGTTTTTATTGGTACTTAATGCTTTACCATTAATTTGGTGCTTCCTAAGCTATGAAGAAGAAAACTATTTACCTAAATATCTTGATTAACCATTATCTATAAACTAAATAACGTGTTACATAAACATTCTAGGTTTTACAACATCATTACTTTTGCACACATTCTTCCTATACATATGATAATGACTTTATCCAGCAACCCACCACCAAGAGAAGAGGCGGAGAAAGACATCATATATTGGCGACTTTCCAAGAGTGAGCATTTCATTGTGGAATCAACATATGATACATAAGAGCAATTGACTAATCATCACTGGAGTAATGATCCAAATTAGAGACTTATATGGAAATGGCAGGGTCCTAAGAGGATCAATGAGAATCGCGTAGCTAGACACCTGATTGATCAGTCACATTGTCAGTTATGCCTAAATGTTGTAGATATGTTATGTATGTCCTAAAAGATTGTCATAAAGCCCAATCCATTTGGGGCTTGCTATTAAAGGCACAAGATAGACTAGAGTTCTTCCACGCAGGTATGTCAACATGGCTCATTAACAACTTATTTAATAAGAAAATTATTAAGAAAGGTTGTATGTGGGCCACTGTCTTCGATGTGACTCTATGTTATCTTTGGAAAGACATAAATTAGAGTATAAATTGGGCAGTTACCATATAAAATGCAAATATATGATTAAATGATACAAAAGCAAAAAGTTTTGGTGAAATAACATACTTTTGAATGTCACAGTTTCCAATTAAGATATTCATTATATGTTGTTGGGAACCACGATAAAATTTTAATTAATGTCGCAGTTCACAACTATGATATCTATTTAAATTCAAGACTAACAGATCGACTGATTCGTTAAATCGATCGATTGATTCAAAAGAAAAATCATCAAACTACTAAAACTAGGTTCTCATTGCTCTATAAATGCATTTTATATGACATCCACATAATCCTTTTGGGATAAATACTTATCTAATTATAGTAGACCCACACCTGACTACTTAGAATCACTTGTGAGAACTACTGTGTGAACAATAACTTCTTAAGATTTTAATTGGATTATGTTTTTTAGTCTACAAGTTGTATAAAGAAGAATATTTTTATTCATAAAACATGTTTGAAAGAAAAAATTCATAAAATTATAGTTTTTGTGTGAATCAGTCGACTGATTATACAACTGTATCCAACCGACTGATCGGTTGGTAGTTAGGTTTTTTTTTTGTGTCTTTTCTATTGGTCATTAAAAGATTGTTTGGAGATGTATGTGCCTTTTTATTTTCTTAAAACAGTAAAAATACTCTTTTACCCTTAAAGTAAACAAAATTTAAAACTATTGACCAGGGCCTTTCTTATTTTTTTACAATTTCTTAAGAGTAAAAATACTTCTTTGCCCTCAAGATTAAAAAACTGTTATGCTATTGGATAAAGGGTTTTTCTGATGTTTTCATTGTCCATGTAGTACAAGTACGAATTTAACCTTGGATTAGACAAAAAAGTAGCTTTACATTTGGAGGTATTTTTATACTTTCACACGGGCATTTTGTGTAATTAACAGGGTCATGAGGAACATTTTGGTATTTTTATGTTAACTTTTGAAAATTTAAATCATAAAAACTACTGGCGCATATTGATCATTGGCCAACAATGGGGTGGCGTTTGCACCTTTCAGGCGACAGATGTGATGCCACCCGATGGCAAATTTAACCTTTCATCATCTTCCTAGATGCGTAACCGTGTCTTTTTACACATGAAGTGGCGCGTGTTTGCTTATGGTGGTCAGATTATCATCGACGATTGTTTGCTTTTTTCCCTTTCTTTTCTCTCTCCTGACAGATAAAATCATCTTTATTCTCTTTGTTTTTTGTTTTTTAATTTCAGTCCTCATTCTTTTAATTTTTTATTTCATTCTTATTCCTTTTATAGATTTTTTTTGTTTTGCAATTTAGTCATTCAATTGCATTTTCTCATATGTTTTATTTTTAATTTCAGTCCTCATTCTTTTAATTTCTGATTTTATTCTTATTTCTTTTATAGTTTCAGTCCTCATTCTTTTAATTTCTTATTTCATTCTTATTCCTTTTATGATTTTTTTTTAATTTAGTCATTCAATTACAACTTATCATTTTGTTTTGTTTTTATTTTTATTCTTTATTCTTTTAATTTATGATTTTTTTTTTATTCCTTTTATATAATTTTTTTTCTTTTCAATTTAATCATTCAATTATAATTTCTCAAATGTTTTGTTTTCATTTTAATCATTATTCTTTTTATTCTTTAATGTTTTTTCTTTGGCCCTTTTATTGAAGTATTTTTTTTTACTTAATTTCATCCTTCAATCAAAGTTTTTTTTTTCAATTTAACCCTCATTCTTTTGATTTTTTTCTTTTGTTAACGCTATTTTTAAATTTAATTTAACCCTCCAATTGAAAATTTTTATTTTCCCTCTAATTAATGCTTTTTTTTCACCCTTATTTTTTTTAGATCTTTTTGTGTAATTGATTTTTTTTCCTGGTTCATCTTTCGACATTTGTTTTGTCAAGGATTCAGCGTTGTGCGATCTTATTGTTCTGCACTAGTTTTTTTTTTTAAATATTGGTTTTGTGATTATATTTTTTTTTTTTCAATAGGTTTATCATGGTCTTATGACACAAGTCACAAGTTTTGCAAGCCATTTTTCAATATAAGATTTTTAAGAATTGTTTTGTTTGTGTTTGATTTTTCAAGATATTAGTTCTAAAATAATATTGTTGATGTGTTGGGCTTGCGTTATATTTTTTATTTTTTTAAAGGCGTGAGTTTATTCAATTAGTCTCAGTTATGATTATCTTTTAGGTCGTGTACAAAAAAAAAAAAAACTTAATTGTATGAATCGAAAACTCAACATTTCTATTACTAGAATTGAAAACCAATATATGCACTCCAATGTTCTTGTAGAATTTAATAACTATATATTAGGTGTTCCACCCCATAAACCTAATTCTATGATTTCCCAGATACCTAGAGAAGACAAGGGTAAGGGTATGTTCCACAAAACACCTAAGATGACCTAAAGGATTCAGTGTTTTAAGTGTCATAGTTTTGGTCATGTTTCCTCTAGTTGTCCCAATAAGGCTTTGTTCATTAGGATCAAAAGGATATGAGTGAGGAAGATAATTGTGATGATAAGGTATATAAACTCAATCTCGATGATTTTTAGGACCTAAATGATAAGGGGGATGAGTCCAACCTGTTAGGATATGTTAGGTCTATATTAACTCAAATCAAGCAAGATTTTGTAGGATGGGAGACAACTCAGTTAAGTGTAGTTAGATGTGCCTTAATACAACCCAAAGGAACTGATTGGAGGATAACCACAATCTTTTACACTTACATTAAATATGGAGATAAAGGTTGCAAGATCATTAAATATTGTGGTAATTGTATTAATGCATTATCCTCGAGTAGCGTATCTTGTTTAAGCTTAAAGTTTATTCCACACCCTAAGCCATATAATATGTCCTGGTTGAATGATAAATCCATAACAATCAAAGAGAGATGTCTTTTTCTCATAAAGATCTTGGACTATCATGGAGAAATTTGATATGATGTTATTCCTATAGAAGTAGGACAAGTCATTTTAGGTAAACCTTGGTTATATGATTTGGACATTACAATCTTTGAGGGATCAAATTCTTATTCATTCGCTTTTCATGGTAAAAAAAATTCAACTTATTGGATTACCATCAAGGTCTAATGATAATAATAATAAGAAGGAAAAAGATGAAAGAAAGAGGGCTTAACAAAATAAGTCCTAAGGAGTTTGACAAGAAGGTTAATGATGAGTTTGTTGTGTTTGCCTTAATAGCTAAGGAGATTGTAGAAAATTCTTTAGAAGAGCCACCTGAAGAGTTAAGGGAAGTGTTGGAAGAATTTCTGGATATTTTCCTTTTTGAACTACCTGATGCTTTACCCCCCTGTACATGGCATTCAACATGCCATAGTTTTTGTCCCTAGTGCAACATTACCAAACTTGCCTCTATATAGGATGAACTCTAGTGAATATGCTGAATTGCAAATGCAAGTATGTGAACTGTTACAAAAAGGATTTATACAAGAGATTTTGAGCCTTTGTGCAGTATCTATCCTATTAACACCTAAGAGAGATGGATTATGAAGAATATGTGTAGATAGCCGAGTCATTAATAGGATTACAATCAAGTATTGTTTTCCCATTCCTCGATTAGATGAAATGCTAGAAACGATGGCAGAAGCCCAGATCTTCTATAAGACTGACTTGAAGAGTGGGTATCATCAAATTAGGATTCGTCTGGGAGATGAATGGAAAACTGCATTTAAAACTAAGGATGAATTTTATGAGTGGCTAGTCATGTCTTTTGGCCTTTCCAATGCACCAAACATTTTTATGAGGATAATGGCACAAATGCTTAGGCCATTGATGGGAACATTCTTGATAATGTATTTTGATGATATCCTTATTTATGGAAAAACCAAGGAAGAGCATTTGGATCACCTTATTCAAGTTTATACCATTATAAGAAAGGCAAGTTTGTTTGCCAATGTCAAAAAGTGTTTTTTCTTTACAGATCGTGTGGTTTTCTTAGGGTTTATAGTGTCATGTAAAAAAGTCTTTACTGATCCCAAAAGAATCCAAGTGATAGTATATTGGCTTGAGCCTAAGACTATTCATGAGGTTTGTAGCTTTCTTGGGCATATGACTTTTTATCGTCATTTCATCAAGGGATTTAACACCATTATATCATCTATTACAAATTGTTTGAAATAAGATGAGTTTCAATGGAGTAAAGGAGCTAATAAGGCATTTGAGGAGGTTAAGAAAAAGATGACAGAGGCCCTAGTAATGCGGCTCCTCGACTTTATTAAGGTCTTTGAAGTAGAATGTGATGCCTTAGGAGTTGGTATAAGTGGAGTGTTTAGTTAGGAACATCACCCTGTAACCTATTTTAGTGAGAAACTTAACGAGGCCAAATAAAAGTACTTAACCTATGATAAATAATTTTATATGGTGGTTCAAGCCCCGTGCTATTAACGTCATTATTTGCTACCACAAGACTTTGTTCTTTACTCTGACCATGAGGCCCTATGTTATCTTAACTTTTAAAAGAAACTCAATCATAGGCATGGTCGTTGGGTTGAGTATTTGCAAGCCTATTCATTTGTTTTGAAACATAAATTTGAAATGGAGAATAAGGCGGCAGATGCCTTGAGTCGCCGAGTAACATTGTTATCCATAATAAGTGTTGAAGTTACTGGATTTAAGAGACTCAAAGAGGAATATGAATCTTGCCAGAATTTGGAGAGATATATGTGACTTTGAGGGATAACAATAATCATGTTGTAGATGGTTATCACCTTTAAGAAGGGTATTTGTTTCTGGATAATAAACTTTGTATGTTGAAGACATCAATGCGTGAATTTTTGATATGGAAGATTTATGCTGAAGATATTTCAGGACATTTTGGAAGAAATAAAACAATTGAAGAGGTGGAACGTTAGTTTTTTTGGTCTAGTTTGAAAAGAGATGTAGCTAAATTAGTAGATCAATGTTGAACATGTCAACTAGCTAAGTATAAAAAAAAATAAAATACTAGTCTTTACACCCGGTTGCCTGTTTCCATTTGTCATTGGCAAGATGTAAGTATGGATTTTGTTCTTGGGCTTTCACATACTGCAAAGAAGCATGATTCTATTTTTGTGGTTGTCGACCACTTCTCTAAGATGACCTATTTTATCCTTTGTACTAAGACCACAAATGCTTCCAAAGTTACGAAACTTTATTTTGACGAGATTGTCAAGTTATATGGTCTTCCCAAAACCATAGTCTCAAATAGAGATGTTAGATTTATAAGTTATTTCTGAAAAACCCTTTGGCATATGGTGGGAACTAAATTGAAGTTTTCTAGTGCCTACCACCCTCCAAATTGATGGTCAAACCGAGGTGGTTAATAGGAGTTTAGGCAACCTTTTGAGGTGTTTAGTGGGTGATCATAATAAGTTGTTATGATACAGATAGACCCAAGCGGTTTCCTTCAAGCAAATCGAACATTGCATGCACGTAGTGCAAGGCCATTCAAAGTGCTGCAATGGGTTGATACAAGAAACCACATTTAACATTGATGATCTAGTTGCATACAAGAAACCACTTCCTATTCCAAATGATCCCTTTAAGATGCTACCTAATTCACCTTTTGATGATCCTATTGAAACCTTTATCCCTTTCACCTCGACCTCATCACAAAAGGATAATATTGATGCTATTCTGGATGAACACGTTGTTTTTACCAGGAAGGATGAGGTTTAACGGTTTCTAGTTCATTAGGTGGGCCAAGTTGATTCATATTACACTATGATCACTAGAGATACTTTGCAGCATATTGATCCAGATCTTTAGGAATATTATCAGAGTCGCCCGGAGCTACACTCAATGGGGTCGAGTTTCCCCAACCTTGGATGAGTTGGTGGGAACACCAGATCCACACTACAAACTACACGAGTACATAGACAGAGACGACGTAAGATGATCTAGCTTATCACTTTTTGGTTGAGAGACTAAGTCCATTTATGTCTATTTCATAGTTTTATTTTACATATTTGAGTTATTTATGTTAAACAATTTTAATTGATAGGTTGAACCTAATAGTTAGATGTTTTAGGATTATGCTATTTATATGCTTCTCTTTTAGTTTGTAAGATGATTTTTGATAATTAAATAAAAAAATGATAAATTTTTTCCTTCATGAATTCCTTTCTCTTTCTAGTTTTTTTCTTTCTTTACTTTTAATTCATAACTTCTTTCTTTTAAATTTTTTTCTTTCATGCTTGGAATTCTTTTTCTTTTTGTTTATTGTTCAACATCGTCATCATTACTACAATCACATTAATCATCATTATCATAAGCCACAACATTTCATCATTATAATAAATTATTATTAGTTTACATATTTTTTAACTAATAATAATATATTATTGTATTTCTAAAATTAAGCGCGTACAAGATTATAATAAATTATTATTGTTTCCTGCACGTGTCATTGTTAAAAAAAATAAACAGTTTTCAATGAACCAGAAACAATAAATGTAAAACATATTTTTGAAGTACAGTAAACCAAAAATAAGAAATGATAGACCCTAAATTTTCTAGGTTTATTTCACTTCAAATTCAATCCCCTAACAAACTCCAATCCGCCAATAAATTTTTAATTCTATAGCCATCTTTAACTAACTGAAACTCAAT
>Ga0325403_1003352_pt1 | contig 14591 bp, 6 predicted proteins | sample PopdelMetagenome_19_FD_205665 | JGI IMG/M metagenome (GOLD analysis project Ga0325403, IMG submission 205665) | Populus deltoides microbial communities from Bellville, Georgia, United States - Xylem-PdKOR-R4 | ecosystem: Host-associated > Plants > Phyllosphere > Stem > Wood/Secondary xylem...
TATTTAAATTTTTTTATAATGTTTGATAACCTACCTTAACCCTTGTATATCTTGAAAAAATCTATTAAAAGTTGTTTTTGAATCTCATAGCCCTAAGTTTTGTTATTGAACCGTCTTCAACCTCTAATGGATTTCTTAGTATTGTTTGGATCGCGTAAATGAGGGTTTTTATGTGGCTAGAGTTTTGGTGAATTCGGAGTTGTGCAGAACAGTTCCAAGAAAATAAATTGAAGTATATTAACTGCTTGTTGGAAATTAAACGTTGGATAGAAGCGACTTGCTTTGCTTCATGAAACTTATCTCATGTTGCCTATTGGCTAGGTTTGTGTTATATGGGGGCATTGATTCTCTCTTTTGTTTGATAGGAAACCAGGTAGAAGAAATAAGAATACTTTCATTTTTTCTTTGTTATTAATTTTCAAGATTGCATAAAATTTTCGTGAACACACCAGGCATCATCTTCATGCAACTATGGAGCAGGAAATCAGTAGAAAAGAAAAATCCAGTGCAAGGGGAGGAATGGTACTCAATTACAAGAAATTGCAGAATTACAACATAAAATGTAACAAAAGAAAGGCAAAAGCAGAATTTAAAAAAAAAAGAGGATTGGAGAAAAGTAGGAAATGATTTGTAATAGAACTGACAAGAATTCAGAGAAGACTTTTTTATAGTTTTAGAACAGGTTAGTCCAGGATAATAACACATCCAAAGCATACTAAATTCCTAATGATCTTCTTCCTCGCAGAGTTTGGTGTATTCCTTTGGACCCAGTAGGGATTCTATTTCTGATGGGTTGCTTGGCTTCACCTTAATCATCCATCCCTCTTCATATGGACTTTTATTTATCTTCATTACACAAATTGTCAAGATCAGGCATGCATATATAACAAATATTTCTCTCAGCTATTAGAAATTTATAAAGCCGGAACAATCTGCTCTTGCATGGCTTGATACTTACCAGTCCAGGAGTCTCACTAAGCTGTGTATTAACCTCAACAATCTCACCGGAGATCGGAGAATTGATATCACTAGTTGCCTTCACACTTTCCACTGCTCCAAAGCTCTTCCCTTGGCTGACAGAACCATCCGGCTCTGGCAGGTCCACGAACACTACTTCACCCAAATGGTCCTGTAAAATGTACCCGACATATCCCAAACTATGTAAGGATGTTACAAAAGGTATAGGAAATTGCATTCAATTTTAATTGTTCAGAAGAAAAACAAAGTAGTTAATGCCCCTTGTTTTGCTCTTGCTCTTGCATGGTGTGGTGTTGTACAAACCTCAACCATCAGCCGCCAGGGTTCAAGCTTTGGTAACAGCAGCGACAGAACAAACGGAAGTAGAGTCATACAAAGCCTAGTAACAGCACATTTTGAATTGATGATGCCCCTTGTGTCATATTTTTTTAAGGAAAATCAGATAAGGTTATTGACTTCTTCATTCAAGAAACTCAAAAAAAAAAAAAAAAAAACAGAGCTCAATTTCCATCATATCCTGCGTGGTAAAATTGTGGCTGCAGGTTACAACTTGAACAATTTTAAAAAAGAATGGCTATAGTATCACAATGGCATACAGCCATGTACTATCTAATCCAAAACCACCAGTAAAAGAATGTCTATGCAAACGAGATTCCCCGCAGAACTGGCTTAACCAAGTAATGTTCTATATGAAAGAATGAAAGAAAATACTCTACTCGGTGAGGCCAAGAAGAAATTCAGTGCTACAAGGAAGGAGATAAAAGAAAAGATGACCTGAGCATGATCGGTAATGCCAATAGTAGCCACCGAGCCTTCATGCTTCACCCATTCATGTGAAGTTGCATACTTCAACCCATCTAGTACTGCAAAACCCAACTAGTTGTAATAAATATTATCCTCCTACACTACAATAAAGTCTGCCAAATAGCTTTTAAAGGACTAAACGAGAGCCCCATTTTTAACCAACAAATTGATGAAATAAACCACCGGCTGATGACAAAGAGAGTACCAGTGGAGAAGCATCTTGAGAGGGAGTACGAAGGAGAGACGTGAGCTGTGGAGGCGACTGAGATTCTCAGTGCATTGGCTGTAGAAGAAGCCCACAACCTCAGTGCCATGTTTTCTCTTGATCTCTATGAATTGATAGGGTGTATTTTTTGGTTGGCTCCAAGCCTATGGACAAGTGATAGGTTCTGTCAGCATATTTCTCAGGTTTTTATCTTGGATGAATGGTGGGCAACAAAAGCCTCATCCTCAGACCTCGGCACAAAGACCCAGTGCTCTCTTGTCGTTCTCATCATTGTTTTTGTGATAATATGCATACAATAATCAACTTTATAGCACCTAATAAGTACTAAGTAGTCTCCTTTCTAGGAATTAATTGGGTTCAACATGTTGTCTGTCAAGTGTTGTCGTCAAATGGCATGGTTCATATCTGATATTTAACTACCGGCATGATGTTTAGAATCTATGGGTTCAATTTAATTTATAGGATTAAATTAATTTTTGTGTTTGAATTTTTTTTTAAGATATTGATTTGAATTTTAAGTAAAAATAAAATAGTGATTCTAAATGAAATATAATATTTCAAAAATACCCCTCTTTTTTTAAGTTTGATTTGATAAAAACTCAAAAACAATTCCTCAACATTTCAAGAAAAGTTTTTGATAGAAAAGTTTTTTTAACAATATGTATTTTTCAAGGTTTGAACAAATATTTAATAAATAATTAATATGAGATAGGTTTATTTATATCTTCTTTAAATTATCTATATTTTATATCATTTTAAATAAATATAAAGATTCTTCTAACAAGAAGAAATAATTTACGTAACAAAAATTATTTTTCAACTAAAAAAATAGTTAAGATTGCCCATTTAATTCGTTTTTATTTTTAGCACTGCTCATGGAGGAGAGAATTGGCTGCTAAGGAAGATTAATAGAAGATTGTGGTTTAACATGGAAGGATAATAATGTTAGAGCTACTATCATGGCAACGACCCGAGGATGATTTTATCAAGCTAGATATTGAAGGTAGCTCTCTAGGAAACCCAGGGAGAGCTGGTTTCGAGGGCCTAATTCACCATAGAGAAGGCTTGTTTGTGGTGGGCTTTACTGGATTTGCAGGATTTGGGTGTAAACTATTACCAGAATTGATGGCTTTGAAGAAGCATGGTCTTCTTTTAGCTTGGGAAAGGGGTTACAGACGGATTCTCTGTGACTCTGACTCCACGGATGCTATATGGTTGGTCACTGCAGGTATTGATTATGAGTTTCACAAGTTCGGAGCTCTTTTAGTGGATATCAGAGATCTGTTGAAGAGAGATTGGCTAGTCAAGCTTCATCATACTTACTTATAGGGAAGCAAACACCTGTGTTGGTTTTATGGCTGAGCATGCTGCAGAAGAGAAGACATCGGGTCTGAGGATCTGGGAATCCTTGCCTCTAGGTTTGAGTTTGCATCTTCTCACGGATTCGATGGGAAGCTTGTATGTTAGGGCTTCTTAGTTTTTCTTCCATCTTTCCACTATACCAAAAAAAAGTTTCACGTATATTGAATTTAATTATTTGGTTTAGTTTTTTATTGTAGACTTAATAATTGTAATAGGTTATGAAATGAATTCAAATCTAATTAAATTCAATTTATCATGTGATTTAATTTTAAATAAGTTATTAAAGTTATCACAATTTGATTTATTATTATGAAGAATCCATGACGGAGGTCCAAGATCTTACTTGACATTTAATAATTAATGCAGGTTGCTTATATTATTAAACAGGTTCAAGCCTTATTAATTTCAATTTTCTAAAGATAATTAACTCTTTAAAAACAAACAAATAAAAATATATTATTACAAAATCTAAAGCACGTAGGAAAAGCATAGTACTTATGCCTTGTTTTAGTGTGGATTATAAAGATAAAATTATAATTTTATCTTCTTAAAAGAAATTAGATGAATTGACTTCAGGTTTAAAAGTTTTTTCAGAAGGTTAATTTATCATTCTGTATTTGTTTGTTTGGCGGCAACATTTCTTTTTAAATTTCTTATAAAAGTTAAATTATTTTATTACCCTTAAAAGTTTTTTAAAAAAATGACCTTGAGTCTAGGGGCTTTATAAGGATTTTGTTTTACTATAAACAGTGTAATGACTTCATTGCCCTTACCATAAAAAAAATTTAACCTTGACTTCAGGGGCTTAGTGGTAATTTCAATTTTTTTTGTTATTATCATTTTGTCTTAGGGGTAGTTTTGTCTTTTTCAAAATAAAATAAGAAAAAAGTTGTTGACACGTTCATTGCACGCGACAACACGTCAACTGCTCTATTGCCTTCGGGTGGCGTGTGTTGTTGACTTCGGTGTTCACAACTATATTTTTGCTGTATCATTTAATATATCTCGGTGTTCTCTTTCTTTCTAGGTGGGGTGTGCATAGTGATTTGGCCCGGTTTAACATCAATTTGCTTTTCTTTCTCTCTTTTCTCCACCTCGATTTATGCACTACCCCTTGAGAAAAATCATATTAACCCTTCAATTTCTTTCCCCGGCAGATTTAATTTTTATTCTTTGAATTGCAATTTTTTATTTGAAACTTTTTTTTCAAATTGAAAATTATTGTCAATTTCATCCTTCTTTAATGTTTTTATTTTTTAGATTTGATCCTTATTTTTTTTATTATTATTATTTTTATTTGAGGTGATTTATAAAATTAAATTTTTTTTGTGATTTCATCTTTTATTAATTTTTTTCTATCAGGTCTCGTTCTCATTTTATTTATTTTTTTTTTTTTGCTTTGACAAGTATCCTCGATCTTTAGTTAAGAATTGACCTTATTGATTAAGTTGTGAATAATTTTAAGTTCATTTTTAAAGACCTTGAGAATAATTAATAAGTATTTTTAATATTATTTTAATATATTTATAAATAAAAAATATTTTAAAAAACAATAACGTTTAGCATGCCTGGGAAATGCTTACTTGTGAATAATTTTAAGTTCATGTTGAAAAATCTTGAGCGCGTGAAGTCGATTGTTCTGTTGGCGACATTTATTCAAAAATTGCCAGGCAAGAGAAGTAGATTCTTGACTGTGATTTTAGTTTCTCATTTGTAATAGATAGGAGGACAGAAATGTTGGGACCTGAGAGAGCAACAGGCCCATCTACGAGCTGGCTCAGTATTCATTCCTCTCTTGTATTTTGATCCTCAGGCCCAGAAAAAAAAAGTCAGGCTCAGCGTCTCGTTACAAACTCACTGCTGAACATGAATGGAAGTGGAAATTACAGGAGCTTGTCATTCATCAATGATAAGTCAGTGTCGTTTGCATTAAATTAAATTATCATGAAAAGAAATGGTTGGAAGATGCTTCACCTGGATCCTACTTCATTTTCATCCTTTTTTCCCAGCTTGAAATGGCGACGTTTAGTTGTCACTTCTATCTCTTTGTTCCCCCCAATCAACTCTCCTTTTCGTTGAAAACTCTCTGCTGTAAGGTCGCCATGGTCCACGCGCCAGTCTAGTCCATGTATACCATGGCTTGTATATGTCGATAGATATTATCTGATATCTTATTACAGCAGTTAATTTTCACTCATAACCCTCGTGACAGTGATATATATATATATATATATATATATAAACACCAAGGTATATGACAATTGATACCTAGAAAGGTGATCCATACTAGTTCGAAAACACTAGAGGAATATTCAAGCCGACGGCTTTCCGGTCACTCTCCGTGGAGGAAAGCAAGCAACCTCTCTTGCACCTAAAACGATAGTATAAAGAGGTATTGCAAATTTCAAAATCCAGCAATGCAATGTGATTGGCAAGTCTATTCTTGTGGGTTGACAAAATCACAAACCAAAGTTTGAATTCATGTACCTCTGTATATATAAAGAAAATGAGGCTTTTTTTTGTGTTTTTGAAAAATTTTGAATTATTTTAGTTTTGAATTAATTTTTTTGATATTTTTAAATCGTTTTGATGTCCTAATATAAAAAATAATTATATATATATATATATATTATTTTCATTCATTTTCAATTAAAAAAATTTTAAAAACAATCTTTACATTAACTTAGATATTTGTATTTCCTTTCCATTAACTTATTAGATTTAGAGTTTATTTGGGAGTGTGGTTGCAGTTGTTTTTCAAAGTATTTTTTACTCAAAAATATATTAAAATAATATTTTTTTATTTTTTTAAATTATTTTTTATATCAGTAAATTAAAATGATTTAAAAATATTAAAAAATATTAATTAAAAAAAATTTAAAATTTTCTAAAAAAGACTTTGAAAATATAAAAACACGCATGCATTGGCCCCAGAGAAGAAAAGTTGTGAGAAGATGCGACAAGCAATTAGAGAAGTGGACAATTAAGAAAAGGCTTACGAGTCCTTCTCATGCTATTAACACGTCCAAAATCATCATGAATCCTTCTCCACGAAGGCTCTCTTCCAACACCTTCTCTTTTCAAATTCAAACTTCAAAATTAGGTCAAAGCTTTTATTTTTTTTACTGAACTATGTTGCTATGTAAACATATGTTTATGTGTGAGCGCACCGAGATGCTTGTCTCCCACGTATACGCCATCAATTGAAAGGAGGAAAAGGAACATAAGTAGACAACCAAAAACAAAGACGTCATGAAAGTGGCCGGTAAGCTTCAAGCCTTTAACCAAATTGGGAGAAGAAAAATCATGAATGTCAATTCTGTTATGTTTGAATTAATAATTGGTATATCTTGTTTTTTCTTTTGCTTTGAATCTCGACCTATTTCAAAAATTTTATCCACATTCCAGCCAAAATGTTCCAATTCCGTTACAGCTAAATATTGTTTTGTTCTGTTTTTTTTTTAATATTCTTCAATTTTACGATACCAATATTATCTCTCAATCAGGTTGTTGGATCAGATTAAAATTTTATAAAGAATCTCGTAACTTATTTTATATCTCATGTTAAAATTTTAGGACAATCAGAGTTTAAAAAGATCTTGCAAGAATATTGATGATGAGATTTTCATGATTTTATTCAAATTCATAATTTTGTTGAAAAATATCATTTTATTGTATTCTGTTTTTAGATTGAGTTTTTTCCAACTTCATCATTCAACAATCGATTTATTGAAAATTGAGTTTCATAATTTGTTTTTATTTGCTTTCTTTAGCGCTATCATGGTCTTATGACTTGGATCACAAATTTAGAAGGTTAACTCAGACTGACTCGAGTCGCTCCAATATATTGTTGTCTTCGTATATATTTTTAAAAAAATTCTCTTTTTGATTTTTTTTAGTTGAACTATATTTTTATCAGTTGTACATATTATATTTGAACTTGTCAAGTTGATCGGGTCATATCAGCTCAATTTTTATTTTTTTACTTGTGTTTGAAATTTAAATGATATAATTTCAAGTTAATTTATTTTTGAATTGAATTAAAATTAAATTTATTAAATTAATATTTTAAATTATATATATATATATATTAATAAATAATACAACCTCCAAACGATATACAAAACACTCCAAAACCAAAAAATACTATTTTAAATAAATAAAACAAAACACCAATACAAACAAAATTTAATAAATATAATTTTGATCTTATCTAATCAACTTGATAATTCCGAATATAATAAGCACAAAATACAAAATCACAAGCCCTTCTCATATATCCATGGATGCATGCATGCACACTGAATCAAATCCTAGTCAACTGAGACTTTTACTTCTACAACCATTCCCCTGTGTATATAATTCCGTCTCTCATCTCAAACGCACGTCAATGCAATTAATTTTGTTTTCCAAGTATTCAATGTGGGCCCTTTTGAGAGAGTGTTTAAAAAGGTTTTTTCTTTAATTATTTAAAATTATATTTTTATAATTTTTTTGATATACTAATATTAAAAATAATTTTTTTAAAATAAAAAATATTATTTTTATATATTTCCAAATAAAAATACATAAAAAATAATCAACTGTTTTTATATTCTCAAATATTTTATTTGTGAATATACATGCGTGCCAATGTAAATATTTGTCTTGTAATATTAAATTAATAGTACCTAACCATGAATTAATTATATATTAGGAAAGATATTAACTGTCAGTAGTTGCTTTTAATTAGTTCATATGATGAATTTCTTTAATTGAACTATGAGGGATGATACTTATTTATATGTATTAGATTTAACCCTCTTTTTTTCTTTTTCTTTTTTTAGTAATGTGCCGCGTATATATACAGTGAAATTTGACTCCGTACCCATGGATAATACTGTGATTTAATTTTCTTTTTCTTTTTTTTTTGAGAAAAAAGGCGGTTTAAATAGCTAGATTAATTAGCGGTAGTTGCGCTGCCAATCCTTGACGGCACGTAACTAGGAGTGAAGTCAACCATGTGGCTCGAAACGACGACATTTTCTTTTCTCTCGTCAAAGTGCACGAGACCCCATGCACCTACCCTCTAAAACATTATTAATATGGCTCTTAAATTTGTAAGCACAATTGTGTATGTTCTCATGTACTTTTGCTTAAAATAACGTTGCTAAGTATACTCTCTCTTTAAAATCGGATCTTACACACCGATATCCCTAACGAATGTATTTACGACAATTGCTTTGTTGTGGTCCCCATGAAAATTTAATCTGAATACGAGCGATATTGACCCTACCCGCCCGACTTGAATGAATAAATATATTTTTAACTCAATAAATAATATGTAAAGAGTGAATATTATTAAACTCGGTTTTCAATCTAACCTGAAGTATATATTTATATTATATAAATATATTTGTATAATATTTAAATTTTTTTAATATAATATGATATACGTATATCTTAATATTAATATAAAATACATGTTTATGAATAATATTTATCATTTAAAATACATATACATACCTCAATATATAAATATATATATATATATATTAATTATTGATTAATAAATAATAATAGATAATAAATACTCATTAAATACCCGAAACTCGATGGATATATAGCATTTGAATATCTAAATTTTTTACCCAATAAATAATAAGTAAGCTATGTATATCAAGATATCCGACTCGGATCATCATTATCATCCTTTTGAAATAAGGATTATTGATATGAAAATGTACTCACTTCTTAGGCTACACTTGAAAAAAGTAGCAAATGAAATAAAATGACAGATCCGCATGTAATATTTTTTGTTTTGTTTTTTCTTCAACGAGAAATTCCTTTCTACTAAAACTAATAAATATAAATTATGATGATTAATTCTAAGAAATATAGTTTAATTGAAGGATTCTTTTTACTATTAGAATTTAGAGTCAATAAATACCTTAATCACATGCAACGTCGTCGGTTGACTTGTATGCGATTCCCTTTTACTACTATATATATATTGATCTTTCATGAAAATGATATGGTAGATCGATTATATTAACATGATAGTCGCATGGTTTGGTTTGTCTATTTGTCCTATATATCTATCTAGCTAGGATGTGTCTGATTTTTATTTTTATTTGACCTGTCAAAATTATAATAATTACCCTAGCATGGTCGACGGGTGTCTTCTTTAGATAAAGCCAAAAGAAAACCCAAACAAGGAAGAAAATAAAATATGTACACCAGGTGGTGCCTTCCCACCCACTGTGCACGTAACGTATCAATTATAAAATTATACCTCGAGGAATCATTCAGCTTTTTCTCTTTTCTTTTCTTTTCTTTTCTTTTCTTGGCAAATTCAGACACTTGATCACCTTACTTCCAACTTTTACAGTTTGATAACGGATCGCCACTCGGATTTGAAAATAAAAATCAACGATATTAAAGCGCGGTTTGAAATTACGGGTATTTTATGAATATTATATATGGTGCATGGTGACCCTCAAATCTTAATTACACGTCGAATATTATATATGGTGGTGACCCTCAAATCTTAATTACCCTCAAATCAACGATATTAAAGCAAGAGGGTCTAGAAAGAAAGGGAAAAAAAAACATTTCTTGCGACGAATCTTCTGTCCATGGATATGCACGAGTCAATTCTATAATATTATGCCCGCTGTATTAAATTAACGAAAGAAAACTTAATTTTTTAATCGAGTCTTTGTATACGCCAAATGGAGTTTATAGCAGATAATTAATCTTGCATATCCAATCACAAGGTTAGGAAGTGCATGGAAGAAAGATAAATTTAATGGATGGTTCAAATCTAACTATCGAGAGAACATCTCAAAGTCAAGTTACACGAACACTTCAATTTCAAGATAATATTTATTAATTACGGAATAAAAAAGTAAAATCTGAATCCTTTCTTGAAAAAGATGAAAATATTTATGATGTCAGCAGTGTTGTTCTATTGATTATTTTGAAATAAACTTCCAAGCCTTCGTGCGTGGATTTCTATATCCTTTTCCCCCCCAAAGCATATCAAGTTGGTAGACCAATTAAAAAAGTTGTAGTTGAACCATTTAGTAGGTGGGTCACTGATAAAAATTTAGAATTGAGAAGTTTGCTTTTCTTGTAATCTTAAATTCGAGTCATGTGGTTGCTAATATAATAGCCACTAGAGGCTTATATGATTGTTAACTTCAGAGTCAGTAAGATTAGTTGAGGTACGTGCAAACTGATTCGAACACCCATGTTAATAAATAAAAAAAAGTCGTAGTTGATAATGATATATCTGTTAGTTCAATATTTACGTTAAGAGTTTCTATCTTTCCAAAAGGAATATGAATCGTTAACATGCCTTCAAGTTCTAAATTGTATCTTTATGACCTATTTCAGTGAATTCTCATCCATGGTAAATAGCAACGGTTCTCTCATTATATAATATTATGTATATCCTATCAACAACAACAACAATAAGATGTTAATTTCAAAAACTTCAAATTTTTTTATCCAGTTGAGAATAAAGGGTCATTTACGATAGGCAAATAGCAGCGGTTCTATCGTTATACAACAAGATTATGTATATCATATCTATAACAACAACAACAATAATAAAGCATTAATTTTAAAAACTTTAAATTTTTTTATTCGGTTGAGTGAGGGTAATTTAAGATAGGTTAATCTCTGAATGTATATTAAAAATATTATTAATGTTTTTCATACAATGTTTATGTACCTTCTTAGCTGAGCAACAAAGTATTCGTGGTGACTTGTTTGATATAGTTTTTTTTGTTATTTATTGACAAGGAGATTTAGTCAAATAATTGTAAAACGAGATAAGTGTTAATTAGGAAAGTAAATTGGCTTGTATATGCGTTTAAAAACATATTTTAAGGAAGAAGTGTTCTAGATATTGTTGTAGATATGTGATCATGCAAGCCTGAGAAAGAAATCGTGATTTTTCTAGAGATAGCAATCATAAAAACCTCGAGAAACACTGTTTTATTGGAAAAAAGTCGAGAGATGAAGATTATTCATGGATATTATCTAATCTTAGATAGTTTCATCATAAAGATTATTCTTCATTTGTTCAGGTTGCATCTCATTCTAGAATTATCGGAGATGTCTTGAAAATAGTGAAGGATTCAGTCACCTCCCTCCAATATAGAGGCGCTGGTGGCACCCTTCATAATCAGAGATATTAAACTCCCTGGCAGTCAAAGCTCCAAGAAAGTCTCCAAAACAGAGCCCTGATGAAGCCTGTCGTTATCATTTTTAATTACCATCCAGCCTTTTTTATAGTTTCGACACCTTGTGAAATGAAGAACCTCTGGAGTCTCCACCATGTTATCTCTCATGGCACCATCACGAGACGCGCATTAACAAGTCCAAATTTAAAATATAATATGAACACATTAAAGATCTTTTTGACAAAAAAAAAAAAAACGAGCTTAACTTTTAATTTAATTTCATTACGTTTTTTTTTAAATTTAGTTAATATTTTTAAAAATCTTATAATACTTCAAGCATATTATTGTAATTTATCTTTAAATTCTTTCCTGTTATATTTTATATGAATAAGCTGTATTCTTATTATATGTGTTTGTTATTGATAACCATAATTAATCCTTAAAATAAAATAAGAATAATAATATAAATAAAATATTTGCATACATACATACATATATATATATATATATATATCTGTTATTTTTTCTCTAGAAATATTAGCTTCTTGTGTTAATATTTAATTATTAGTTATAATTTTTTTAATTTATTGATTCATGTTTTTTTAATTTATTTTATTAAGTGTAAACATATTATTTTTATTTTTAATTAAAAATATATATTTATTATGCTGTTATATTTATTATGCTAATATATATATATATATATCTGTTTTTTTTTCTCTTGAAATATTAGCTTCTTGTTTTAATATTTAATTATTAGTTATAATTTTTTTAATTTATTGATTCATGTTTTTTTAATTTATTTTATTAAGTGTAAACATATTATTTTTATTTTTAATTAAAAATATATATTTATTATGCTGATGTGTTTCTTTGTATTATAAAATAACTTAAAATCTTATTTGCGGGTTATAAAAATAAACAGTAAAATATTATTGGAGTAGGTGTAGTAAATACTAATAAATACTAAATAAGATGACTTGAGATGTGTAAATGAAAAACTAAAGAAGTCCGACAGAGATGACATCATTTCAAAGGTCCAGTCACTAAAGTGGACCCCACATATCAGCATTTGTCTAAGGTCGTTGACCAACTGATTCACCATGGACCCCACTCCGGCACCACAAACACTACCCTCCAGTGTTATCAAAATCAAATCCCTCGCCTCAAAACTCTTTTCATTTTTTCTTTGTTTTTTGACAAGTTTTTTTTTTCCCGCTTAATTCCACTCCTATTTTGCTTTCTCTGTACTCGAAAATATATCCCACGAGCAAACGCACAAAACAGTAAACCGCGTAAAGCGCGTGGAATATTTTTTGTGTGAATTATTTATCATCCTTTTCCTTTTCTTTTTTTAATCTTCGGTCTCTCTCTTGTCAGCAAAATAAATCATTTTGTTTAATATTAACCAGGGCATTGCCCAAATGCCGCTTCAACAAAAAAAATTAAATATGAAAAAATAATATTTAAATTATCAAAAATTTATCAGTATTGTTATTAAATTTATTACAGCAGTTAAAACTTGTAAATGTTTTACTTAATTTACAAGTTTTAAATTAAATTATATAAAAATTATCTCTACATTACCTTATAAATTATGTAAATTCAAAGAAAAAAAATAAACATATCAGAAAAAAAAATAATTATTACCATAATAACAAACTAACTCTTAATTGATTAAAGTTGTCTGGATTGTAATTGATTAGCAGCATATGAAAACTATGAGCATATATATATAACTAACATCACGCACATGTATGATGTGCATATGAACCATAATTACCAGCATAATTGCATTATTAAGAACAACAGAGAATCTTTAAACATGATATGCGTATTAACCATAATTACCAGCATAATTGCGCTATTAAGAACAACAGAGAATCTTTAAACAGGATGGAAACGTACACCAGCCTTCCTTTATGTAGTCTTATCCAGCAACATTGACCCACATGATGATTTTGTGCTTCGAGTAATGGAGCGGCTACGTAGTCAACGTTCCCATTCTCCATGCTTTAACGCATCAAACTGCTTTTCTTTCATTACTGCCATTCATTCCATGCTAATTGCTACCTAGCATTATAAACCGAATGTTTTGTAGTCCACATGCCACCTGCGCGCGCGTGGTATCACATGCTCCTTGTCGTTTTGCTTCAAAAATTCTTGTCAGCCAACAAACCCTTTGACTTGCGCCCGGAGGGGAGGGGAGGGGAGAGATTTCCCCGCCTTCACATGGAGAGTTCTTTTTTTTTTATTTACTACTCCTATTCGAGGCTCTCTCTTCCTTTTCAATAATTATATATCTTGCTGGTTGCCTTTATTTATTTATTTTAAATAAAACTTTTTTTTTATCAAATGTAAAATTATAAAGCTGCCAAGTAATATTTTAAATAAAACTTACTTTAAAAGGTAATTGTTTTTTTTTTTTTGGGTTTGGAGATTAGAACAAAGAAAAGTAAAGATGAATTCGTGTTTCATAATCATCGATCATGCCAGGACAAATACAACTTTCGATCTCACCCTATTGCTTGATCCAATCCTAGCTTCCCAAATTTTGATATTGATAAGCCACGAAGATCTCTACTTGTGCCTATCAAGAATCCAAAGTTCATGTAGCTGTTCAGAATTTAATGGAGTTGAATTACTCTGTTGTGGGTGGTGTCCCACACACACAGGTAAGTAGAAGAAGGAGTCAAGTTTTGTTAGCTAGTGTTTTGCTATTTGAATAAGTACCTACAATTTAGTTGGAATGAAATATTGTTACCGAGGTCAATTTGCATTAATAAAAAACCAATGATCAAAATAATAATAAAAAAGATTTTATTGATTTTGACAAGGGTAAAATTGCACGAAATTAAAAGTTGAAAAGCAATTACAGATGTGAAATCAAAAGATTATGGTCTAAATTGAATTTTAATCAAATCCCAGATTAAAACCTAATTAACATAGGGTTATCTAAATACTTCATTTAAATAAAACAGTGTATTTTAACCAAAACAGTTTATTTTGGTTCATAACAATGTCGTTTTATTTAGTCTTTGACAAAA
>Ga0325403_1003354_pt1 | contig 14590 bp, 13 predicted proteins | sample PopdelMetagenome_19_FD_205665 | JGI IMG/M metagenome (GOLD analysis project Ga0325403, IMG submission 205665) | Populus deltoides microbial communities from Bellville, Georgia, United States - Xylem-PdKOR-R4 | ecosystem: Host-associated > Plants > Phyllosphere > Stem > Wood/Secondary xylem...
AAAAAAATCTAGATTGGCTCTCTTGACTCGGGACCCAAGGTTAGGCTCATGTTAATTTTCGAGTCGAGTATAAGTGATAAAAGAAATAAAGTTGTTTAAAACCAATTCTCTACTATAATTGAATTCAATTATAGTGTTTAATTTGAATTCAATTAATAAAAAAAATTGAATTCATGTGTTTGAAAGAGATAAAATTCAATTTATTTTATTTTCTATATTATTTTCATTATTTTGATCTTATTTCTTTAAAGGTATTAAAATAAAGTGCTAGATGGGTATTTAGAAAAGTTAGTTTCAATATTAAATTTTTGTTTTTTGAAATTGTAAATCAAAGGTTTTGACCTTTGGTTTACTTTCGTAATATTTTTAAAGATAGAATTCTATTTGGAATTCAATTTTTAACACTTAAAAAAGAGTTTCAAAGATGAGATTCTATTAAAAAACTTTAAATGAAATCAATTAAGAGAATTTCAAACATATTGTAATTAAAATTAAAAAAACATTTACGTTGTTAAAAAAATGAGTTAGTTATTATACAAGTTTATTTCAGCAATATTGAAGATTATTACTCCATTATTGTTTGAGAGTCCGACCCAAAAAGATATTTGTTAAAAATTAATTTTTTTTTATTTTTGAATTATTTTAATATAAAAAATAAAATTTAAAAAATAAAATAAACTATTTTTATATATTTTTAAATAAAAAATATTTTAAAAAATAAGTCTTTACGGCTTTGTAGGCTGAGAGAAAAGGAGATAAAGGGCGTTATTAGGCTCAAACAATAAAGAGCCTTTGTGTTGAATCCATCCTCCAGGTATTTGCTCTTTGAATTGTTTGTTGTTGCTTTCAATTCTTTTAGAGTTTCAATGAAAACAATGTATTCTAATCTAACAAAAGGTCAAGCATTTCCCTTGGCTACCAGGGTTCTCTAAAACCCAAATGTCTAAAACCTCAGTCTTTGCCAATCGCGTCTCATTCAAAACCCTCACTAAACCCTCTATGTGTCCACTTTATAAACACTTTCACATGAGTTTGATCACAAATCCAATAAAGTTTTCAACTTTGTGAGACCAACGAAAACTGATACTGGATTTCAGTGGAAGTTCATAAAAACGGGTGGGATGGCTAGAGCCAGAAGTATTTCAGGCGGGTTTAGAATTAGAAGTGTAGTGCATTGTTCTGCTAGAAGTTTCTCTAGGTTGTTTTCGCAGAGAGTTCGTGAAGGGAGTGATGTGGTGAGAGTTGGAAAGTCACTTGCTTGGTTAAATTGTAAGAAAGTTAAGGAAGCAAAAGGGTTGGAGAGAGGGTCAAGTGGAAAGAGTAGTCATTCTTCTCGGTGGTGGCCCTTCCTGGGTGGAATCGGGGAAGAGGTTAGAGAAAGGGACTGTTGCGGAAACTGGCTACTTATCTTGGGAGGAGTCTAAGAAAAGATTAGAAAAAGTGGTACGTGTTGTTAAGGACAAGCTAAGTGGTTGTGGTTACAATGAAAGGGAAGATAGTGTTGAAGGAGGAGAAGCAGAAGAGGAACTAGAGGTTGTTGGTGATCCAAGATGGGATATGGGATAAGATAAACAATAGGTTCAGAGGAATGATGGGCGTGAAAGGCCGGGCTGAGAAGCCTGAGTTTCAAAGGTGGAATAAGAGGAGAATCGGGGAAGAAAGACATGGAAAGAGGCTACAGAATCTACTGTTCCGAAGATTGTTGGTGAAGGGGTTTATGGGGCGGGTCCTGTTTTGGCTGCTTTGTCAGCTGGAAGAAGAGAATTCTATGCATTGTATATTCAAGAAGGGTTGGATTTGAGTGGCAATAATTGGAAGAAAAAGGACAAGAAAAGGTTTGAGAAAGTGTTGTGGATGGCTAAGAAAACTGGATTAAGCACAAAGGAAGTTTCAAAGCATGATCTTAATATGATTGTTGATAATCATCCCGATCAAGGCCTTGTGCTTGATGCATCTCCACTGGAATTTCTTTGAAAATTGAGATGCACTGGAATTTCTTTGAAAATTGAGGTAGATTAAAAGTTATGCTCTTCTATGGCATTTGGGAAACATGCATGATAGAATTTCCACTTTGTATCTCCAATTGCTATAGCAAGAGTTTCAATAGCCACAAAATCAAATTCTAGTTATCTCATCAATTATCAAATGCTTTACTGATCGAACTGTCTATCATTTTGCTGCAAATATTTAGCAATTTTCAAGAGGACTGGGGTTAGCTTTACACTCTTTATTGGTTAGCAAGAGAGAGACAAATGTTGCATCGAGAAGTAAACCATGGGATCTGGGCCTTTTCTGCTCCTGCATTTTCAGTATCCAAGTTTCTTCTCCCATGGATTTTCTCCTGTACATGAAACTGCCAGTGGGTTTCATGGAACGAAAATCTCCCCGCTAGTAAATTTTGGTATTATTATGACACACACACATATACAGGCATTAGCAGGGGGTAAACTTTAAGAAAACCAGGTTGAGTTGCTGAAAAGTATTCCAGAGGAGAAAAAAACTTCTCCGAAGTTTGAACAACAAGATCTTTTATCTTGAAAAGTTCTCTGTTATTGCGAGCTGTGAAAGAAGACGGATATCATGTAGAGGAAAGGAAGCACGAGCCTGGAAGCTGCAATTTAATCTAGCTGAGGTGATTGTTTTTTAATTAAAAATACATCAAAATAATAGAAAAACACTTAAAATAACATCAATTTAATATCTTTTCGAACCAAACCAAATGGGGAGATGAGCCAGCTTTTCACTATGCAGTTTCGTAGCATCATGTTTCTTGTAGTAATAATTTGCTAGAATAGTTGATATCTTTCCCTGCTCTCACCAGAAAATATTTAGGCTTGTGCTTTAAATTTCAGAGACGCTGCTCTTGATAGCTCTAGTCTGAAGCACGAGGGAACCTTATCCTAAATCGAACGTCTTATGACATTCAACACTCACTAAACAAACCCTAATCCTCTAAAATAATGTTTTGAGATGCTGATAGTTTCAAATTTGCTGGGCACAACCCAGATATATCAATTTTCACTTGGTTTTGACAGGGGGCAGTGACAAAAAGGACAATAAATTCTCTGCAGTTATATATCCAGGCTTCCCAGATAATAGAAGGACCGGACATTCAAGGGAAAAGGGTTCTTGCATGGTAGGCCACCTTAATCCAGAAAAGAAGTTGTCTGTTTGGTTTCAAGGGCATTTTGATGAGGTCCCCTTCTTTTATAAACTTCACTATGCTGGAAATCAGTAGCCATGCCTGATGGATCCCCTTGTTGCCAGGCTCATCATCGAATTCAACTTGAACAGACATCCTTGCTGCCACTTGGAGTATAATTATTATTATATCTTCACTAATAGGATGATAAGTGTGTTGTCTTGATAACTAAGAGAGCTGGTATGGTATATATTGATCATTTGCTCAAAAAGAATACAAAAATCAAACTTCAAACGTGAGAAGTGGGAAATGGGAGGCAAAAAGCCAACAAATCATCCATCAGAACGAGCAACCAGATGACAAATAGACTGGTAGGTTTTGGTTGAAATTATCAAATGCTGATAGACTGGCATTGCTAACCTAATCCCTGGGAAGCAAAAGCTGGCAACCATTTGACAAGGGATATTAAATTATTCAAGAATTTAATATACGTCCTTCCAATATTTTCCAAGAATTTTAGAGGCATAGTCACGTGGCCTAAAAGACACGAGATCGAAATTATTCAAGAATCCACATGGGCTTTCTTCACATCAAACTCTTTTTTTTTTTTAATTCTATTGTTTCGACAAGGGATATTAAATTAAAATAAAAATACATCTTCCACTGTAAAATATGAGAGAGATCATCATTTATTCACACAATGTTCCTTTTTATTAGATTTTTTTTCACTTCAATCATTAATTTTTTTATTTTTTATTTTTTTATTTGATACTATATTGATTGAGATTTAGAATTGAAGATTAGTTTCAATTTACCTTTTTTATCGTTATCACGATTATCACATTAAACATGAATGAGAATCTCTAAAAATTAAAGGGAAATAAAAAAAATTGAAGTCACCACCTAGATTTTTAAAGAACAAATAATCGTAAAAAATACATTGATTTCAAAGATTTAAGTAAGTTATTGGTTATGACTAAGAGAAGATAAAAAGGCACTCTTATCTTTGTTATGTGTTTTCTTCTAAATTTAATTTACGCATGCCATTAACTATCTAAATTATTTTCTGAGTTTATTCACAAGTTGTCTATTGTTGAAGGATATTTTTCGAGTTAGCCTCGAGCTCTGAATCAAAAGTCTCACAACAATTTATTTTAGTTTTTTATTTATAAATATTTCTTGATCTTTTTATCACTATGACAAAAAAAAAAAAAAGAGAAGAAGATGAAAAGAATGCTAGGCTCGTTCCATGTTGGTCCCTACTTAAAGGAGACTCGGGGACTTATTATTAACCTAGTTATTTATTTTAAAAAAGTTGTGCTAGGTCTATGTTTGTCTCTAAAACTAGGAGACATATTGACCTAACCATTAAAATCAAGTCTTTAAAACATGACGTTAACTTAGCAATCACTCGTTGTCTCGTTATTGAACTAGTTTTAAGGTTTTAAAGAAAAACATGATATGCCTATGTCGGTCTTTAAAAACTAAGAGACACTTTGACCTAATTATTAGAACCCAAGATTAATTAAAAAAAATGATTATAACTTGATGAAAACTCATCAATGTTGTTTTTGTTTTTGTTTTTATTTTTTTTAAATAAATGTTTACACATATATACACACATGAAAGTATATTTTATGAAGTATAACTAACACTAATATAAAACCAAAAAAAATAAAATAACATAAAAGTAAAATGATAAATTACATGGATGAATAATAATCTACTTTAAAAAATATTTTGGTACAAGTATATGCATATGTAAAAAGGCAAGAATATAATTTTATAAAACAAAGCTAATGTGATTGCGAAGTGAACAAAACTAAAATAAAAATGCATAAATAAACAATAATCATGCATGAATAGTACATTGTGCATTATTTTCATTTATGTAAAGAAAAAAATGCTAAAACCCCACTGGAAAGAAGGATTTGTCTCATTTTGGGGCTGGTTCAAGGGAGGAATTGTTGTGTTGACAAGGACAGTGGTGTGGCAGTGATGGTATGGTGTCCAGGTGTTTTCTCTCTCTACTTTGAGCTTTTCTCTCCTTGGTTTTTGCCTTATTTTCTCTTCCTTTTCCTTTCTTTCTTGTTCTCTTTTCCTCCCGCTACTTCTTGGTTCACAACACTTCACTTTGAGTTTTTTTGGGTTTTGATTTTCTCTCCTTTTCTTTCCATTTCTTCCCTTTTCTTCCAATTCATATTATGGCTCTCTTCTCTCTGCTCAAAGTCTCCTTTTCTTCTCTTTATTTCTAACTTGATATTTTCTCTCTAAGTTGGCTCTTATTGTTTCTTGCTTTACCCCTATATTTATGAGCAATGATGAAGCTTTTGGAACCTTTCTTGGTGCAATGTTCGTGGCCATTAGTTCTTTTGGGTCAATCTCAACTCCCCATCATAATTGTACATTTTGGCCAAACATGATTGTGTTGCCCTCTTTGCACTAGTTTTGCAGTGATTTCAGAGGAACAAAACATGAATTTTTTTTTTATTATCGAGAATGTAGTACACATGCAAGGGAGGGGAATGGTGTATTGTTTAGTCTTTTTTAAAAGTGGGGAAAGAGAAAAAAAAAAGGGTCAAAGTCGAGCCAAAACTATGAAAAAAATAAGACAAAGTTGCAAACCTCATTAAGAAAAAAAGTACTATTTTGGCTATGCACTAAAATGATGTCGTTTTGGTGCTTTGACCACTTTTTTTCCTTATTTCTATTATAAAATGACACCGTTTTGCCTAAAATATTGTTTTATTTAAATAGAATTTTCATGTTTAAAAATAAATTCCTTAATTTCTCTATTTTTTTTTAAATTTGGTTATTGGATCTTTATTTTTTTTATTTTTAGTCAATTTCAACCTTTTTCTCTTTATTTATTTTAATTTAGTCCCTAACTATATTTAAAATAGTTTTTGTATATTGATTCTATTTCCAATTCAGTAATGCCTTTTCAATTTTCATTTTTTAACCAATTTCAACCATTTTCTCTCAATATTTTCTCAATTTCATCCCTGTTTGCTTTAAAATAGTCCTTGCACATTGATACCTTTTCCAATCCAGTCTTTGGCTTTTCAATTTTTAGCTAATTTCAATCATTTTCTCTCAATTTCTTCTCAATTTAATCTCTAATTGTATTTTTTTCTTTTCTTTTTTGTTTCATATATATTCTTTTGGGATATTTAAGAGGGGTAAAAAAAATCTAATTATGATAGCTCCTTCATCTTTACAATACTTATAGTATAGAGTCTATAAAAATTTGATCAAGTTTATTACCCAAGAGACTCTTATATTGAGATTCTTGTTGCTAAAGTTGAGCAAACACATCCTTATAAATTAAAGCATTCTTAAACATTAAACATGTAGAATCCCACCTCGTTGGGCAATCAAACCCATTTTTTTTTTGTTATAAGATTATGAACATGGTCAGTTTTTCATCGAACTGTTTCTCTTTTTGATGAAGTTCTCCAATAAAGTACACCCTCTCTAATTCTTTCAATCTCATTAATTACTTCTAACTCATATTTAATTATTAGATTTAAAATATAAGCACAATATCATATATAAATCAAATTTAATCTTAAAGAACTAGCTTATAATTCATCTTAAGTATGAAGATGTTATTAGTTATGTAATTTTTTATTGTAATTATTGAAAAGTTTGTATCAACATTCAAATCCATTAAAAAACCAATCAAAACTTCATCTGGCACTACTTTTATAGGAGGACTTGATACATAAGCAAACATAGACCAAAACACTTTCTATATATATAGACACACACACACAAAATAATTGCAAAACCTAATACAACATAAACTAAAAAACTTTTGCATAAATATGTGGTGTCATAACTCATTTTTACCTTTTATTTTTCTCAATGTATTTTAAATTTCTAAGAAACTATCTTTTCAATGCGATTCAACCAATTCATGATATTTTATGTTTTTTGGTGCTTTTATTTATCTTATTTTGTGTGGTAATTTTTCATATAAAAAATAATAAATAAAAAATGAAAAGAAAAGGAAAAAATAAAAAGTTAAAGGGCAAGCAAAGAATAGGGAACTATAAAAAAAACAAAGTTTTGTGAGATCAAATAAGATAATGGGGAATCAAATAATATAATTCAAATATTAAAAAACAAAAAGAGGGATTATGTTTCATAAAGTAGAGATTCAAATAAAATTAGAAAAAATATAGAAGTAAAGAAATAAATAGTTTTAGAAAATCACCAATTATAGATCTCATTAAAGTGAAGAAGTAAAGAAAGAGATCATGCATAGTTCAAAAATAAAAATAAAATCTTTGACTACAAATTTTTATTGTTTAAAATCCTCATTCAAGAATGAAAGAATATAAAAATATTTCAATATTTTGATTTTATTTTCCAAGTTGAGAGGGTTCTCAACACTATAAATTGAAACATAAGAAAAAAAGATGCACACATTATAAATACCCTAAATATAGAAACATATAGAAAGAGACTAGAGAAACACACCAAAAGAAAAAAAACAAAAAAAAAAAAGAAGAAGAAAAGAAAACCTAGCCTCCATCTTCCTTTTTCTATTTGCTCAAAACAAACAAGATAAGTCACTTCCCTTCTTCCTTGTCGGAATTTGGTAACACAACTCACAACCATCACCAAATAGGCAAAACCCATTTTTCATCTCTAACATAAACTCATATTTGCCAAACACCAATAATTATTAGCACTTCTCAACCATCTCGACAACCCCTCTTCTCATGTTAAATGGCCACCAACAAGCCTTCTAAAATAGCAAGAACCACCCAAAGCAACGAGCATGTGAAAATAGAAATAAAATAAAGGAGAAACCAAAACCTCTCTTGGTTGGATCTCCCTCTTGGAGTAATGTTGGACTTCATCTTTGATGCACAAAAGAAGACAATGTGGACGCATGCTCGATCTAGTAATTCATATACCTTCCCCCATAACAACTCATGTAACCATATTGAGTAATTCCAATCACACATCCATGTGTGGAAATCACACACCAACACTACCTAGTCCTAATTCCAATAGCTTCTAGTCAATTCTAGTAATTTTTGAAGGTTGTTTTTTTCAAATCCTAAATGAATATATCTATTTATTTTGAATAATTGTTCATTGTATTATTGATATTTGTATATAATACGATAAATATTTGAAGTGTTAGGATTCGTGTTGTTGTGTGAAAATCTAAATACGAAGCCACAAATTATTTATTTTTTAAGTTGGGATAAGGTTGAGAGAACAAATTATAACAGATTTATCTGAAATATAATTATTTGGTTTATATATAAATTTTGTATTCGTTGATTTTTTAAAATTTTCTTGTGATTTTACGGTTCATCTACTTGCTAGAAATGATGTTAATGATTATAAGAATAGTGACAAGAACCTCTTAAAGATTAGCTGAAATCAATACTTAAAAAAAGCAACACAAAGGAGAATCTCTTCGGATTTTGGTAATTATATCTACAGCTTGCCTTGAAGCTCAAATCGGCAATGACAAGGCCACAATCCTCGGCAACATAACATAAAATAAGGTGTAGCCAATTCGAGCATATAATAAAGGACAAAAATGGGACATCTTAAACTATAGGGTTCAAAATAAAACAGTGGTGAAAGTACAAGGGGCAAAAACATTATCGATTCATTCATGTTTCAAATTCAATATATTCCGTCACTCTTGTTAGAACCCACCCTTGTCTAACGGTCTCTCCCTCTGTTTTGTCTGCTCCTCCAACAATTATTATTAGTGTAAAAATCACGCGGTCTCTCACTCCTCTTCGTCTCCTTCGTCCTTCCTCGCTTCTCCTCTCCTCCAAATATTGAATAAATAAGATTGACGGAGAGAGGGGGGGAAGAGGAAGCAATGACGGGGAAAGAGGCGATGGATAGTGCCTTCCTCTTCTCCTTGAGTAAAGCGTTCTGTAGTCCTCTCGCTGTTTTTATTCAGATCCAGGTGTGTTTCTTCCTTCCTATTTTTAGATCCATCCCGCAGCGCACTGCTTCTTTTCTCACATTGCTGTCGCAACACACTGCTTCTTTTCTTTCCTTGTCGCTTGTCATTCATTTTTATAGGTTTATGGATTAGCTGGATTGGGTCTTAAAGCTTTCAATTTTAATTCATGCATAAATGAATAATAAGCTGGGTTATGGAAGTCCTACATTTGGATTCTGGGCTCCTCTGGGTTTGCTTTCTCCATCAAACTTGGCTGGATAGCTATTTACCCTCTCTAAGTGTCACTCGTCAAGAAGCAAAAAGGTTTCCCGTTTTCTTTTGTATATAAATCTTACCACCTCTGCGCCCTCTTTTCTCCTGCTGCAGGGATGTGCAATTTGCTTACTTCTGGCTCTTGGGTGGGCTTGTGCTGCCTATGTCAGGTATTGAGATCTAGCGAATTTAGTTTTTAAATGATTTGTAATGTGTTGTTCTTTGAGACGTCACCTACATCTTCTCTTTTCTCGCAGGAATAGAGAGATCAAACGGATAAAAGATAGTATGAGAGCTGGCAACAGCTTTTCATTTCTTTGCCATGACATTACGGAACTTGAGCACTCTTATCAGACCACTCTGCCTAGAGTTACAGTAGTTATGCCTTTAAAGGGGTTTGGAGAACATAATCTGCACAATTGGAGAAGTCAAGTGAGTTGTTCACTGCCGGCTTTCTTTTCTCTCTTCCCCTTTACAGAGAGGGAAGCTGTTCAACCCTTCTCTGTTTTGCTGAGGTTTTCATTAAATTAGTTAAACCGCTGATTTTTCCATTCCTTGTTTGGGTAGAGAAGAGTTGGGGTCAAATGAGTATGTGCTGTATATTTCATATTCTAGTTTGATATATGCACTGTTGTTTTCATTTTCTGCTATGAGCTGATACATAGGCATCCTCATAGAGCCCCCCCCTTTTTTTTTCTTAAAGGTATATATCTTCCTGCTCGGTGCAATTATGCTCAAACTCTCCTTTTGATTGAGAAAAGTTATACAATGTTAAGAGAGCCATTGTTTATGACGTAGGTATTGTTAAGTGCAGGTAACATCTCTTTATGGAGGTCCGCTAGAATTCCTTTTTGTTGTGGACAGTACAGAAGACCCTGCTTACTATGCTGTTTCTAGCTTGATATCAGATTTCAAGGTATATTTGTTTTCATTGGTTTACTCCATTACTAGTACTGAGAGAAATAAAATGCACATGCAGTATATGATTTGACACCTATGTAATTGGTTCCTTAGTTCCCAATTTATTGGTCCATCTTTGAAATCCCATCAATATAGTGGAAAATCATTAATTAATTGTGCTTTTATTCATAGTAAAATGTGATAATCTTCGTTTCTTTGTGAAATATCTGAGATAACCTCGTAGAGGTAACCAAAATCATAAGTTTAGTCTCCAAGTCAACAAACAATTTGGCAAGTATCAAAGTATAAAGTATGAACTACCAGATATATAGACTTGCACAGAAATATGTAAGCTCTCATTTTATTGATGGGAAAATCAGTAAAGCTGTCACTACATTTTTGTCCCTTGCATCCTTTAAATCTATGTTGGTTCTGTGAATCACCTTGTGTACTGACTTGTAATTATTTTTCACATGAGCAGGATAGTATTGATGCTAGAATTGTTGTAGCTGGCTTATCAACAACCTGTAGTCAGAAAATTCACAACCAGTTGGTATGTAACATGTTTAGCATTTGTTTAATGGTTTTTGGCAATACCCTTAATACTGATTACCTGTTTCTTAATTTAATTTGTGTTCATACTCTTTTTCTTCATCTTACAATATAATGCACATGGCTATATATGAATTCAATTTTTTTTATGAAGTAGGAGTCCTATGCATAGACTAGTTGCCAAAAAGGTCTGTCATCACATGATGCTTTTACAAATTGTATTTTAGAAAACCAGGATATTGCAAGTTTATACAAAAGTTGATCCATTCTATACTTCGCATAAATTCTCTTCATTGGTCTCCTCTAGAACCACACTTTTGGTTAGCATTTCACAAGTGCGTTATTCTGCTGTTGTCAAGATTGGTGTGGAGCAAATGCACAAAGACAGCAAGTATGTATTGTTTTTGGATGATGATGCTAGGCTGCACCCTGGTTCAATTGGTGCCCTAACTGCCGAGATGGAAAAAAATCCTGAGGTATGGGTCTTTGTTATGGTTGTAATGATGTAAACTATATTCATTTTATAATCTTAAGTTTTGTGCAATGGAATGCAGATATTTATTCAAACTGGCTATCCTCTTGATCTACCTTCTGGGAGCTTAGGAAGTTACTGCATCTATGAATATCACATGGTACAGCACCTTAATGACCTTTCCATATTTTTCCTCTTTCTATTTATTTCATTATGGTATTTCAAGCGAAGTTGCTGCTTCATTCCAGTCTTGCAGTTTTTTTTAACCACTAAATGCTAGCAAGTTAACTTGTGGCATTATTTACTTAAACTTGGTGAAGCGAGGAACACATGATTGCGGACCCCAGTCACAGCATCATTTATTTATTATTATTATTATTATTATTATTATTATTTTTTTTTTGGGGGGGAGGGGTGGGGGGGAGAGATGCAAGTAACTGGAATTTAATTTTCTTTGGCACACAGACATGAGTTTCTTTCTAGCAAACTACTGGAGTGTGTGGAACTCTGAATTTGTAGGCTGATGCTGTTATGACTTAATATTGCTACCTTGCTTTTGATATTAGAGAAGCTTTCTTGGTTTTCATGGAGTTAATATGGTCATAACTTGTTCACATGTCGAATATTTTCTGTCACAGCCTTGTTCGATGGGGTTTGCCACTGGGGGAAAAACATTCTTTCTATGGGGTGGTTGCATGATGGCAAGTGGCTTCTACTACCTTATTAAGAATCTGTACAGAAGATTGAATGCTTTTTGATTGGTCTAGATTTTTCTTTTCAGATGCATGCTGATGATTTTAGGTATGACCGCTGTGGTGTGGTATCTGGTCTTCGAGATGGTGGATATTCAGATGATATGACTCTTGCAGCTTTAGCAGGTAATGAACTAATTTTCTTTGAAGACAGTTGTTTTGGACTTAAAATCAGCCTCTCTCAGTCTCCACTTCAAAACTTTATCCTATCATTCGGTATCATCTTTCTGATTGCTACTTTCTGATTTTTCCTTAGGGGCTCATAAGAGGCTCATTACATCTCCTCCTGTTGCTGTTTTTCCTCACCCCCTTTCTAGTGATCTTAGCTTTTCAAGGTTTGTGATATTCGCTAGCTCAGGCTTAAATGTACTATATTTCATTTAGTGTTGACTTGCTGACTTTGTGTAGGTACTGGAATTACTTGAGGAAGCAAACATTTGTTTTAGAATCATATACATCTAAGGTTAACTGGATAATGAACCGTGCATTATTTTCTTCTCACTGCTATTTATCATGGGGATTCGTAGTGCCATACTTGATGGCCATGACCCATGTTGCAGCGGCACTGCAAATCTATATCCAAGGATATGCACGTGAGGAAACTACATTTGTTTCTAATGGTGAGCACATCAACTTTTCCTTCTCTACCTTTTTCTTTTCATGTGATGTGGGTTGGGGGCTTAGGTTGGAATCTACCAAGATACTAATATGGTTAAGTTTTGGATTGTTTTTAATGATAGGCCTTTTAGACCTTATGGTGGATTATTAGCATTTGGTAATGCATTAGCAATGATGGTGACATATGCTTTTTTATCGTATAGGCAATGCATCTCCATGCATTTAATTTTATTACAACCATATTTATTCTATTTTGGAATAATTACTTTACAAAGCCATTACAAACACCCATAAAGTCTAGCTCAGATATAATGGGTTGGGTTTCTGGCTTTCGAAACCAGGGTACTAAACAACATTGGCACCTTTTTCCTTTGTCTATGGATCCGATAATTAAGAATTTTCATCTTTCCTGTCACATGCATAGGTTGCAATTTGTCCTGAAAAAAAGTACATAATACTAGGAATAAGAAGCTAGAGCTAGATCCCATTGTTATGTTAGAGCATTGACATGGTTCTTACACAAAAATTTTTTGCAGTTTTACAGCTAAGAAAAATGCTTTTTCCCAGGGTTGTTACTAGTCACCTGCCTAGCTGCATGCACCTTTATAGAACTTTTTTCAATGTGGAACTTGACGAGGATAGAAGTTCAACTATGCAACATGCTTTCTCCTGAGGCACCCCGACTCTCCCTTGCTACTTATAACTGGGTCCTAGTAAGTACTTCTAGTTTATTTTGCACAATTGCAGTCTTGGTAAAATTCTTTGTGGACATGATATTAATGGTGCAAAAAATTATTGCCTAGTATAAATGGGCCGAGCAATTGCTAGCAGTGACTATATTTCTAAAGAAAACCATTGCACTAAATTTGTATCAAAGATTCACCAATTAAACATAGAAGGCTAATAACCAATTAGGCTGATTATATTTCCAAGTACTGTACCTGGGCCAATCTGACAGTTACTTGTTATTAAGCAAAATGATTTGTCTTGGGCAGGTATTTATTGCAATGCTTGTGGATAACTTCTTATATCCAATATCTGCATTCCGTTCCCATTTTTCTCAGTCTATCAATTGGTCTGGTATCCGGTACCACTTGAAGGATGGAAAGATAAGCAAGGTATGCCCACAAAGAATTTTTTTTTTTTTAAAGAAAAAACAAAAAATTAGAAGGTGTAATCTTTTCCGATTTTAAGTAGCAGCAATTGCATTTGAGTAGCTCAGGTTTCAAATTTTAACGAGTTAGATGCCCCTTTTTATTAGTTTGTATACTGGTGGGGGTGGTCTTTTTAAAGGGCAGGGAGTCCAAAATGAAAGATTCCCTTCACTTTCCATAGGTCAAGTCGTTCATGCTCTTTTTTTTAGATGAAGTTAAATTGTTATAATTTTTGAAGCTTTTGAGGTGCCATAGAACTGGTTTATTTTAGTTCTGTTTTTATACACCAATGCTTGGGTTGTATTATGAGATTTATCATGGCTAGAAAAGGTACAAGATTGAGCAACGAAGAGAAACTGTGTTGTTGGCACTCTCTCAGCAACTGTTCTTTTTAAATTCTGCAGATTGAAAGAAGTACGGGCCCCAAATACACAGACCTAGCGTGGAAAAAATTATATGGGAAGAAGGGAGCTCCTCCCAAAACATCATTTCTTGGTGCTTTGCTTAGAAGTTTGGAACAGTGGCGACAACCTAAGAAATTTGATGGCTAGAGTTCAGGAGTATCTTGTGAATTCCTTGCCCGCCTTTTAAGATCTGGTGGGTAGTTAAGGTTTGGGAAACAAATATTTTTGGTGGATTAAATTGTACTCTTGGATAGGTTGGATTAGTCAATGATTGATTGATTTTAGTAATTTAGGAATTCAGTCTCATTTTTTGATTCCTCCATTCAATCAAATTTGATTCTTCATCTCCCCTCAGTCTGGGTTGATTTTGTAACATGCACACATTTGT
>Ga0325403_1003356_pt1 | contig 14581 bp, 11 predicted proteins | sample PopdelMetagenome_19_FD_205665 | JGI IMG/M metagenome (GOLD analysis project Ga0325403, IMG submission 205665) | Populus deltoides microbial communities from Bellville, Georgia, United States - Xylem-PdKOR-R4 | ecosystem: Host-associated > Plants > Phyllosphere > Stem > Wood/Secondary xylem...
CAAGGAGTTCTAATTCATTCCCAATTAGGATAATATTCTCCATGGCCTAAATGTTCACAAAAAGAGAAGGCTATGAAAGGCAATATGATGCTATAGCTTTGAAAGCAACTCATGCGGACTTGCTCAGGTAAACTAAGAAGAAAAGCCAGCAAAAATGACCACCTCATAAATTACAACCCTCAGCAGAGATTGTAAAGAAAGGGGGCATGTATTTTGAAAATCATGCATTGTTGATATGGTTCAGCCTTGTGATACGACCTAAACGTGGTCAGATTCGGATTTTAGTGTAAAAGTTTCTACCATCTAGTTTTATGTTATTGATCATAACCCCAAATCCAACCGTTTGATCAAGCTCAAACTTTACCAGAAGATTCCAGAGATATTTGTCTATGTTGGGATAAAGTTTCAGGTGAATCAGAATTCAGAAAGCACTTTTGATATAGGTCAGAATAGGCTGTATGAATTTAGTTAATTCCTTTTGACCTATGGACTTTCTATTTGGCAAAGATCCTTTTCTAAAAGGATTTTACAGCTTGTTTTGAGAATTTTCTAGTTCCACAAGAATCTTTAATGAGTTGAAACATAATTTTTAAAAGTGACAACGATTCATTAATGTTTCAAAATCCTTTTCTTATAAAGATTCCTTATTTATCCTAGCTATACACAAGAAAAGAAGGGCTGGTGCTATTTAATGAAATAACAAAACTTTTTTTATGTGCCGCAAATTTAAGGAGAAGAAGAAATTAGATACTAAGGAATTTTTGTGGAATCAAGAAGAAATGAAAATTTCATAAGGATATAACCTAATTAATGGAACCAAGCTCTGATACCAAATGATGCAAACCTCGTGATCACATGGTCACGCAAAGACACCAATTCCAGGAAAGCCATGTTTGGTTATGCCTTTATTTATACTAACTCCAAACTTAAAGAAACTATAATGAACCCCCCTTAGGTCGACTTATATGAAGCCAATTTATAATTGACCCAAATAAGTAATAATAATCCAAAGATTAAGAAGAAAATAATAAAAACCCAAAAATTACCATTCTAAATATGCTAGAATTAGATTTGTCACCCTTAAAAAGTCCCAAATAAACTAGGAGAAATCTAATTTGGAAAATTTATGTTGCTGCGTCCTTTGATGTCCTTGATTAGCTTAGATATCCTTGTTTAGCTTGGGTAAATAAGAAAATAAATTTCCTTTTTTACTTTTCCTTCCTAATTTAGGAAAAGCATTAAATAATCCTCCTATCTTTAGGAATAAAATCTGGCCAACTTCCTTACTTAATTAGGAGAATATATTGCTCACTTTCTATCCTTGTAGCATTAGAAAAAAAAAAAAAACAAGCCTAACAAGGCTGGTTTTGGGCCGAACACATCAGCCCCTTGTTCCACATGAATTAAGCTCTTCTTGGACATGAATTAGATGAATTATAGGTTGTCCTTCATGCTCCTTAAATGTCCCAAGCCCCTTTATGTCCTCCATATGTTCTTAACAAGCCCATTCAATACTTCTTTAAGCTTTTGATACAATCCACGCAAGGTAAAATTCGGATTTTGATGTAAAACATGCAACTATGTAGTTTTATGGCAACATTCATAATTATCAAGCTAAAATTTTACATGGCGTCTCCTGACATATTGTTCTACCTTGGTTAAAATTTCAGGTCAACAGAAGCTGTACGAATTTTGTTTTTTGCTTCCTTTTGAATTGTGGACTTCCTATTTGGTTAGGATTATTTTCCTACAATGATGTGGCAGCTTGTTTTGGGAATCTCTTACTTCTACAAAGATCTTTAATGGGTTGCACCATAGTTTTCAAGTGTGGTAAGGATTCATAAATTTTTCAGAATCCTTTTCTTACGAGGATTCCTTATCCATCCAAGCTATAACAAGGAAAGGAGATTTCAGAATTAATTATACCTTTAGATTTGATTCTCCTAACTTATATGGGACTTCTAAAGGGAAACAAATATGATCCTATCATATTTAGGATATTAATTTCAGATTTATTATTGTTATTGTTATTTTCTTCTTAGTTTTGGAGTCACTATAAATAAGAGCATAACCAAACATGTAAGGTTAGAAAATTTATATTAATAAAACTTCTTGTTTGCCACACTTTGTGTGTGTGTGTGTGTGTTGGTGAGATAATTGTCCTTCCATAGTTCTCTAAAGAACTGAAAACGACTTATCAAAGAACAACTGGCTTCATGGTGTCATCCTTATATTTCTTGTTCGTGAATCAATATTCGTTAGGTAGGGGTTTCTGTTTCCAATAGTGCATCCTAGGTACAAGTTATCTTTGTATCACACTCCTATCAAACCTGATTTACTTGGCTTTCAGCGAATTGGTGTCTTTACGTGTGGGTTGCGTGGCCATGTAATCGCGAGATTCCCATCATCTTCTTTGCCCTAGCTCTTGTAATTGGCCCAATTGGCACCTCCAATGGGTCATTGACATGATTATGCTTGGTGTTGGGCTAATCCTCATCATCAATAGAGGCTGTATAAATTTTGTTATTTACTTTCTTTTGAATTGTGGACTTTCTATTTGGTTAGGATTCTTTTCCTACAAGGATGTGGTAGTGGTTTTGGAAATTTCCTTATTCCATAAGGATCTTTAAAGAGCTGCAATATAATCTCCAAGTGTGGCAATGATTCATTAATGTTTCAGAATCCTTTCTTATAAGGATTCCTTATTCATCCTAGCTACACAAGGAAATAAGGGCTAGTGATATTTAATGACAAATTAGTTATTTTTATTATTTTCTTTCATGTTTGGTCTTAATTAAAATTTTTTTTTGAGCTAGGATCCAAAACTTGTTTGGATCAGGTTAGAGCTTTCAGTTTAGGGTTTTTGGATCAGTTTTGTATGTGGGTTAGTTTAGCCCACAATGGTAGATCCATTAGGGTTACTTTTAACAATTATTTAATATATGTAAAAGTTGGGCTTATTTTTATATAGTTGTGGATCTTGAATTTCAGTTTGGTTTATATGGCTAGAAAGCTATGAAATAGGCCTACAACGTTCATGAAGAGTCCAAGACACAATTCTGCCATTTTGAAGTCCAAATCTTAGCATCAAAAGAGAAGTTTGAATCTGTCCTGCAGCCCAAATACTATTCATTGTTCAGTCCATATTACGGGTTCTAGAAGTCCAAATAAGCTCATTCTTTTTTTGGTGGAAAGCTGATACAGATTCCAACAACTTTCATGCGGACCACCCTGCTCAAGTTCTGATGTTAGCAATGACATTTTATCAAGACAAGAGCTTGAGGACTATCTACCATGTCCACCAGAAGCACTACTCGAAATTTTAGCCATATCTCGAGCTGTAGTGATCCAAATGCTCTAAAATGTTGTGGGTGGAAAGAGGAGATGATTTCCAACAACTTTCATGAAGAACAATTTACCAAATTCTGATTGCATCAATGTCATTTCATCCAGCTAAAATACTTGAGTGCTGTTGTCCACCAAGTCCACTAAATCAATAGTTGGCCACTACATCAATAATCAATTACCAAATGAATAGTTCCGAATTTTAGCCTACAAAAGGAGGCATTTGCCATTCATTTAGGCATCTTGTTTTTCAGATTAAGATCATTTCTTGCTTGCTCTCTCTTTGTAATATCTTGTTTATGCTTTCATTTCCTTTACTACTCTTAGTTAACTTATATCATAATTATATTCATATCTTATTTATCTATGTTCTTCTTCTTCATTATGTCTAGCTAAGTTAAGGTGAAAAGGTTTCACTAATGATGTTAGAATATGTATAATATAAACTCAATATGCACTTCAATGTTTATATCCAAGAAAGTTTGTTATTAACATATCTTATCTTTTTATCTTAGTAATTCTTAATACCTTACTTGTTAAATGATTAATCTAGATTTGTGTAGCATAACACTTGGTACAATAAATGCATGATCCTTCATAGTCTTCGACTGACATCATTGTTATGAGAGGAACTTGATTTGTTGTTAATATAAGTTAGCATCATGAATTCCTGACAATATTTAAAAGTATGGTGTTACTAAAATAAGATAACTAATATGATCTTGTTAAAAATTTATAATGAACTATTAAGGATAAATCATCCGATTGGAACCTCTATTGTGTGTGGTTTCCAGTTGAGTAACAAAAAGAGTTTATACTATACTTATTTTTATTAGTGGATCCTCTAACCTTGACAACAATTTCTATCATTGTTTAATCCTCACATTAATCTCACAAGTCATAGATCTCTTTAACTCTTTGTTACCTCATATATATTATTTATAATTTATATAATTGACCTCCACGTGGATTGACCTCGGTCTTGCCTGGTTATTTATTACTTTGACACTTCTACACTTAGGACAAAACATCATCAACTATTTGATCATGTCACTAGAGTGCTATAGGGATCCCTCTTCACACCGACCTCATAACCCTAATGTGTAAAAGGCTGAATTACACAAGAGTAGGTGTTGAGATTCTTTGAAGATGCTGGTTAGGGAATTTGATTTTCTCTGTCTAAATGGTATGCTAATTCCTATTTTAGTCGAGTATGAGTGGCTTCCATTCAAGTGTAATGGTTGCAATATTTTTGGCCATACTCTAGCAACCTGTCCCAATAATAATGAGAAACATCCCAAAGAAGAAGAGACTAAAGGGATGCATAGTGTTGTGGGTACTAGTTCAACATATGGCGAGCAAAATCAGTTTAAATGGCAAAAAGTTGTGAAACAGGAGAAAGACTTTAAAGAGAACGGTGAGGGTATAGTGTTACGGTCCTCATTGCTGACCTTTGATATGAATATTCTTAGTGGTGATCGAGTGAAGGGCACGAGACTTTAGGTGATGAATTGTATAATAATTCCTTTGACATGGCCATTTGTGAAACCATTCACAATATTCCTTTTTAGACTCCCTTGACCATACATGATGTAAATAGAGTCTAGGAGGAGCAAGGTGTTGCACCTATAACAATTAATTCTAGTGAAGTGATCAGGAGTTTTTAGAGGCGATGAGTTCATCGTTTCAAACTCCATCGAATTTGATCATTAATGAAAAGGTTAATCACTTAGTAGTTAAGGCTTTACTCTATGGAGAAAATGAATAGGAGTTCTCCAGGTTCAAAGCGAAAGAAAAGGAAGTGAAGCCCCTCGCAAGGGGGTAAGTCGAGGTGATTATGTTTGTTTTCAACTTCCTATTTTTTTTCCCATGAATATTGGATGTTGGAATATAAGGATTGAAATATCCCTTAAAGCATTCAGAACTGTGTGGACTTATCCAACATCATAGGGTGATCTTTTTGGATTGATTGAAACTCGGGTTAGCGAATCAAATAAAGATAATGTTTCTAGACTTCTTTTTAATAATTGGTATTACTTGTATAATTATGAATTTGCTAGTGGTGGTCGAATCTGGATTTGTTGGGATCCATATGAGGTGAAGGTTTATATTTGGGTAGTTCGGATTAGATTGTTCATTTTGGTGTTTTTATAGTGGGTACCAATTCAATCTTCAATGCTTCCATTGTTTACGAAGATAACATGCCTTCTAAACAAGAGGCTTTATGGTATGATATTGTTAGGCAAAGCGAGGTTTGGGGGGTCAATTCCTTGGATTCTTATGGATGATTTTAGTGCTATCCACTTGCTTGATGAGAAGATGGGTGGTGATATGTTGTGGCCGGTATAGCAGAATAATCTGAAGTCGCCTTGCTCAATCAGATTTGAATAACCTTAGATTTACGAGTTTCAAATTCACATGGAGTAATCGACAATTTAACAATCCTATACTGAAAAGCTTGACCAAGTACTTGTCAATGTGGAGTGGGAATGTGAGTTTGGAGGTTCAGACGTTACCTATCGTTTGGTGTTTCAGATCACTCTCCAATGTCAATAAAAGTTGTGAGAATGCCAAAAAGGAAGGTTCCTTTCAAATTTTATTTTTATTTTTGAGCTGACTATCCTCGGTTTCTTTAGGCAATGCAACAGCTTGGGAGGTTGAAGTCACGAGCACTCCGATGTTTATTTTGAGTAAGAAGTTGAAGCATATTAAGAATGCATTGAAAGTTTTCAACAATAAGTTTTTTGATAAGATTTCGGAGAGGGTGTTGATGATTAAGAGGGCTATAAAAGATGCTCAATACAAGCTGCAGGAGAATGTTTTAGACTTAGATACTCATAGGTCTGAACCTATATGTTGTTTCAAGAATATTTGAGACTTGCTCAGAGTTTCCTGAGGCAAAAATCTCTTATTCAATGGCTGAATTTGGGGGATAAAAATTCAAAGTTTTTCTTCAACTTGGTTAAGAGTCACCGATGCCATAACAAAATACTCTCAATCCATGATGATAATGGCACCTGTATTTTTTATGCAATGGAGATTCAACATATTATTGTAAGCTATTTTGAGAAGCTTTTAGGTAGAACACGGTCAAACGCTTGCATTGACATTCTTAGGAGGGCTTTGCCTCGCCGATTATCCACGCTTTAAATCAAAGGTCTGGATGCTCTGGTTACTGATGATGAAATTCAAACGGTCCTATTTTCTCTTAAGGACAACAAAGCTCCTGGTCCTAATGGTTTTAACGTGGGTTTCTTCAAGAGAGCTTGGAGCATCATTGGTCCGGACACCATCAACGTTGTTCGTTCATTCTTCATTTCAGGTCAGCTTCTCAAAGAAGTAAATGCAACCAGTAAATACTTAATTCCTAAAGTTTCTAACCCGTCACATGTTCAGGACTTTAGGCCTATTTCTTGTTGTACCTCCATATACAAATGCATTGCCAAGATTTTTGCCAACAGAATAAGAGTGCTTCCAGATCTGATTGGTCTGTTTCAATCGGCTTTCATTGAGAATCGAAACATCAGTGACAACATCCTTTATCTCAAGAGCTTCTTCACAATTACCATCATCAAGGGGGCCCTCCTAGGTGCTGTTTGAAAGTTGATATAATGAAGGCTTATGATCTAGTAAGGTGTCCTTCTTATTGGCAATCCTTAGGACGATTGGTTTTCCTTCAAGTATGCTAAATTGGATTCATGAATGTATTTCCACTACTAGATTTTCAGTATCTATCAACGGAGAGCTTTATGATTTCTTTGCTGGTACTAGAGGGTTAAGGTAAGGAGATCCAATGTCTCCTTAATTGTTTATTCTTGTCATGGAAGTTTTTTTGGGTCTGATGCGCAATCTGTTTCAAAATAATGACTTCAAGCTTTATTGGCGTTGTGAAAGGATGCATCTCACTCATTTGTGCTTCACGGATGATTTAATGATCTTCTATCAAGTTGAGGTGGGTACGGTTTGAGTCATTAAATCGTGTCTTGATCAATTTCAAATGCTCTCTAGACTAATGCCGAATCAAGATAAGAGTTGCATGTTCATTTGCGGTATAAAGTCTGGAAATAAAGAATTGCTTCCTGATGTTCTCGGTTATAAGGAAGGCAAACTTCCAGTCAAATACCTGGGCGTTCCTATCGTTACTACAAAGCTTACATCTTTGTACCGTGTTCTCCTTATAGACCGTGTATAGCAAAGGTTAGGAGTTGGATGCATCGCTCTCTTTCTTATATGGGTAGACTTCAGCTTATGAAGTCCAACGTTTTCTCTATTCAAGTGTATTGGTCGTCTCTTTTCATCCTTCCTAAAGCTGTTGTTAGGACTTATAGGCTCTATATTTATTTTTGTACTTGCTTATTTTCTAATTATTTCTTTAATTAATATTTAATTTATTTCTTTAAATTAATATTCTTTAATTAATATTTAATCAATAATTAAAAAATTAAAAAAGGAAAAGAGAGTATTAGAATAATAAATAAGAGCAGAAATTCTCGTATCTCGTCCGAAGGATATCATCACATAATTATCTATGACTGTTCATGTCTCTAGTAGGACCACTTGATTAAATGTGGAGGGAAGTGGGATAAATGGCCGATACTACTGGAAGGATTCCTTTTTGGATAATAGGTACTGTAACTGGTATTCTTGTGATCAGTTTAATAGGTATTTTCTTTTATGGCTCCTATTCCGACTTGGGTTCATCCCTGTAGTAATAGGATGAACTAAGTTGTAGACATGAAAGTAAGAACTCAATGGCATCCCCATCAAATCAGACAGAAAAAAGGGAGCGCGACTGAGTTCTTAAAAATCATAATACTTTATTCGCATAAATGACAAAATGAATTCCATTTTATGAATTACATTATTCTGATATTTTAAATATTTCAAAAAATTCCATTACACTTTTTTCTGAGTGGTGCTTGTAAAAAAGTAACTTTATTGATTAATTCAGAATATTTTAAACAAAGCTCAAGGCATGTTTGGGTTTAATTAATACTTTGTTTTAAAATACGATCCACGGCTTGTTTGGATCAAGTTATGGGCCTTTTAATTTAGGATTTTTGGGTTAGTTTTGTATGTGGTTCAGTTCAGCCCACAAGGAAAAATCCATTAGGATTAATTTTTCAAAACTAATTAAACACATGTAACCTATATTTCAGCAGCCATTGATGAATATTACTTCTAGATTTTTCTGTTTTAACGTGTGTGAGTGATTTTTTCATTTTTTCAGTTCTTGAATGAGCAAAATCTGACTTATCAAAGATTAAATAGCTTTGTGGCGTCGTTCTACTTCAATCCAAATACTGTTGGTGCCTTGAGGCAGGTTTCCATTATGTCTCACTGCCATCATATCTATTTTGGCTTTTCGGGATCAGATCTCAATCTTGATTATGGTTTGCGTGACCACGTGATCAGGAGATTCGCATAAGTTGGTATCAGAGTTAGGCTTCGAATCAAGGTCATATCCTTCTGTTATTTTCATTGTTTTAGTGTTCCATTAAGCTTTTCAGTGTTTGCGTCTTTCATCTTCTTGTTCTTTGTGTTTGCGGCATCTAAGAAAAAAAAGTATTATGTTTTATCATATCACATGATTAGTACTTAAAAGTTCATTTTAATCAAGGTTTTATATCATCATTTTGCACTTCAAGTATCAATAACTCCTTAACTATATCATGTTTTATAATAACATGTCTAATAATATAAGATACCTTTAATTTATGGTAAATGTTCATCTTAAATGCAAGCCTATAAAATAAATCAAAGGATTGATTGATGAGTTTAACTACTGAAATTGAGAAGACAAAGAGCGAGTTAAGCTTACAAAAGAAATGTGGTTCAGTCCAAACTAGAACACCATGTGGTTATTAGATCATAACTGGAGCTATAGAACTTGGATTTAGGTCTGGTTTATATGTATGGAAAGCTAAGACATAGGCCTAAAACTTTCATCCAGAGTCCAAGATATGGTCATTTTTTAGTTCAAATCGTAGCAACAACGAAGAAGTCGGAATCTGTTCTACAGCCCAGACACTGTTCAGTGTTCAGCCTATATCTCGAGTTGTAAAAGTCCAAATGCACTGATTCTTATTTTGTTGGAAAAATGAGACAATTTCCCATAACTTTCATGAAGACTATTTGTTCAAATTCTAATGTTAGCAATGACGTTTTTTGCAGACAAGAAGATAAGGAGTGTTACCAAGTCAAGAGGTGGCCACCCATTCAACAATTAGTCATCAAATCAATAGTTTCGAATTTTAGCCTCTAAAAGGAGGTATTTTCCATGCATTTAGGCATCTTGGTTTTCAGATCAAGATCATGTTGGTGCTCTCTCTCTTTATATTTTTGTAATGCTTAAGTTTCGTTTATATTAATATCTTGTTTATGCTTTTCATTTCCTTTCCTTTACTTAGTTAACTTATATCTTATTTATGTTCTTATCTTGTTTATTTATATTTCTCTCTTTCATTATGTTTAGCTAAGTTTATTATGTCAAGGTGAAAAAGTTACACTAATGGTGTAAGAATAAGTATAGTATAAATTCAACATGGACTTTAATGTGTGATACTAACATGTTTTGTATTTGTTATCTTGTTCACTTTTAATACTTTGCTTGTTAAATGGTTAATCTAGATTTATGTTGTATAACTCTTGGTACAATAAATACTTGGCACTTTCATAGCCCAACCATATGGTATAACCGACACCTGTGCTATGAAAAGAACTTGATTTGTTGTTAACATAAGTTATAATCATGAATACCTAACAACATTTACAAGTACTAGCATTATTCGAATAAGATAACTAACGTAATCATGTTAACAGTTTATAATCCGATTGGAACCTCCTTTGTGTGTGGTTTCTAGTTGAGTAATATTTGAGTTTATATTATACTTGTTTGAAATACCATTAGTGGATCCTCTAACCTTGACAATTATTTTATCCTTGTTTAATCCTTATATAATATCACATCTCAAAACTATCTTCAACTCATTTTTTGTTATTATTTATTTCCTTATTTGTAGTTTATATAGTTAACCTCCATGTGGTTCGACCTCGGTCGTTGTTCCGGGTTATTTATTACTTCGACACTCCTACACTTGGAGAAGACATCAACTCTTTGGTCATGTCAAGTTTTTTGCGCCATTGTCGGGGAGGTAAATTCCTGTATAAATTATAATATTTATTTTATTTTCTCTTTTCACTTTTCTTGTATCTAACTTCTGTTTCTTTTGTTTTGTTTCTTTTTCTTTTGTTTTCTTCTTCCATTTTATTCTCTTCCTACACATGCATGAGAGTTTGGTCACGTACATTAAGTGGTAGACTTTGTAGGGTATCCTCATCATTTTCAAAAAATATGACCGAGAAAGATAATCAGTCGCTTCATAATTAGAAAAATAAAAATAATCGAGTTAGAACACTTAGAGACAACATGAATCCTACAAGAACAAGTGCACCCTCATGTATAGTTTTTCCACCCTGATGCATCTCATTTTAATTTTAAGCCAGACATTATTCAACTTTTACCTTCTTTTCATGGCTTAGATCTAGAAAATCCATACTTGCATTTGAGAGAATTTAAGAAGGTCTGTAACACCTATAATGACTTAAATTGTAGCACGAATGATGCGGATCAGCCCAACACCGAGCATAATCATGCCAACAATCCATTGGAGGTGCCAATTGGGCCAATCACAAGATCTAGGGCAAAGAAGCTTAAAGAAGCATTGAATGAGCTTGTTCAGAACATATGGAGCAAAATGGACCTAGAGGGGCTTGGGACATTTAAGAAGCATGAAGGGCAACCATTAATTCATCTAGTTCAGGTCCAAGAAGAGCCCAATTCATGTGGAAGAAGGGGTTGATGTGTCCGACCCAATACCAGCCTTGTTAGGTTTGTTTTCCTAAAGCTACAAGGATAAAAAAGTCAGCAATTTATTCTCCTAATTAAGTAAGGAAGTTGGCCATATCTTATTCCTAAAGAGAGGAGGACTATTTAATGCTTTTCTTAACTTAGGAAGGAAAGTAATTAAATCAGCAACAAAGGAAAAAATTTGTTTTCTTATATGTCCAAGTTAAACAAGGAAATCCAATCTAATCAAGGACATCAAGGGGGGCAGCAACACAAATTTTCCAAATCAGATTTCACCTAGTTTATTTGGGACTTCTTAAGGGTGACAAATCTGATTCTAGCATATTTAGCATGATAATTTTCGGAATTTTATTATTTTCTTTTTAGTTTTTGGGTTATTATTACTTATTTGGGTCAATTGTAAGTGGGTTTCATATAAGTCCACCTAAATGGGGTCCATTAGGGTTTTCTTAAGTCTAGAGTCAGTATAAATAAAGGCATAACCAAACATGTAAGGTTACGTAATTTTCAGATCAATAAACTTTTGTTGCACTTATTGTGTGTTGGTGGGATAATCTCCCTTCCTTGGTTCTCTAAAGAACTGAAAATGACTTATCGAAGAACAACTGTCTTCGTGGCGTCATCCTTATACTTCTCGTTCGTGAATCAATATTCGTTGGGTGGGGGTCTCCGTTTCCAATAATGCGGGTGCCTAGGTACAAGTTATCTTTGTATCACATTCCTATCAAACCTGATTTACTTGGCTTTCCGGGAATTGGTGTCTTTACGTGTGGGTTGCGTGACCACGTGATCATGAGGTTCGCATCAACGAACACCATCAGATTAAAGCTTTTTCCATTTTCATTAAAAGATAAAGCTAAAATATGGCTATAAATCTTAGGTTAGGATCCATTCGTGCTTGGGATGAAATTCAAAAATAATTTTTATAGAAGTTTTTCCCTCCCATAGAACAAACTCTTTCAAAAGACAAATTGCCACTTTCATTCAAAAACCAGGAGAAACATTTTACCAATATAGGGATAGGTATCGAGACTTACTTAATACTTGCCTTCATTATGGTTTTGAAACATGGAGATTGGTTTCACATTTTTATGAAAGGTTAACACCTAAAGATAACAGAAATGGCAGAATTGATGTACAATGAAACTTTTGAAGATAAAGATCCTAATGAAGCAATGGAGTACCTAGACTTGTTAGCTGAAAATACTCAAAATTGGAACACTACAGGCACTTATGAGGCATCAAGTAAAACTCAACCTCATACATCTAGTGGAGGAATGTACAACCTTAGGGAAGATCATGACCTCCAAGCCAAGTTTGCATCTTTATCTAGAAAAGTCGAGGCACTAGAATTGAAAAAAAATGATCAATTAAAATCTGTTCAAGACATTATGTGTCAAATCAGTGAAACCAATGAACATTTAACAAATGATTGTCCAACTTTGCCTTCTTTTAGGGAATGCCTCCATGAACAAGTCCATGCTTAAAACAGTTTCCAAAGGCCCAGTCATAACCCATACTAGCAAACATACAACCTTGGTTGGAGAAATCACCTAAATTTCAGTTGAAAGAGTGATGCACAAACTTTACAGCCACCGTTTCAACCACACCATAATTTCCAAAATTCTCATGGATATACACCTCTTTATGCTCCACCTCCTAGAAAAAATCTTGAGGAAACATTGCCTGCATTCATTGAAAAGCAAGAGATAATCAACACTCAACTTGCTCAAAGCATGACAAATTTTAAAGATATTCTTGCAAAATTCACATCTGCTCTCAGTTTTCAAGAGAAAGGTAAGTTTCCATCTCAACCACAACAAAATCCAAAGGGGCAATACAATGCAAATGCAAGTAGTTTCGAAAGCCAACACATGGATCAAGTCAAATCAGTCATCACTCTTCACAGTGGTAAGGTCATTGAAAAACTCATTCTTGAACCTTGTGAGAAAGATGATGAGTTAATCTCTGAGGGTAAGGAAGGGGTTGAATCTGAACATTGCAAAGAAAAGAATGATTCCCTGCCAACACTTCCATTTCCTCATGCTATGACCAAACAAAGAAAAGTCAATCACAACTCTGAAATCTTTGAAACTTTCAAGCAAGTAAGGATCAATATACCTTTGTTGGATGCTATTAAACAGGTACATTCTTATGCTAAATTCTTGAAAGATCTGTGCATTTTGAAGAGAAAACTGAATGTGAAAAAGAAAGCCTTCTATAGCCGAACAAGTAAGTGCCATTCTTCAGAACAATAATGCTTTGAAATATAAAGACCCTGGTTGTCCTATAATTTCTTGCTTTATTAAAGAACATAAAATTAAAAAAGCTTTACTTGATCTTAGAGCTATTGTGAATTTACTTCCATATTCAGTCTTTTAGAGTCTCAATCTAGGTGAGTTAAAACCAACTATGTAACTCTTTTACTTACTGATAGATCTGTAAAAGTGCCTAAAGAAATAGTTGAAGATGTGTTAGTATAAGTTGATAAATTCATTTATCCTGTAGATTTTATTGTCTTGGATACACAACCTGTTGAAGCATGTAATTTAATTCCTGTTATTTTAGGATGTCCATTTCTTGCAACTTCTAATGCATTGGAGATGAATATTTTAACTGTAGGAATGGAGTAATGAAGTTATCTTTTGGTAACATGACATTGAAGATGAATATTTTCAACATTTGCAAGCAACCTGGAGATGATAATGATTTACAGGGAGTGGATTTTATTGAAAAATTAGTTCACGATCAATTTCAAACCACTTCCAGTGAAACTAACATTGATGAATCTAATGATTTGCAAATTGTTTATTTTTAGGAAGAATCAAAAACAAGAAATTGGAGATCTAAAATTAAGGAATTGCCACCACGATCAATTGAGTCCGTACCTTCAAGTGTTCAACCACCAAAACCTGATTTGAAGTCGTTACCATTCAATCTCAAATACTCAATTTTGGGAGAAAATGAAATTTTCCGGTCATAATCTCTTCCAAACTTAATGCACATAAAGAAGGTAAGTTATTATAGACTCTAAAAATGAACAAAAATGCATATCTGACTAAAAGGAATTAGTCCTTTGATTTGCACATATAGAATTTATTTAGAGGAAAATGCTAAACCCACTAGAGAAATGCAATGAAGGCTTAATCCTAATATGAAAGAAGTAGTTAAAATGAAGTCATTAAGCTTCTAGATAATTGAATCATTTATCCTATTTATGACGACAAATGGGTAAGTCCTACCCAAGTTGTACCCAAAAAATCTAGAGTCACTGTGATAAGAAATGAGAAAAATGAGTTAATTGACTATAGAAAACTTAATTCAATGACTAGAAAATATCATTTTTATTTACCTTTCATGGATCAA
>Ga0325403_1003358_pt1 | contig 14579 bp, 7 predicted proteins | sample PopdelMetagenome_19_FD_205665 | JGI IMG/M metagenome (GOLD analysis project Ga0325403, IMG submission 205665) | Populus deltoides microbial communities from Bellville, Georgia, United States - Xylem-PdKOR-R4 | ecosystem: Host-associated > Plants > Phyllosphere > Stem > Wood/Secondary xylem...
TCTCTCTCTCTCTCTCTCTCTCTCTCTACTGTTTTCATTGTTGCTAGTGTTGAGGAGGGATGTCTGCAACCGTGGCTGAGGAGAAACAACTGTTGTTGCTCACTGTGGCTACTGCTCAAGTCACTGAAATCCGTGCTGCCACTACTAAGAATAGAAGGCTGCTGGTGGAAATGCAAGGGTGTAGCTGATGCCCGTGGCTGCGCTTTAGGCAAGGAGGAAAGGAAAGAAGGGTTCCCTCTGCGCGCTGCTGCTGCTGGTGGCTTGCATTTGCTCCCAGTTGCTGGAGCTGTTGATGACGATGCTGCTATGGCTGGTGCATGCTCACGATGCATAGAGATGGATGAGCTGATACTAATCTTTACTGCAACCAACGTTGAGGATGGAGCTCTCAGTTAGAGGCAACGTTGTTGATGGCTGAGGATTAAGTCTTGCTACTGTCAACATGAATTAGCTTTGTTGTCGTATCTATCATGAATAGGGAGCCAGCCGTAAGGGACAGGGACGATGCTGTTGCTAGTTGAGTTTTGTCAGCTGCGTGGTCTATGGGGGAAGAAAAAATAAGGGTGTCTTCTGGCAACCAAAAGAAAAAAATGTGTATGGACCGATCCTGAAGGTGGGAGGATGATGACAGGAAGGAAACACCAAGCTTTTTTTTTTAGGATGGGGTGGCTGCGTACAATGATGTTCAAGGTTCGCGTAATGTGCTTTTTTAAGTTTCTTTGTAATTTCCTCCATTGTCTGCATGCTCAAATCTGTATTTATGATAGAAGAGTTCTATAATATATGAGAAATAAAGTCTCGAACAATTTTTTTTTTAATTTAAATTGAACTAAAAATTAAATTTAAAAATATATAATTATCATGGTCAATACCAAGTGAAGCCACTGCCTGCAAGCGATAGTATTAGCCTCTATGTTAAAGGAACTCTGGTCTGTATATCAACACTGCAGTAAAACATAACTATTCTCTTCGTATCCTGAAAGATAACTCTAATAACTTGGATCTAGCTGGGCGCAGCAATTCAGATGCAGCAAACCCCCACAAGAAGAAAGCTACAAAGAATCGATTTTGTACAAGTTCTGTAGCCCCCCTTTCAATCTCAAATTGGTTTGACCTAGATCTATTTATTGTATAGCATGCATGACCTCCCACCCAAACACTTCCTAACTGCACACTCCAGTGTATTGAAAGGCAGTAGATCTTTATAGTCAAGAAATATGCCACCCATAAATCAGCAGCCAATTGTTCATAAAAAAAAATTGAACAATGGAAGCTTTATTGGATCAACTTAGCACTTCCCGATAATGCCGGCAACATTCTTGCCAATCTCTTTCTTCGTTTGCTCTGAGACAGGAATATCACCTATGTACATGTCAAAGAAAGCTCCTGTAAAGTAAAACTGAAAGTTAGAATCTTAACTCTAAAACATAAACTATCCTCTATCCCGGCCTCTCTTTAATCATGAACTGCCTCTCAATATCTCTAGAAAATGTTGGCACACAAATTAATCAGCTACTGATTTGGAGACAAGGAGAAGGATAATTCACTCACTACATAAATCCTTGCTACAAACCATTCCAATTTGGTTACCTCCAACTGCAAGAATAGAATCTGTCAGATGCCTATAAAATGCAGCAATATACAAACGAAAAGATATTGTTGGATCATTCATGCGCCTTTATAGGGTACAAATACAGGAGGGCCTTCTTGCTTTGCTAAAATGGAAAGCCCTGGTACAAATGACAAAATGAGCAGGTCCTCTAACTCCAACAATTTCTGTTTTTTTTTTTTTTTGATTGACAGGAATAAATTCATTAATGAAAATGATCAAGTATAAAAAAAAAGGTGAATGAGATGCCCTTCTGAGAAAACAGAGAGCTATAAACTAATATTGCAATGCTTTCCAATCACTTTTGGCAAATGTAAGGAGATGCTGCTAAATAACTCCAACAGCAGTGCATATAGAGTGTAAGATTTCCAACCAATAATGACTTACTTTCAGTTATTAGTTGCCCATCAGCTGTCCGTCGAAAATCAACTGTTGTTCCCTGCACAAATTCAATTCAAAGTTGATGCAATCCAATAAGTATGTGTAGAGGCAAAGCAAAGATATGCATAAACCAGAAAAAAATTACCGCGGGTAGTGGAATATTATTTGTGAAGAAAGAACCAAATGTAGTCAGGCAATGGTAATCAGTGTCTGGGTTTGTCTGAGAGAAGTCAAGAAAAGTATTTTAGAGAATCAGAATCCTGACTGGACATTTTCCTTCTATTACAGAACTGATAGGAAAAGAAACAGTTGCAAGTAGAATAAATTACCTTCAATAAACGGTTTCGAAGTGATTTCTCAAAAGCACTGCAAACACATAAAATAAAGCATGTAACTAGGTGTTGGATGCTTATTTTCATCATCAGTCTTACAATTTCATCCATGACTTCAGGGAATAAAAGGTTAATGAGTCTCAAACAAGCAGGGGCAAAACTATTCCAGGTGAAGCTCAGCCTTGTTAAACAATGTAAATAATCTATATTCTAATTAAAAAAAAAAGATCTAGCAGGTTGCGTGATTGAACTTAGGAACACTATTAACACACCCTGTCTCACACACAATCCCCCATGGCCCAGAGGATCCTAAAATTTTAATTGAGACACTAATAGATGATATGATGTTTATATCCTCCAACGTTAAATTTTCCAGTTTTTTTTATAGGTCTACAAACAGTATGCTGAGAATGTCCAGCTTATACCAAGGTCTCGCAGAAATCAGAGGCCCACCACCAAATTTCAAGTACACTAGCAAACAAAGCTTGACTTACTCCCTAACAGTATTGATTTTTATCCCATTGCAGTTAATCACAAGCCGAACAGTCATGGAGATGTCTTCCCTGCAGTATCATTATAAAAACTCGAATAAGAACAGTATCTGAGAATTCATCAAAGTGAATTAATCGAGTTGTAGAGCAATGAAAATGAAAAGGTCCAAGTACATGAATGTTAACAAACAACTCACTGCTAAGGCTAGGAAGATAATTATGATTTAAAAGCATCACACAAGTGACAGAAATTTCATTGCAAACTCCTACTATGTTAATTGATTAATGCTCCAAACATACAAAAATTTTTGTTTCATATTACAAAACTAACTTTCAACGGAAATATCATTTGCTCTATTAAAAACTCCTGGAGAACATACTTAAACTACAAAATTTATTAGATCTTGTAAATAACTTCAAAGTTAAGAAAATTAAATATTAAAACTTGGAATGAAGCGAACAGTTAACAACGAGAATTTTCCTGAAAGTTTCACTCTCTTGATTTAAAAATAAGTTAACAATAAACCATATAAAGAAAAAGAAAAGATGAATAGCGATGCAACAGCATTTTAACTTCAGAAAACTAAACATGGACAATGTGTTCAGCGAAGTCAGTGTTCATATACCTGAGAAGGTCCTCATAAAAGTCACGGTGTTTAATTAATTCACCCATTGGAATGGAAGCATACTTTGGGCCCAGTTTTTCACAGACAGAATTAGGATGAACATCTATAAGAAATAGCAAGTGTCACTAATTAATTGAATATCGTAGACATGAAAGAAACAATCAAACAACAAAACAATCCTCAATTGAAATGTAAAAGCACTTACAGAAACCAAAAGCATAAATCTTCAGAGACTTTATTCTGATTATTGTCATAGTTCTGGATCCAGTACCAACAAGAACCTGGTAAAGCACATTGAATGTTCACAGTGATTGAAAAAAGGGATGACAGGAGTGATCTCAAACAGGAAGACAGCAACCCTCAAAGTTAATGTGGGTACCAATTTTCTGATAATATTTCAAGCTTAACAATTAGATAGGGAATAAAATTCAAATAGTTATAAGATGTTTGAATTTGAAGCATCTAATTTCTATTGATGTTTCAAAACCCTAATGTAAAACAGACTAGAACGTAAACAGCTTTTACACGCGCGCGCACATACACACAGCAAGTTATTTTTAGCACAAAACAGGTCCCTTGTATCCAGCTATGTCAACACATAATGCGCATGCATGAAGTTTAGTGCAATAGCATGAAATTTAGAAACATCTACCTCTGAAGTTAATCTAGATCTTTCCTGTCCAGCTACGATGTTGTCCAAAAACATTGGGAACTCAATGCCAGTTCTGGGCTCAACGGCATGTCTTGTCCAGTTTAAATCAGAAAATGATAGGCCTGGACATCCACAATGCTCAACTTCACAAGGCCTTTGATCTATGGATGCATGCACTTGAACATCACCATTCTCCAAAGGAATAGCTAGTACCTTTGAAGCTCTTACGACCAAAAAGAAGAAAGCAACGTTTAGATAGTAAAAGAACAGCATAAAGTGCGAGAAGTAGAGCTAAAGAACAGAAAGTACACAGAAAAAAACTTATTTTATTATATATCAAATGACTCACAAGTTGTCAAATGGTGGTACCAGAGAAGCAGCTAATGAGAGGACAGGGAATGACTGAAGTCTTTCAGCTTCCCCGAGTAGGAGCCTCATCACAAAACTTGAGATCGTACTAGAAACCACAGGAGGTGAAGACTCTACTTTTGATACAGAACCGAAGCCTAAACCAGCAAGATCACATCTAGTAGAAGTAGAGTTCTTAACTTGTGCTGAAGAGCTACAGCTTCCTGGTGTGGGAGAAATCTGATTGCCTGATATTTGGCGACTCAAATTTGAACTAGATGCACTAGTGAACCAAAAAATCAAACCACCAGCAAGCTTCGACATGCCGTTCAAAGCTTCTTGAAAAGCCATGGTTCCAGGGACATGTAGGAATCTCGATTGGTGCAAAGGATTATCAACAAATGAACTAAGCTGAGAAAATAGATTAGCCCCAAAGCCTTGTGATAACAGGGGCTCTAAGGGAAACATGTATTGAGATTCTCCATCTAAATCCATGAAAAAGAACCAATTGTTCCTCATTATTGCTTCCGATTCAGGAGTCTCAAACTTTTATACCAGACGAACCTAGGTCCAACGGATACAAAAAAAACCTGCATGGAAATAAATAGTGAGTGTGAGAAGCTCATACCTGCAAGTAGTTCAAAAACATAAAAAGAGCACGTAACTTAGGACATGCAATACTTGAATTCTACAAGTAAATGCTACATTGCCGATTCTCATCCTTGGGAGATTAGTTTAGAAAACATCTTGTATCAGCATTATTGATACCCACAAATTCAACAAAATAAATGTCAATTAATTACACATAAAAACCATGGTTTATTGTTAAATTGGTGTCACAATTTTTTAAAAATAAAAAAACTCTATATCTTTAATAGAATCCATCAATTTGTAAGAACAAGCAAGGTTTAGAACACATATTCACCATAGGAAGGACTCAATCAACATATTTAAGAATTCAAGAGATAAAAAAAATCAAATATAGATTAAACTAAGATAATACAAACAAAGAAACAAAAGCTCAGCCCTTTACTAGTTAATTTCACCAAGAAAAAAGCAAATCACACCTACAAACAACGAAAAATACATATTCGCTTCATGGACATTAACATTCAAATTTTGATGAACCCCAACATCTCAAAGAAGCAGAAAAATCAAGGGTCTTTATTACAGAATGCAAAAGTAGGCCGTTTTATTTCCTTCTTTGTGTCGAAGATAAAGGGCAAGTAATCAGAGATGAATGAAGGAAGAAAAGGTTTTAGAAAGGAGACGTAGGAAAGAGAAAAAATGTTGATGATGTTAAAAGAGGTTAGCTAAATTCAAATTAGGGTTTCCTTTTTGAATTTCTTAGATTTTTCAGTTATTATTATGAAGAAAGGGAGAGGGAAGAGAATATTCTTTGGTTTCAGAGGGGAACAATTCACAGACTGACGGCAGATCAAAAGAAAACAGGACTCTTCTTATTATTGAAAGAAACTTTTCTTTTTTTCTTTTGTGAGTTTTGAGGTAATTAATTTATGCTAAATTTGTTTTGGTGGCAAGGAAGTAAATAGAAGGGCCACGGAGAGAGAGAGTCATAAATCATTGCATTTTTTTTTTTTTTAAGATTAACATAAGTGTTTCGAGCCAGTTTGTGCGTACCTCGATTTATACAATCGGTTCTGAAGTTAACGACCATATAAACCTCCAGTGATCCTGAAATTTATGAAACTCAAATTGATAATCTCTAAAAAGCAAAATCATTACACTTTTTTCTTTAATTCGAGAGGCATCCAAGTACACATATTTTGGTAGTCACTGGATACTTACACCTGTGTCATCCTACCTGGCCCATGTTGTTAGGGTCCACGCGCGGGCTTGTCTGACTGAGCTCTTAATTTTTGTTACATTATGTCATCTGTTATAATTTTTTTTTAATCAGACAACGTGTTACTCGTGGGCCAAATATTTTTTCCTCTTACAAAAAATTTATACATGCAGGCTTTTTCAATGCATTTTCGTGCATAAAAAAAATTTAATTATAAATTAAAAAGTTTGTACATACATGATACATGTAATCAAATAAATCAAGAATTATATTTGGTAATAAACAGGACAAAAGTTATTAAAGATAACAAAAAATAAAATGGAAAAATTGAATATGTTAATAAACGAAACATTTACCCGGTTGTATTTATTGAATTTATTTATCAAAATTATTTTTTTATTCAATCAAATGATATTAAAAATATACACATATTAAATTGATTAAATAAAATAAAAGTAAAAAAGAAATATTATGCAAGGCTACACATATCATAAATATTATCTGAAAATAAATATTTTTATTTTTAAAATAAAGTTATTATATACGAAAAGATTAAAAACCCAATTTTCAAGCTATTTTAACTCAAAAACACCTCATCAACACCCTCATAACACCCACAAACCATTACATCAACTCCAAATACCAAAAAAAGGGTTCAAAAACTCAAAGTCAAACCGGTTTAGTTTTGGTGTTCTTGTCTAAGATTTGATTTTTCATGCAACATCGAAACTCTAAACAATCATCATAAAGTCCCTCTCATCTTATGGAACTCGTGGACACCAAGAAAATCTATTTTGGTGGCTGGAAATGGAGTTAACAACAAATTTCTCTCTTCTCGATGGAATCTGACAACTCTCTCTCTCTCCTCTTTCTAACCAGAGACTGAAATATAACAAAAATGAATTTATATACAAAATTTGAGTTTTTGAAAAATTAAGAGGACTTAAATGGTATATATTGTGTTATTTTTAAAGATCGAGAACCTAAGTGAATTTTTCATGCAATCTTTGGCACGCTAGCCATGTTTGGCACCTGTTTTAGTTTGGTCCCCCTTCTTTTGAATTCACAATTGACAAAGCATTAAAAAACAATTAGCCTTCAATTAGGATCAAATTGTACAAAATAAAACTTTAAGGACCAAAATGAAATCTATAAAAATATACAGTGTCATCTATAGTGTTTTGTGAGAGGGTGAACAGTGTTGACTGCATAGTATTCACCCCACATTTTTAGTTTATAAAGTAATTTGTAATTTTAACATTACATGAAGTGACGAAAACCGTGAAAATTGAATAATATAATATTACAAATATGTTACTCTTTTTTATCTTTATAATTAATAGTTTATGGATTAAACATGTATTTTTATTTTATTTAGAAATATTTTGGTTCAAAAGTTTTTATTAGTGAAATTTCTATTAGATTTTTTTAACATAATAAAAAAAAGTTGTATCTTTGCGAATATATAAAAAATTGCAATATAAGTTCAACCTATGAATACTTGTAATATCTATAAAACAATTAGCTAAACCCAATAATATTAACTTACTTGGGTCCAAAAAAATTGAATTGGTAAAGTTCACAATTTATAAAATATCAAAAGTTTAGTTAAATATCACGTGAGAATCCCAAGTATATTGTGGTTTCATATGAACTAGTTATTTGACTCGTGCTTCTTCATGGGCTATATATATTTTTCCTCCCATGAAAAAATTGTACATGCAGGCTTTTCCAATGTTTTTTTTTTTACATAAAAAAGTTCCAAGTGTAAATTGAAAGGTTTGTGCATGTATTTAATCAAATAAATTGAGACCTATAAATGGAAAAAAGGTTATTAACAATAAAAAAAATAAAACTGGAAAAATCTAGTGATAGATGTAAATCAAGATATTTAATCTTACAAGATTGAGCATTTACCTGGTTGTGTTAGCTCAATTGATTTTTTATTTAATCAAACAATAATAGAAATAGACACACATATTAAATTGATTGAATACAATAATAGGAAAAAAAATATTATACAATGATGCGCATATTAGAAATATTATCTAAAAATAAACATTTTTTATTTTAAAAAATAAAGTTCAACTATACAAAAAATATATAAAAAATATAAATGAATCAAAATAATCTCTCTCAAAATTAAATTTAGATCCACTCGTTTCTTGGTTTCACCTGCGGCGACGCGTGGATCCACACACCGACAGTGGCGGCGGCGCATGGATACCATGCTTTGTCATTGTTCCTATGCTTCCGGCCTTGATTTTAGTATACCCTACACACTTCAAACACCTCGGAAGGTCGATCCATAACCTCAAATTAATTTTTGGATAAATTGACTAAAAATTGTGGGTTTTGGGATAAAATCTCATTGTTGTGTATAATTTTGGACTATTTAGACACATTATTTGATATGAATTCATTTGTGTTTTTGGTTTGATAATTTTCATTGAATTGCGATTTTATTTTTAGGGTTGAGTTTATGTTGATTTGAACATTAAATCTTGATTCATGGGTTGTACTTGGATTGATATTGATTTATTTGAATTATCTTGAAATTTGAATATAAGTGCATGAAATTAATAAGATTTGTGTGGATGTTTGATGTTGTTCGGTTTTAAATGGATAAACAATAATTGTTTTTGAATTAATATCACGGTTAAAATAGCCTTGATAAAAATATTTTATTTGCATCTTGCCAAACACAGTCTTCATTCAATTTTTAATTTTTGAAAGATCATTTTGCAATTAATTTTGAATTCCTTATTTTTTTCTACCCTCGTGTATTTAATATTTGGAATCATGACCTACACGCGAGGTGCTTTTTTGGTATTAAACAAATCGTTTTCCCTTCACAAAAACAACAAAAAAATCTTTCTTTCAAAAATACAATTTTATTTTAAATTACATATGGGTCAAGTTTCTCAAAAATAAAAAAATCATAAATACTCCAAATAAACAAAATAAAAATAAAAATACAAGGCATGATGTATCTTCTTTAAATATAAAAATTCAAGAAAAATAGTTTTGTTAATATCTTTGCATATATTTTTGGATTTAATAAACTGTTTATGAAATCCATGAGAACTTAGTTTACATTTTAAAAATACCAAAAAAATAATTTTGTTTTTTTCAATATCAAGGATTATGAACACATAAGACATATTCACAATATTAAAAGAAAAAAATACAAAAAATATGTTTTGACTTTAGAATGGTTAGGTTTTAACCTGATAAGATAATGACATTCTTATTAATAAAGACTTTTCGTAAGTCTTAAATAGACCAACAATTAGAAAACACAACAATATCTTAGTTTATATCAGACAAGCAAAGAATGTAATTTACCTTAGGTAAAATGTACTATGGGTGATATATCTTCCATATACTCAATCAGTCCCTTTATCTAGACTCTAAGACCAACTAGAGTTTTTAGTGATCAAAATACTAGGTAGTGATTCCATCTCTTTTTTTACTGATAAGAAACAAGAAATTCTTATCCTTTCCACTCTATCTCAGAACGACTTGTGATTTGCGACAACTCGGCTTTGAAGTAATTATTCAAAGCCGAAAAAAACATCTAGTTTTCAGATAATCTTTGCATAAACTCTTAAAAATTCTAGATTTGTTTAGATTTGTTTAATAAGATGCATGAGATTCTCAAAAAAATTTAAATTCATCATTTTTACTGCAGGTATATATAATGGCAAAGCCAACAAAGATGCCATTGTTCATCCAAATACAATACCATGGTGCAAGCTTTGATATGATATGATATGATATAATGAGAAACAACTAATTATGTGTGTGTGCGTGCCGACAAACTAACATTGATGGTAGGATTAATTGCTTATTTGGTGTGGTCTCTAAAGCCAAAGCCGAAGCCAATACCACCCCCACCTACCTAATACCATTGGAAGCATTGGCCATACTTGCTTGGATATATTGTGAAGCCCATCACCGTCAATAACACGCAAACACAATCAACACAAGCGAAGGGAGGAGGATGGACTCACCTCAGCGTCTTCAATCTTTGCCTTCTTGTTTTTGTAACTAAATTTTTTTTCTTTTGGGATTATATCTTAGCAGTGAAGTAGTTTATATGTTTCTGTTTCAAATTGATATGATGCTTCATACATTTGGGAATCTTAAATCAGGTTCATCGCAAATTTATTTATTTTCTTTTTTATGTCAGCATGCTCGTAGTTGGCTGCCAATTAAATTTGATAATATAATAATTAGTATATTATTACTAACTACAGCAGATGTTGATTTGTAAAAGCTGTTTTTTTTAATTAAAAATATATCAAAATAATTTTTTATTATTATTCATCTAAAAAAATATTATTTTGAGAAGCAATTTAAAAATTGAGTTCAACTGCAAAAACTCATTTAGGCTACCTAGAAAAAACCCTTGATTCAATTTTTAATTAGATCAAGGATGACTAGTCTACTCAAACAAACAAAACTCAAGTACAGAAACAAATTGATCACACAGATTAGCAATTTCTAAACAATGAGACCATGGTTCCAAAGATTTGGGCAAGACTAAATATGCAATGGCTTGTGTTGGGATAGAAAGAATACAAGGTTACTTTCATATGTTCAATTTAGTCCCCAGTCCCCACTCTGAAACAAAACAGTTCATGCAAGAGAACAGATCCTCTGGATAGGTTTTTCTACAGAAAATTATGCAGACAATAAAATCATGGGGGCAATCATCTTTCTTCGACCATGCTGAGAAAACAAATGGTGACAAAACTTTTATCCTGTGAGACTGATTCCAGCAGTCAACAGATGAGAGGTGTTTCTTCCAACTCTAATATTCAAAACCTGATCAAGTTCTTCAAACTATGAACATTCTTTTTAAAGCAAATGCTTCTATTCACAATAAACCAGCTTCGAAGAGATTTCTGCGTCTTAAAGTCTCATCTACAAGCTTGAAAGTTTTTTTCACAAGCTTCTGATCAAGTGCTGTGGTTCTATATATTTTAAATACCCGGTCAACGCGATCAGGGGTTGTGCTTTGGAAATACAACTCCTCAAACTTCTTCTTTACAAACCTGATGAATACTATATCATTAATGACGACCATCAAATCTTTGGAACCGCAAAAAAAAAAAATCATCAAAACCTCAATAGCATCAAAAAAGGAAGGTCAGAGGTTAGCTGGTTCTAGACACTGTGAACAAACATTTTGCAAAATGCACACATATATTTGACAAATATACAAGTGTTGGCTTGCATTAATTCATCAAGACCATAAGGAAGTGGACTTCCAAATCAAGCTTTCAGCAAAGCACAAAACTTCAACACTTTTAGCCTATTCAGTGCACTAATATTTTTCACTCATTTATATATAGGAAATGAAGCAGCAAGATAAATGCTTACTCGTATGCATGCTCAATCTCTAGTTTTCCTGTCAAAACTGGCTGGTAGTCCTTGAACCACTCGCATACATTCAATGGTACCTGTAAATTGCACAACATCAAAGGCCAAAACTGATGCTATTTTTCTATACTAAATAAAAACGCACAGTTCTGCAACTCTTACTTTCAGAACTTTCTTTTCAAATATATCAAACTTGTTTAGAAACAGCATGAAGGATGTCTTCTGCACGCAAAAAGCCAAGTGAAAATGTAAAGAGTCCCAGCTGTCTATATTCGGAGCTTAAAATAACAGATCATAGGGACAGGTTAGAGTAGCATAAAAGAAAACCTCAAAGCATGGTTGCTTCAGGACCCACTCAAAAAGCTCCTTTGTCCCAATCATTCGATTCTTGTTTTCATCCTCAAATAGTGTTTGATCATACCTGAAAACATAAACAGTCAAATTACACCCTTTTCACTTTACAATATGTTCTTGTGTTAGAAATGTCACTTCACATGCTAACAGATAGCAATGGTTGAGATGAGCTCACTCCAACTCAATACTGCCCTGACCAAGTGTTGCGGACCCAAAGTAATGAATCATGGAAATGGAACAGCATGTACAGACACATATTTGACAGTTACAGCCCATATTCAAATAAAAAACTGAAGCCATTCTGAGAGGTCCTTGTGGAAGATATAGGCCAGATAATCCCAGCAAAGTTTGTTTGCTTTTGGAAATGTGGCATGCAATGGATACTGCAGTGGCTACTGTCATGAATATCAGTATATCAAATAACAATGATCCAGAGATGGCCAAGGATATCCAACTAAAACGAAAACTTCAAATATTTAATGTTCAACACCCCAAACTCAACAATTTTGTGACATTATAACAGTTCAAAGAAAATAGGTCATCTTACTCGCTAATTGCAGCACAAAAAATTACAGCTGTAACACCTTCAAATAGATGAATCCATTTCCGCCTCTCATTTCTCTGCCCACCGACATCAAAAAGTCTATATACCTCCCCACTTTTCTTGTTCTCACCAACAGGGCTGACAAAATCATAGCCAACATGAGCTGCTAAGTACCAGAACTAATAATTTTGGAGGCACTGGAAAACATATTTTGAATCAGGTGCAATTGACCTTTAAGTGAAATTGATTCAAGTCAAGAAAATTGCACCTTGTAAACCCATGTCAAAACACCATATATAGGGCAAAACACATATTGAAAGCAATGCAAAAGCCAGGTACCAGTGAATTAGTATGTTCACCTGAATTGGATCTCTACAACACCTGTTGTACGAACTCTTGCATAAAGAACATCTTCCTGAAATACAATAAACACTGAGAAGCTGTGGGAAAGAGCTTAAATATCATTTAAAAAGTGTTATGTGGGAGCATGCATAAAGTAAGTTAATAATCTACAGAAGCTAAAGTAATGCCAAAAATCCAAAGACTAAGCAAACAATTTTTTATGCAAAATGTCTTAGTAACATAAAAGCATCATTCCAACAAGTGCACCATAATTTCCCCAGTAAAACCATCGCACTGCGACATGCAAAACTGAGCATATTAAAAATTTAAACTGGATGCATGCCACACACAGAAGTGAAGCTCACTGAAGTTCTAATATAAAAGGTTTCGAAGTAGAACAAAGAAATGCAGTGCGATTGGGTCTAATCCTAAGGAATAAATATTTTGTATATGCATTTTGTAGATGTTGAAGAATTTAAACCTTGCTCTGATATCCTAATTATGCAAACAGAATGTACATAACATTCATGTAACATGGAAACAATAAGGAAACAAGATAAATTATAGATACCTTAGTTGGAATATAATTTGCATCAGACAATCTTTGCAAATTCTCCATGAAATAAGGGGTACAATCTGGAACTTGGAGCCCATTGCCACCGGCATATGTTTCCTACAGTATCCATTGAAATTAATAACTGAAATGCTTCATTCAGAAACCATGAATGAAAACCATAGTCTCAATGATATAATAGGAAAACAGACAAACTTTGTAGCAATAATACAGATTCCAGGGAAGTTGTATATGTATCTTTGATGAACTGGCCACCTGAATTGCAGCATCTCTCCATAGAGTTTCAATCTCCTGGGCAAGTTCTTTGGTAAGACTTGGATGATCCAACCTGCCTCCAATTTCCGACAATTTCTGTCCAATATCCTGATGCATGATGAAATGAATGGATTGTAAAATCAAACCACTTTAGCAAAGAATTAAGCAAAATGTCTAGGAAAAAGAATACATCAAATTAACCTATACGTGTTAGATAGTAAGTCAGTGCTAGATTCCTAGAATTTGTTTTTTCAAAATGATAAGCTTACTTAAAGCAAAGTAAAAGACATTGAAATGACAAATTCAAACCTTATTTTCATTGGATATAACATACTTCAAGGAATCTATTTCATTTTGAGCCAATTCTTTTGATCCATCATGCAATACCTGTAAAAACCCATAGATTGAACTTTCAGAATAAAATTTACCATTCATGAATCCAAAAGTTTCACCACAAAAGCCAGGCACTTCGTATTTTCTAAATTATGCAAAAAGGGAAAATAACCAACACACCCTTTCAAGTTTTGCATACTTTTATTGTCTGATAGACGTTCGCATGGATGACTGAGATATAGCTGTTGAGCTCTGCCTCGTCAAAACCACTTTGAAACAAAAGTTTTATCTGCATCCAGAACATACACAAGTAAGGATAAAAAACAGCAATGCTGGCAAACACAAGTTCATACTTGAAACAACAAAGAGTTCCGTCCTACCTGCTTGAAAATTGTTGACTTCCCAGAGTCTCCAGCACCTTGATCACGAAAGATTGATCACATCAAAAAAAAAAAAAAAAAAAAAGAGAGAAGAGAAAATATATTGGCCACCAAAGTTGAAATAGCCATTGGGGGGGGGGGGGGGGGGGGCAAGGGGAAA
>Ga0325403_1003360_pt1 | contig 14577 bp, 6 predicted proteins | sample PopdelMetagenome_19_FD_205665 | JGI IMG/M metagenome (GOLD analysis project Ga0325403, IMG submission 205665) | Populus deltoides microbial communities from Bellville, Georgia, United States - Xylem-PdKOR-R4 | ecosystem: Host-associated > Plants > Phyllosphere > Stem > Wood/Secondary xylem...
TTATATGCTGTTCTTAGATCAAAAGATGCTAAAAAGTACTTCCATGCTGCTGTTTTGTCTCATTTTAGTTGAGCAAGCATGCTCACACGGCTAGAGCTTATGGAAGCCAGAATCTGATGACTGGTATAGATGCAACCAGGGTTGTACATGTTGATCTTTGGGTTAAATATTAATATTTACATACTTTGATGATACCACTTAAGTGAAAATGAATTAATAATATGCTTTGTTGAAAATAAATTTAAAGATTTTTAATGAAAATCACATCAACAAGCATGAAGAATTAAATGATGAAATCAATTAACAAGTTCAAGATACAAAGTAAGTGAAGACTTAATTCTTAAGAATTCTTTTTAGTATAAATTGTGTAAATTTTTATACCTTACTTGATAACATAAATTAAAATGAATTCACACACTTCACATTGCATGCATTATATGATTGATAAGCATTTAGTCGGTTTAAGATTCATTAAGTTTAAAACTGTCAAATCTAGTTTTTTAAGTTGAACCGGTCGACTACTTGGCTATATCAAGTGAACCAGTTGATTGCTTGTTCATCCTTGAGAATTTGTAGGAATCGGTCAACCGATTGTCCTAACCAATATGAAGCGGTCGACCGTTTCATCTATCAAAGGAACAATAACAACTATAAAACTACTAGTTTTTGCTAGAAACTTATATATAGCTTTTCTAATTACAAAATTAGATAAAGAATTTGAACATATATCATATACAAGCTATTTTAAGAGCAAAACAACTTCAAAATCATCGATCATTAATCATACTTATATTTGTGCATTAAAACCTTCATAATCTTGCACTAGAGTATATATTATCATTCTTACAACACTTCAACACTTTCAAATCCCTTAAGTGCTATTAAGTAAGCTATATAAATCATAAATTCTGAATTATAAAATCCACTCCATTGAGAGTATTTTGTGACTACAAAACATTTGTAAAAACTTGAGAGTTTGGATAAACTCTTGACATTGGTGAAATATTATCTCCAAGAAAAAAATCTCAAGGAGGGGATATCTTCAAGTGGCGTATAAGCTTGGTGTGGATTCATCAAGGACATTGTATCTTTAACTTGAATTAGTAAAAGAATACAATACTCAAGTGTGGTTGGTACTTGAGGTGTGGATGTAGGTTTGCTGAACCACGTTAAAAACTTGAGTTTACAATCTCTTTTTCCTTACCTATGTATTTTAATCACTTTAATTATATTGTTGGTTATTGTGCTTAGTGTGCTTAATTGTTTCAAATAATATTTTTGGTTAATATTAGTGGAACACCTAATTCACCCCTTTTTAGGTGTTATTGTTGCCTTAATCCTAAAATAACAATAGATACTGAAGGTTCCAAGAATTTGGGTAAGGATATGACACTACTAGATGGAGATTTAACAAGCAGACTATATAAATGGCTTAATAGATGCTTTTATGGACCGGTATGACAGGTCTAAGCCCAAGAAAAGGCTTGGTTGCATAGGCTAAGTAAGCATCTTAAAATTGAGATAACTGGAGATCTGATCATTAGATCGGGATCAATTTTTTCTAGGTGATTCCACATGTAATTTTCTTATAAGAAGCCACTATATGCTTATTGGACCATTGGATATTATAGAATTAAGCCCAAAAGTTGTTGTGCGGTCTAATTTTGTTATTTTCCTAAGATTTTTTAGATTCATCATTTTTATTTTGGATTATGTTTTAATTTCTTTAATGTTTTTGGACTATAGGTTGTTTTATAGAAAAGGCATGTTTTCCTAGCCTATTTAAAAGTCTTGTAAACCTTTTGAAGAGGTAAGCATTATATATTTAAATTTAATAAAATGAAATTGTGAATTTAGAATTCATATCTGTAATCCTTTTCATTTATTAAATTTTTTATGTTTTCTATACTATTGCTATCCTATTAGCTTTCGCCTATATCAGTTGGTAATTAGAGCTTAAGGATCCTATGTTTTATATTGCTTGTTGTGTGCTACAACTTTATAATTTCATGAATAATTATTTGCTTGATGTGTGTTGCCAACAACCATGGTAGAAATAGGTCATGAAGTAAGACATGACCAGGGGGGATGAGAAGGCTCCTCTTTGGTAGAGATACATCTAGGAGCTCATCAAGAAGGATATGAAGAGGCAAATCATAGAATTGACTTATATGTTAAAAGATAAAAAGCAATAAGAACCAACCTAAGAGGATGACCATGAGTCCTTGGCTAATACTGAAAACCAAAGGCATGATTAGAGGAGACAACCTTATAAAAAGGAAGAGGTCAGATTTGGGGATTTCAGGCTTCATATCAAACTATTTAAGTTTACCAGAACTTTATAGGTAAATGAGTTCATAGATTGGTTGAACAAAGTGAAGAGTATTTTTTTAGTATAAAGAGGTTCCTCAGCAAGCGTGAGTTAAGTTAATCACAATCAGATTAAAAGGCTAATCATTTGTTTAGGGGGAACAATTAAAGAAGACATAAGAGAGACAAAGAAAATAAAAATCAATTAATGAGATAAGATAAAGAAGAAGATGAGGGAGCACTTTGTTTTTTTGGCTATTTATACACCCTATATCAAAGGCTTCATACGTTAAAGCAAGAGGTAAGTATGTTAATAATTCACTGATAATTTCTACTAGTTAGCAGCTCAAAATGGTTTGGCAGAAATGGAAGAACAATTAGTGGCAATGTATCTAAGTGGTCTATGATAGTTCATACAAGATCTATTATGTATCTAGTCTTTATGAATAACTTTTTAGGCCTATTAGAGTGCATCGACAATAGAGAAAAAACATATTGCATATTAAAAATCATTAGGCATATTAGAATAATAGAGAAGGGTGACATAATAATAATCAGATGGGTACCACCATATAACCTAGGCTAGCCCAACAGAACCAACAGACGACAGGTCAGGGTTCCGACTTCAGAATTTGTTGCTTAAGATATGATAAACTAGGGCAACGAGATAGTGAATATGGAAAAACAGTGAGTCATCTAAGAAAAAACTTGTTGATAAAGAAGCCTACTAATGTGATTGATCTTAAGTATAATGATGACTCGAGAAGTGATGTAGAGATTTTGTATAGAGATGGTGGTACTATATTTATTATTAAAATAATTTATTAATGCCCAAAAGTGATTTAGAATAGAATTGGTGGCATACTAGTATCTTATACTCTACATGCATTATTAAAACCAAGGTTGGCAACTTGATTATAAAGTGGTAGCTGTGAGCATATAATGTTTGTGAAGACAGTGAAGAAGCTTCAACTTATTATTAAAAATCATCTTAAGCTCCATAAGTCAACATAGATGAATAAAGACATTGAGGTAAGTATTGATAAATGCTATATTTTTTGCTTTTATATAGAACAAAAATATTTTGATAGTGTTTGATGTGATGTAGTGTCTATAGACTCGTGCTATATTCTGTTGGGAAGGCTATGATAAATTGATAGGAGTGTGGCACATGATGGTAGGAAAAATACGTACACCCAAAGCATAAAAAAGAAACATATAACGTTGGCATCTATAAAAGAGAAGTGTACACAAAAACTAAAAAAAAAGGATTTGATGTTTTTTTATCACAGTTTCTAAAGGAGATATAGGGCGAACAAGTAGTGTATGCCCTAGTTACCATTAGTATAATAGTTACGGATGATGATGATGTTGTTGACAACCCTGAGAAATTACAGGATGTACTGGTAAAATTTACAAATTTTATGGTGGACAAGTTACTCTAAGGATTACCTTCCTTGTAAGATATCTAGCACTAGATTGCCTTGATTCCATATTCTAGTCTCCCAAATAGACTAGCTTATAGACTTAAACACAATAAAGCCAATAATTTACAAAGGTAGGTTGTGGAATTGTTAGATAAGGGATACATTTGAAGAAGTATGAGTCTATCTGTAGTCCTAGCTCTCCTAGCCTAAAAAAATAAAATACAATGGTTCATGACATATGTGTGGATAGCCAAACCATTAATCAGATCATAATGAACCATATATCCTCGATACTATGGCTATATGACATGTTAGATGAGTTGTCAAGTTCTAAGTTGTTTTTAAAGATTGATCTTAAGAGTTGGTACCGTCATATAAGAATCAAACTGAGAGATGAGTGAAAACACATTTTAAAACACAATAACAATTATATGAATGAATGATTATTTTAATTTGGTCTGTCTAATACTCCAAACATTTTTATGAGGTTCATGCATAAGATATTAAGGCCATTCATATACATATTTATAATGGTTTATCTCGATAATATTTTGATTTATAGCTTTACTCTAGAGTTTCATTTAAAACATCCACATGTTATTTTTTACATTCTAAGAAAGGAGCAGTTGTATATGAATTGCAAGAAATGTGATTTCTTCACTAGTATTTTTACTTTTCTAAATCTTACCATGTTTGTTGATAGGGTTCAGATTAATCCATCAAAGATATCTGTAATTATGGTGTGGCCGACTTCAAAATGTGTTCATGATGTTCAAAGTTTTCATGGACTTATATTTTTCTATAAAAGGTTCATCTAAAACTTTAGTTCTCTTATTGCTCCAATTATAGAGAGTATAAAGAAGCACACCTTATAATGGCAGATAAGGCTGAATCTAGCTTTCAGTTAGTAAAGCAAAGGATGAATGAAGTTCCTATTTTGGCACTTCTAGATTTTATGAAACTATTTGAGATAAACTATGATGCATATATGTTAGGAATTGAGAGAGTTCTTAGCTAAGATGAAAGGCCAGTTGCTTTTTTTAGTGAGAAGTTATCTAGCTCAAAGAGGAACTCCTCCACGAATGATATAAAGTTTTATGCTATTGTTCAAAGTTTTAAGCATTAGCGATATTACCTTGTGCAGAATGAGTTTATCCTAATCATAGATCATAAAGCTTTAAATTATATAAATGGATAACATAAGTTAAGTCGTTGACATGCAAAACGGGTGTTGTTTCTACAAAAGTTTTTTCTTCACTAAGTCACCAGTTAAGCAGTTTAAACAAAGTGGCTGATGCCCTCAGTAGATGGGTTGCTATACTCAATACTATATATACCCAAGTGACAATGTTTGATTCTTTTAAGATGGTGTATTCATATGATTATGATCTAGAAAGATTTATGCTAAGTTGATGGATAAAGGCAAGTAAGATAACTTTATACTTATGAATGATTATCTATTTCATAGTTTGTAGCTTTGTATTCTATATTACTCATTACTAGAACATATCATATACGAATTGTATTTTAAGGGACACTTTGGGCAGGACAAGATATTAACCCTAGTGTCTGTATATTATTATTGGGCTAAGCTACCAAATTAGATATCTAGTCTTATGAGGATATATGTTGTTTGTCAGAGGTTCGAAAGAGCCATAATGAATGTTAGGCTCTATACGCCATTACTGATTCCTGGCACTCTATGGTTGAATGTTAGTATGAATTTTATATTGGGTTTACCCTATACATAACGAGCCATGGATTCTATTTTTATTGTTATATACAGGTTCTCAAAGATATCTCATTTTATAACATATTAAAAAGCCATTGACACATCATGGATAACCACCTTTACTTCAATGAGGTGGTTCATTTACATGACATTTCTAAGTTCATGAATTCGGATAGAGATATGAAGTTTATGAGTAACTTCTAGAAAAGCCCGTGGGGGTAAGATGAGAGCTTAACTAAACTTTAATAGTTTATATCATTCTTAAACAAATAGGCAGATAAAGATGGTTAATTGAAGCCCTAACAACTTGCTACGAAGTTTACTGGGAGACAAGTAGAAACAATGAGATTTGACCATGCTGCAAACATACTTTACTTATAACAAGTCTCAAAATTGAACTACCTAATTGAGTCTATTCGAGATCGTTTATGGATAAAACCCTTCTAAAGTGCTGGAGTTGATGTCTATCCCTCATATTGGATGATTAAGTGTCCAAGCTAATGATATGACATATTACCAAGTCAAGAAGAAAATCACTAACAACAACACCAAGTATAAATCCCTAGTTGATACTTATCATATAAGAGTGGTGCTTTAAGTTGGGATCTAGTATGGACAATGTTTACTCATGACAGGTTTCCAGTGGATGAGTACAACAAATTGAAAGAAAAAAAGATAAGTCCTTGTAAGGTGTTGCAAAAAATAAATAACATTGCTTATAGACTTTGCCTTCCTAGTCATCTAAAGACTTTTGATGTCTTTAATGTGTAGCACCTGACACCCTATCTGGAGGAAGAATAGAATTCAAGGACAAGTTCTCTCCAACCTGGAGAGAATGATGTAGCCGAGGTTATAAAAACTAAAAGTTTTGAGCATTCAAGTGAGGATCCGACCCTACTAGATGGGGATATGATATAAGTAGACTAAATGGATGGCCTAACATATGCTTCTATGGACCATTGAGACATGTCTAGACAAAAAAGAAGGCCTGGTTGCATTAGGTTAGATTAATACCTTAAAACCAAGATAACAAAAGATTCGATTATTGGATCGAGCTCAAATATTTCCAAGTGATTCTACAAACAGTTTTCCAATAGGACATCACTTAATCCCTTATCGAATCGTTGGAACTCCCAGAATTAGGCTCGGAAATTGCTGTTTGGGCCAATTTTGTTATTTTTCTAGAATTTTTTGGATTTATTATTTTTATTTTAAATGATTTTATTTTAGTTTCCTTAATTGTTTTCTGACTTTAGGTGATTTCCTAAAAGAGGTAGGTTTTCTTGACCTATTTAAAGGTCCTGTAAACATCTTGAAGAGGTAACCACCATATGCTTATATTTCAGAGAATAAAATTGTTAATTTAGAGTTCACATCTGTAATCCTTTTTCTTGTTAAAGTTTTTATATTTTCTGTGCTATTGCTATCTTATTAGCTTTTGCTTGCATTATATATCTAAAGTGTTGTCCTTCTTTCTTGAGGCATGTATTAATGCAGTAGAATGGATCCTAGGATATAGAGATGATGTTGGCTATTCTTTGGTAGTGGCACAAGGCTTCATGGTTACAATTCTTCAGAAACCCAATCAATACAAAAGTATATTTATGTGCTGTTAAATCGACAAAAGAGTAATGTAATATTTTTTTATAGTATAATAACTTTGTAATTTATGTGATATTGATCTTGTGGGAGTTATATATATATATATATATATATATATATATATATAAACTTTTAATTAACAGCATAACATGTTAGAATGCTCATTTTCTTCTATGATTTCATTTCGATAGGTTCTTCACAACTTAAATTGGATGGATGAAATGATAAGACATACATTTACATCAACAGTAGGATTTACGGATAGGATTCCATGGTATTGATGTGGTTTAATTTTAGGTATTTATTCACTCTTATTTCATGGTTGCAATTTGAGTTAACATAACAAATCCATGACTCGGGATATAAGATCGGGAGAACCCCCATAAATGATAGCAAAAAAAAAAAAATGAAGCTCAAGGCTCAATAACCTAAAGTCGAATGATGAAATTGAAAAATAATCAATTTAAAAAAAAACATAAAAAAACTGAAGTTAAATCGGGCTAATCTCTGAAACTAGTGACCTTGATTATGAGATTCAGATCACCTCATAGAAGGCAAACATTAAAAATTACTAAAAAAATCCCTATTCATTCGAAGTTATAAATAAAACAAAACAAATAGCAATCAAAATAATGAGGACCAAATCTGGTATAAAAACTCAATGAAAGATAACAATGAGGGACTAAATTGAAAACTAAAACAAATTTTTTAAAAAAAGATAAAAAAATAACAATCAAAAGAATGAGAACTAAAACTGGATTAAAAAAATTAAATGAAATAAAATGATGAGTGATGAAATTGAAAAAAGAAAATAAATCAAGAAAATGATAAAACATAAAAAATAGTAATAAAAAAAATAAGGATCAAATTGAATAAAAATAATAAAGTAAAATAAAACGCCTAGGGACAAAATTGAAAAAAAAACTTTTAAAAAACATTAAAAGAAAAACAAATAGTAATTAAAAGAATGAGAGCTAAAACTAATAGAAATACAAATTGGAGGACACAATAGATTTTTGAAAGGGCTGATGCGTATTTCTAAGCCAAGTTAGAGAAAAGAGAGGAAAAGAAACAAAGCTCACCGAACCAAATTGCACCACCTTCGTGGATGCATGCTCTACTACCGTGACAAGGATGACACAACACTTTTAACGTTGTCGCAGATGATGATGTTTGAACATCTGAAGGTGTCACTCGTTGTCCGAAAAGTGCGAGTATCTCTAACTCGCTGGTGATGACTACACACGTGCTACTCTTTTTTTTTTTAATTTTATTTTTAGGTTTATTAAAAGATGTAATTGCCCCTCATTCAATAGATAATTACAAAAAAAAAAAACATATGGAAAAAAATTAAGTGCCCCTAACCCTAAGTCTTATTTTTAAAATTTTTTTTAAGAGCAATGTAGTGATTTTATTGTTCATTCAAAGTGCAAAAGACCAAAAAGCCATTTTGCCAAGTTTTAACTATTTTTACTTTTATGGGTATGTAAGTCATTACACAATTCATTTAAAATATAAAAAATATTAATTTATCCCTAATCAATATAAAAATGATGAAGGAATCTTAAGAGAAAGACCTTTTTACCCCTAAGACCAAGTTATATGAATTTTTGTTTGCAATGGTAAAATGATAATTTTATTGTTCTAATTCATAGTAAAATGTCTTGGTGCACAATAAATCAATGAGGCCTTTCAATTCCAAAATTGAAAGATAAAATTGAAAAAAATATAAAGAAAAAAAGAAAAAATCAAACTACCTGAATCAACTCGAGTTAACTTGCAAAATTCAGAATTTATGTAATGAGATCGAGATAACTCTATAAAAATAAAATATAAAAAATTATAAAATCTAATTTCCAACGAACCCAATATTAAATAATAAAATTAAAAAAAAATCAATTAAAAAAAAACCAAAGTTAACTTGAGCTAACATGTTAAACTAGGGACCTAAGTAATGAGACCCAAATATCTTCATAAAAAAATAAAAAAAAAATTACGAAACTCCACTTCCAATAAATCCAATGTTAAAGATTGAAATCAAGAAAAAAAAATCAATGAAACCGAGAATTCCTAAACAACTAAATATTAAAAGATGAAATTAAAAAAAACAAAAAAATAATTTGAGACATCTTAAGTTAACTAGGAAATCCGTAACTTGGGTCATGAGATCGAAATAACCCCATGAAAAACAAATGAAAAAAATACGAAGCTCAATTAAAAAAAATTCAATTAAAAAGGGGGGAAAAACAGAGTCAACCCGGACCAATCTGCCAACCCCACGATCCGGGTGATAAAATTAAAATAATCCTATAGAAAATAAATAAATAAAAACTATAAAGCTTAATTTCCTATCAACCCAATGTTAAAGGATGGAATAAAAAAAATCAATGAGGAAAAACAATCTAAAAAACACAATCCAAATTAACCTAGCTTAACTTGATAAACACATGACATGATCATGAAATCAAAATAAATTTATATAAAGCAAAATTAAGAAAAAATTCATGAAACCCTACTTCCAACTAATAAATTCATGAAGCTACACGTGACATGGTCATGAAATCAAAATAAATTTAAAGGTTGAAATTAAAGAAAAAAAAATCAAATCTATAAGACCAATATATAACCTAATAAAAAAGAACTAATTTTTTTAAACAAAACACAATTCCCAAAATAACCTAATAGATAAAAAATTTTAAAAAAAATAAACAACAAAAGAATTTTTTTCCAATAAATAAATATTTCATGGATGTAGCTAAAAATGATTTAACCAACTAATGTTAGTTTTATAAATGATATCCTTTTTACACGTGCTACATCAACAAAAATAAAATAAAATAAAATGAACGAATACGGAAGTTGATGTCAATTACATCATTGTAACGTGTATATCTGATGCCATACTTCAAATCCACACCATGATTACTGAAGAAGAGAAACTCTTTGTTGAATGCTGAATTCTATGATCTTCTCCTGATAATTATTTTAACCAATCATCAAATTAGCTTCTTGGGGATATGATTGCATGATTGGTGAAGAAGTAATATCCTCGTTGCTAAGAAGAAATTTCTCACAACCATAGTTAAAAATAAAACAATGGCATCCCCTCAATGTCATCAACCATGAAAGAACAGAACCAGAGTGCTTCCATGAAAGAATAAACAAGAGGGCATTTCATAATGGAATTCTAAATTTAAAACAGTTGATTGCGTCAAAATTTTCAATTCAATTGAAAGTGAGTACAATGATATCAATTTTCTACAAAGCAATAATTCAAACCAATCATCATAGCCTACAAATTACCCTAGATACAAGGGCAAAAGAATTAAGGGATAAACAAGATTGGCAGGACCACCAATATATAACGTTTCAAAATTGAAGAAATATCATGCACAGGAGCCATTCCAATACATAATGTCTTGGATCATGAGTCTGGAGTCTGGACCTGGAAATGTAAAGGGGAATTAGGAGAACTTGAAGATATCAATCATGGTGATTCTACAGATGCTACAGGCTAGGGTCTATGATTGAACTTTAAGTAAAGAACATTAGATAATTAAGCTCAAAGTGGAAATTTCCCCATGAATAATCCTCAAATTACTAATAACTCTCCTATATTCCGCTGACATTGTACTTCAACAGACACTCAGATAGTACAAAGAAAGCTCAATGAAGGAAGCAAAACTCACAATACTCGGTTCAAATGAGAGTAGCAAATATAATTCAATAATGCTAAACACTTCAAAGATCTAACAGTGACTCCAGCCATGAAGTAAATTAAACTTGTTGCATCCAAAAACTGGAAAAAAGCCTATAATTCATGATTTCCATGGAGAACTTATTGAGACTTTCTCCAAGGCGTTTAGATCTCTTCCCGTTCTTTATTTAGGCGAAGCATTCTTAAATGGGGTTCTTATTTCTATAAACTTCATATAAATCACGCATGTCACACTCAATGGAATTTTTCAACATTTGTAAGAGCTTCATTTCTGTTTCTCATGACCTTATTATAGATGACTTGCAATGCCAAAATTCCAAATCACACAACTCCAATAGTCCATAAAGAATAATAATAGAAAAAAAGTTCAAAAAATCAAATCATTGCAAAAGTAGGCTATACCTCAGGATAAGATGACCAGTCCAAGATATATGGATGCACTCAGAAATACAAATGAGATTATTCCCCTGCAATTGAAGTCACACACAGAAAAAGGAAATGCAGAATTGTTAAAAGTGCACAAACTCCCTGATCAGACATTGACTCTATCAACCTTTTATGGTCCTGTCAAACGTTAAAAGCTCACCAAATGACTCCCCAACCAACACCGGTACAAGGGCAAGGGCATATTTCTGCGAACTTCTCAGCATCACTGGTGTGGACTCTTCGGGATATTAGATCGTCATAAATATCTGCAGACCATTTATATTGGTCAGATAGAATCAAATTATCAATAATTATATTAATGGCGCATGGTTAATTAAAAGGACAATAGAAGAACAAGAGAATATTCACCATAAACCGAAAACAAACTGTTCATCACACCTGCAATTGCAAGACAGAATATAAGCTAAATCTCTATTTCATTCACCTTAACAGTGACACCATGGTAGAGAAGGAAGTTCAAATAAAAAAGGGAAGATATAATGGGACAAGCATATACCAATAAAGAGAATGACATATCGGAGAATTCGTACAGTTGTTTTTTCTTGCAGTACCCAAACAACAGCGAGGAAAATAATGAATCCTGAGAATTGGGTTTGTTAAATACAAGATGTGAGTATTGAAGACAGTGGATATCAACAACAACAATGTATGAATGAATTGTTGATGGACATTCATGAAAACGCTCACCAATACAAAGTCCTCGAAGAGTCCACTGCAAGAAAAAAAATCAAGTGAAAACATACTAATTTAAAGCTTGAGAAAACCTTTCAAATGAATGTCAATAATCTGATACAGATCATCATATTTAGGGATTATAATATATTGCAGAAAATATAATCTTCTCATGTCACTATCTTACATTCTGAGCAATAAAGAGAACAATTAACAGGGCAACAGCCAAGCCACCAGCTGCTATTCTTGCAGTAATGAGATTTGTGGATGCAAGTACCAAAGCCATCCCCCAAAATGACGAGCCAAGATCTGGAAGCACAAGGCAACGGCACAAAATGTGAGTGCCACAAGGAAGCAGCACAATAGAGAACATGTCTAAAATCTAGTATCATAAAAACTAACAGAACAAACATTGAGAGTTTATGAAAAAAAAATTAGTCCAAAGCAAACTCTTCATGGCTCCTGTATAAGCTTCTAAAGCATAAACACTGAGAAAGATAGCACTTTCAAATTGATGTTTCACACTGGACTTGGCAAAATTAAAAAAATGGGCTCCACAACAAGTTTGACTCGCATTGTACTAATCCATAAACATGTATTGGTTACGGAGGCAAATAAGACTTGCAATTGGAGTACTAGAAACAAGCAATAAAAATTAGGCCCACTGTGATTAAAAGAAAAACTTTCAAGGGCAAAAGGAATGTACATCCTGCAGGCAATATCAACCAGTATACACCACCTCGTGTCTGTGTCACTCCACCTTCATTCGCATGAACTTGCATCCCTTCCACCTGCATAGCACAGTGGATACTAATAAACTAAAGATGAGCATTCCTCAACGGAGATCAAGAAGAAAGTGTGAAATAACAAACATGGTAACTATCTGTAATTAATTATGCTATAAAAAAAATACAAAGTCTATCCATATCACAGGAAAGAAAAAATAATCATTCAAGGAAAAAATCACGGTGAAGGGTGAACATAACAACCAAACAATCAGAAGTCAGTGCCATACTTATAGAACAAGGCAGGATGTCCTTATTGAAAATTTCATTTGCAACTAGCTATAACTCTGAAGAACCATTCAGAAAGTCAAATTAAGGTATGATGGACAAGATGAATAACATTGAAGTCATCTTTTCATTGACCAAAGAACTCAGATCATCATTTCAATCAAAGCAATGGCACTAAAGGCAACTTCATGAACTGCTTTTCGAGAAAACCAATTACTTCACTTAATAAAAACAGAAGTCCAAATACCACAGAATCTATCTAACAAGAGCATGTCAAATTGTTGTTTCCTCATGCATAATGGCATGTTGAATGATAACATTGTCGAAATCTATGAATACAAACATCATACATCTGACTCAACTACAAAGTAAACTATATGCATTCTGTTACATAGCTTAAAGTTGTAAACAAAGAACCCAAGTTCTCATTATATTATTCCTTTATATGACGGGGAATCATGAAGTACATTAGAGAATTAATTGTGAAGATCACTTTTATTAGTTAATAAGGAAAAATGATAAACTACACCCTTTAAGCGCCTGAAAACCTCATCTTCCAATAAGCAAGAAAGCATGAAGTATACCTCAATATGCACGCGAATTCACATTAAAAGCAGCAAGCAGCAAACAGCAAGCTAGTTAATATTGGATCAAACAAGCATGAAGCATGTTAATAGTACTGCACAGAATTCCACTTAAACGATGAGTCAAATTTTGAGGGGAGCAATATTACCTAACAGAAAAAGTAATGTGCTTTCTTTCAAACTCCCTAATTGCATCTTAAATTACATATTAGGCCATACTGTTAATAAAACTCAGTACTGAAACCAAAAGCATCTAACTTCCCTGGCCTGCCAAGAACACACAGGGCAAAGAACGAGCTTCATACCTGACCACATGTCAGTTTACAAGCAATCGCATGACTTGCTTCATGCAAAAACACAGTGATGAGCTTAAAGGGTGTCATTATGAACGTCCTCCATAACTGCAACAATAAAAATTCAACAATTCAGTGTCAAAGAACAAGTCCAACACAACCGAACCGCATAAAAAGTGACAAGGGCATCTCAATTTTCATCAATTAGTGTAAAAAACTAAACATAATTGAGCCAATTAGAACTACTCATAACCCATCAAAGCAAATCTTTGACCAAGTTGATTTGATCTTCTAATCTTTCAAAACGCAAAGGCAACAAAAACATAGAAGAGCCCAAGAAGCCAAAACCAAAAACAAGATACAGAAAACTGCACGTACCGCGAGGATAACAACAGAGAAGATTGCAATAGTGACCAGGAAGGAGACCTGGTCACGTTCGCAGCAGTTCTTGAGTTCCCAATTGGGCATTTTCGGGCTTGGAAGGTGAGAAAATGAGAAGAAATCCAGAGAAAAACTACACAAAGTAAGAAACTTTGATGTGTTCGTTTTCTTTATAACAAAAAGCTCTCAATTTTTCTCCAAAAAAACAAGGGTCATGTCAAGTTTTGCTTTCTTGTTGGACCTGAACGTTGTATTGTTGAAATGTCAAGGAGAAGAGAAAGAGCTGATTGCGTGTTGGATAGATTTTTTTAAAAGATTATTTTGGAGCTTAGTTGTTCTTGGTGAAGGAATTAGGCAACAAATAGAAAATAATGTTTGGGAAACCGTGTTTTTTTTTT
>Ga0325403_1003364_pt1 | contig 14572 bp, 7 predicted proteins | sample PopdelMetagenome_19_FD_205665 | JGI IMG/M metagenome (GOLD analysis project Ga0325403, IMG submission 205665) | Populus deltoides microbial communities from Bellville, Georgia, United States - Xylem-PdKOR-R4 | ecosystem: Host-associated > Plants > Phyllosphere > Stem > Wood/Secondary xylem...
AAACTCTTAACTGATTTTATCTGAAATTTTCCTTCTTTGACTTTTCTTTCAAATTTTTTTTACCTGAATTAGTTAAAAACGTTTGGGTAATTCAGATTTTTTTAAATAATGATCACCCCTAGCTATAAAAAATAATTAATAAAATATTATTAGCTATTTCTTAAATACTATAACGTCTCTCACTTTTAAAAACCCAAATTTGCTAATAATTTAACTTGAAAATCTAAAAAACCAATTTCCCTTTCACCCATCAGAGAGTCATTCGATACAATTTAATTGGATTTTTCTTTACATCCGAGTCTTAGAAAGAAATTTATTATTAGAAAGAATTTTTTTTTTATTCTTATTAATGTGGGTGTCCGGGTTAGCTTATGCGCACCTCGATTATTCTCATGACCCCTGAAATTAACGATCATGTAAACTTTCAGTGATCTTAAAATTTATAAGACTCGAACTTGTAATTTTTAAAGAACAAATCTAAAACCTGATTAGTTAAATTTTATTTTTTAAAATTAAAAAACTTATTTAAATTTTAGATGATGATATAGTCTACGCTTAGAATGATTAAATTTTTTTTGTACAAAACTAGGGCCAAGAATACCTTGACATTAAAAAAATCTTAAAGATTTATAAACAGAAATGAAGCTTCTCAAGTTACTTTTTTTAAGATAGTTCTACAATTATTAGATTCAATTTGAGATACTTAGGTATTAATTAAGTAAATTTGATTCAATCACCATTATTATAATAATAATTTTTTTATATATTAACCTTATCATGTTTTTTATTAGATTTTATCAATTTAATCAAGTCACTAATATCTGGATTTTATTGAACCATTATCTAATATAAGCTAACTAAAAACCTAATTCAAATTCAAATTTGGAAATTAGATTTTATGGATCAAATAGAATTGTATGTCTGACATTATAGCCCAATTTATTTTTTAAAGTGTTTTTTAAATTGTATTTTGTTGAAAAAGATTAAACTAATATTTTTTTAAAGTTTTAATATAAAAAAGATATAATTATAAAAAATATTATTATAATATATTTTTAATTAAAAAAATACTTTAAAAAATCACTGCCATACACACAAACCACTATTTTTCACTTTTTTTCTTAAGCACTCACAGAAAAGGGTAAAATCCAACGAATCTTCGTAGGCAGGGTAAAAATGAATTGGAAAGCAAATAGTGTCAGCCTCAAACAACACCACAACCCCGCGTTGCCTTACATTATTCAGGTGGCGCGTTACTCCACTCCCCAAAATTGGCAAGTATAGCGACTAACATAGCATTTCTCTCGAATCACGTTGACTTTCTTCTTCTCAGAGAATGAACACGAAACCGCAGGATAGAAGGGGGAAAAAAGGGGTAAACTATATTTTAGCCCTTATAGGTTCAGAAATACTTTACTTTGGACCCTGTCTTCTAAAATTTTCCAAAATTATCACTTTATTTACAAAACAAGTTGCAATCTAATCCCTGGTTTAGTTGTTAATTAGCAAATCAAAACTAATAAAATAATTTCCTTACAATTTTATACATGATAAACTATTAAAAAAATAAAAAAAATAAAAAAGGGGCTTGATATTGTTTTTTTCTCCATTTAATGGACAATGAACACATTTGAACATTTTAAAATATTAAAAAATAGATTTGTCTGATAAATACTCTCAATGAACTTGTTAAGAGGTAAGTTATTGTTAATTCATGGTGGTTCAATGTTATAATAATTAAATAATTTTGAATTTTCATCACATTTCACTAATCCAATGATTAAACGCATAGTTAGTAGAAACCTGATGGTGTTTACAACAGTTAAAAATTTTGAAATTCAAAATTCTCTATTTATTATTACATTTAATTACTACTAATTAACTTCTTAGCTTTTCTCTTAAGAACATTTTAAACCATGGGTACCAAAGTGAAACATTTGTGAATATATTGGGTTGAAATATAGTTTACCTGAGAAAAAACAAGAACAACCTTTTAAGAAAAATAAAATGTCCTCCTTTTTTGTCACATTTGTCTCTGGAACCAAAATCCTCTCCGTTAATACACAAACGCACATTGTCTGTATAAAATTATTGCCACATAAGGGTAGAAAGGTTGTGTCTTTTTCTTCATTGCAGCTATTTTGAATTGATAAAGTTTGTTTAAATTCCATCCAGTTTTTGCTTGATTCTCTGGTTTTTGGCTTCTCTGTTTTTAGTTTGTGGGTTTTGGTTAAAATTTCTTGAAAAAATTAGAGCTAATACTAAAGCTTTGATTTTTAAAGGTTTTAATCAAATTCCCATTTCCTCTTTCCCTCGTTTCTCTGTTTTTCCTTCTGTTTTGGTTGCTTTTTTTTTTTTTTATGATTAGCAATGTGGGTTTTGATTAAAAAACAAAATCAAAATCAAAGTTGATGCTACAGCTTTGATTTTGCGAAGGGTTTTATTAGATTTATATAAAGTTTATAAATTTATTGTTTAAATGGGAAAGCCCACTGGTAAAAAGAAGAATCCGGGAACGGAAACGCCTCCGGCATCACCGAGAACGACCATTGACATGAGGCAAACCAAATCCTCAAAGGCCTTTGATGAAGACACAGCAGTTTTCATCAACATGTCGCAAGAACTCAAAGAAGAAGGCAACAGGCTCTTTCAAAGGAGAGACCATGAAGGTGCCATGTTGAAGTATGAAAAAGCCCTCAAGTTACTGCCAAGAAACCATATTGATGTGGCTTATCTACGCACCAACATGGCTGCTTGCTATATGCAAATGGGTCTTGGTGAGTATCCTCGAGCAATCAGTGAATGTAATTTAGCTTTAGAGGCTGTGCCAAAATATAGTAAAGCTTTGTTGAAAAGAGCTAGGTGCTATGAGGCATTGAATAGATTGGATTTGGCTTTCAGGGATGTTAGTAATGTTTTGAGTATGGAACCTAATAATATGATGGGTTTGGAGATTTTGGAGAGTGTTAAGAAGGCAATGAGTGAAAAGGGTATTACTTTTGATGAGAAATTAATTGTGATGGATAGTGTGGTGGAAACTGGGGTGGCACGTTTGCGTAAAGTAGTGAAAGAAAAGGTAAAGAAGAAGAAGAAGATTAGTGGTAAAGGAGAGGAGAACAATATTGCTGGTGTAGTAGAAGAGAAGAAGGTGGAGAATAAGGACAAGGTGGTTGTGCGGGAGAAGGTGAGTCCTGTTGCTAAGGATAAAGAGGTACATATGAAGACTATTGAGGAAGAAAAGGTGGTTACCGAAGATGTTAATGTGGAGAAAGTGATATCCAAGACCGTGAAGCTGGTTTTTGGCGAGGATATTAGATGGGCACAATTACCTGTGAATTGTAGTATTGGATTGCTAAGAGACATAGTTCGGGATAGGTTTCCTCGCTTGAAGGGTGTCTTAATGAAGTACAGGGACCCTGAAGGTGATTTGATTACAATTACCACTAACAATGAATTAAGGTTAGCTGAATCATCAAGTGATTTGCAAGGGTCTCTCAGGTTCTATGTTGTTGAAGTCAGTTTTGATCAAGAACCAGCTTATGAGGGGATGAAGAAGGAAGAGGAGGTGCATGAGGATGTTAAGGAAACGAGTGAAGGTGTGGAAGTTGAAAAAGGTCCAGGTGGTATTGACGCTTGGATTGTTCAATTTGCACGATTGTTCAAGAACCATGTTGGGTTTGATTCTGATTCATGCCTGGATCTTCATGAACTAGGGATGAAGTTATACTCAGAGGCAATGGAGGATACTGTTACTAGTGAAGAAGCCCAGGAACTTTTCGATGTTGCTGCTGATAAGTTCCAAGAGATGGTAGCTTTGGCTTTGTTCAATTGGGGAAATGTTCACGCGTCAAGGGCGAGGAAACAAATCTTCTTTTCAGAAGATGGTTCAAGGGAGTCTGTGCTTGCACAGGTCAAGAGAGCATATGACTGGGCCAAGAAAGAATATACGAGGGCTGGAATGAAATATCAAGAAGCTTTGAAAATCAAACCGGATTTCTATGAAGGCCTTCTTGCTCTTGGGCAACAGCAGTTTGAGCAAGCAAAACTTTGCTGGTACTTTGCGATCGGGAGCAAGATTGATTTGGAAAGTGGACCTTCCGAGGAGGTCCTGGATCTGTATAACAAGGCTGAGGACAGCATGGAAAGGGGTATGCAAATGTGGGAAGAGATGGAAGAGCAGCGTTTAAATGGACTATCCAAATTTGACAAATATAAAGACCAGTTGCAAAAATTGGGTTTGGATGGCCTATTGAGAGATCCATCCCCTGAAGAAGCTGCAGAGCAAGCAGCAAACATGAGTTCACAGATATACCTCTTGTGGGGTACCATGCTGTATGAGCGTTCTGTTGTGGAATATAAGCTAGAGCTACCAACTTGGGAAGAATGTTTAGAGGTTTCAGTAGAGAAGTTTGAACTTGCTGGAGCTTCTCCAACAGATATAGCTGTTATGATAAAGAACCATTGTTCAAACTCAACAGCACTTGAAGGTAAGTGCAAATACCACACATCAATGCTTCTTTATGTTAGCACTTTATATTTGAACCATGGAGAGGTTCAAAATGTATATTAATGCTAACATTCTTCTATTGTTGCAGGTTTGGGGTTCAAAATTGATGAGATTGTACAGGCATGGAATGAAATGTATGATGCAAAGAGGTGGGAGATTGGTGTTCCTTCTTTCAGGCTAGAGCCATTGTTTCGTCGAAGGGTTCCTAGACTTCATGATATGTTGGAGCAAGTTTGATTTTTCTGCTGATACTAAAAAGATGTTTAGGGGCATGGAGCAAATGCTTCAATTTTCATTTCCTCATTTTGCAGAAGTTACCTTACTACAAGTCAAGATAGGTATGTCTATTTCTGTTACTCTACTTCTTAAACTGGAGAATTCCATCTTTACATGATCTTTTAATTGTTTGAGAAACTGGACTTCCTGTTTTAACATGATTTAGTTATAGGCTCAAACAATGGCGTGCTAAACACAAACTTGTTACTTCTTTAGAGAATGATGAGTTGACTATTCAGATTCAGTTTCTGTTTGAATCTATATGAAGAAGTGGCAAATGTTAACAGGGATGGGATTTTTAGCTAGCATACCTTAGGAAAGGGGATTCATAGCAATATATGTGCCTGCAAAATGAACTTCGATGTGTCACAGATCTGAATTCATGGCATCATAGGAAGTAAAACTTCAAGTTCTGAGGAGGAATGTGATAATAAGGAGGTAGCATCTCCTTAAAAAAAAAGCAATTTAGAGTAAAGAGAAGTGTCTAGGGTATTATCAGCAAAGAAACTAGCAACAACCTATACCCGGTGTCATGTCATATGAAAGCAGAATTGACTTATTATTTGTAACACGAACTCCTGAATTTATTTCCTGTTTGCTTTTTTCAGACATGAGGTCATACTCTGGAATTGTAATTTATTTGTTGTGATTCTCATGCACTGGGTAGAAACTTGACATTGGAGACTATTTGGTTAATCTGAGCCAGCTGAAAAATGAGAACGATCCCCTGTCCTTGGGGTTCAGGGCCATTTTATTGACCTTGGATTGCTGGATAAGATACCTTTCAAGATGTGAAATAGGATTGCATTTAGTTCATGGAGAATTATTACTGCGGCTAGGTATTGAATTGGTGGAATTAATTAGGGCATTGATAGTGCAATGTCTACTAACAGGGTCATGTTATTTAATGCCATCCTTGACATGTTGGGGAATGTAAGATGGACAGGATATTCTAACTCTTTTCTTGATTTGCATTGAAGATTTCTTGGTGTCTTGAAAGGCTAGGGATTGAAACTTTTGTTAGTCCAGTGGAGGATCAGAATGCATGCTTGTATTTATTTGTTGGATTTCTATCTGGAACTTTTAACTTAATTTGCTCACCTCTTCAGTAGTCAATTATCTACCGAGTTACCGGTTCTGCTACACCTTAAAGAACACGATACTGACACAACTTGCTCTTTGGTTCTTTGTGATTGCAGGTATTTTTTAGTCCTATACTCTTACATCCAGCACATTGTTTTGCTCTGGGGGCAAATAATGGACGTCTGTGTGTATTCTTGGTTTGGAATGTGAGTCAAGTTTGGTGATTGATTATGAAGCTGGTTATATAAGCCACTTTTGATTTTCTTTTCATACAGTTTAGTTGCTGCAATTCACAGCTGATTGATTCATTTCAAACAATAAAAACCATCTTGTTCGTCGTTTGTAGAGGCTCTGTGCCTGCTATAGATTTGTTAGTCTGCACTCTTGTATAACAATTCGTTCCGTTTGTATGAAATAAAACAAGTCTCGGTATAAGTGGTGTTCTTGCATTGCATCATTCAGTCTCTCTCTCAAGTCTCTATGCTAGCCTGCTTATTTGCTGACACAATGTGATGAAGACAGTTTGCAGGCTTGACATGAACAGCCCTAGAGGCTCAGCTCTGTCCTTTGCCCTTGAAAATCCTTGAGAAACGCATAGGAGATCATCTGGGGCATTCAATTTTCCTCATTGCTGACAACCTTCTACTCTGGAGCTCCTGTTTGTTCAGATCCAAACAAAATGGTTTAAAAAAATTGTGATGGGGTTCTTTTCTATAAAATGATCCCCAACTGCTCAACGGGTCTCTTAATCTTTTCCGACTTTGATTATTTGGCATGTTAACCTCTTTCATCTTATCAAACTCTAACTTAATATTTTCAAAAATAATATTATTTTGATTTAAAGAAAATATTTTGATTGATCTAAATAAATTAATTAATCTGATTCATAACTTTAATTTCTCCAAGCCAATTCTCAAATCAAGTTGAATAAATATTATTTATTCCGCTAAATAACATATGTAATGAGTGGTAGGCATTAGCTATTAGGTTATTTCCGAATATTACACTAAATAATATTTTCTTTTAATTTGATCAAATCATGTGTTTGGTTAAAACTTGGGGAGAAATTGGTAATTTCCTAAGGATCGATTATTAATATGTTAATAAGAATAATATTATGGTTTCCGTTTCTATTAAACTAATATATTTTAAATTGGGATTGGTGGGGCATTGTGCATTTCACCAAAAAATAATTTGGGAACCACATAAACCACCCACATAAATTTCTATGATTTGTTTTTGTATTTCAAGCTTTTTTTTAATAATTTCTTGAAGTTTTATGAATGTTTGATTTTAATAAGATTATAAAAATTCATGAATTTAAAAAAAAGTTGGAAATTTTTGAATTATTCTTTAAAGTAGATTTAATTTTAATAGTGTTTGTGAAAAATTTCATGTCAAAAATGATTTTTTTTTTAATGAAAGATAGCTACTCACCTCACAGATAAAAAGTAAATTATAATTATAAAACTTGAATGATCTACAAACCTGATGCCTTAGCCAGCATGTTAAATACTTGGGTTGACTTAGCCAGGATGAGTGTGATAGTTCAAAACTAGACCCTCAACCTGTTAATATTTTTTTTTATTAAAAAGATGTTATTTTGATTTATTTTTAAAAAAATCTAGAAATTGACATGAGTTGGACCAAGTTGACTATCCTAGCCCGAGACTTGATTCGATCCTCTCAGGCCTTGTTCTGAGTCTGGTTTTACAATTATGAAGTGTAGGGCCACAACCTTTTTAATTAAAGGGCAATAAAAAAAATGAACCCGAGCATTGCAAATTAGAGCCCGTTTGTTTTTACGTTTCAAAAACATTTCTGGAAAAAAATAAAATTTTTTAAATTTTTTTGTTGTTTTTAGGTCGTTGTGATATGTTGATGTCAAAAATAATTTTTTAAAAATAAAAAATTATTTTGATACATTTTCAAATAAAAACCACTTTTAAAAAATTTCCTAACGATTGTTTGGAACTAATTCTTCAATGTAATTGAATTTAATTATAGTGTTCAATGTAATTGAATTTAATTATAGTGTTTTATTTGAATTCAATTGATAAATAAGTTGAATTTACATGTTTTTTAAAAAATAAAATTTAATTCATTTTATTTTTTATATTAATTTTATTATTTTCATCTTATCTCTTCAAAGATGTTTTAAAAAAGAGGGTTAGATGAATAATTTTAAGAAAGTTAGTTTTAATATTAAATTACTCTAGTTTACTTTTATAGTATTTTTAGAGATTGAATGTCGTTTAAAATTTAATTCTTAACATTCTAGAAAGCTCTGAACATAAGATTATTTTAATTTTTTTAAATTAAATTTAATTCAGATAATTTCAAATATACGTAACATATTATCAGTTTAGCTCTTAGAGTCTATTTAATATTATAGTAATAATAATTTTTTAAAGTGATTTTTATTTAAAAATATATTAAAATAATATTTTTTGTTAATTTATTTTTAATATTAATATATTAAAACAATATAAAAAAACGGAAATTTTTTTTAAAAAAATATATTTTTTAATTTTTACAAAAACAGTTTTAAAACAAATAACGAAACTTCATTTTCATGCACCGAATTTCATTTTTCCATTTCTCGGTGGGCCAGTGTTTGAAAAGAGGGAGCCTCTCCTGGGAGGATGAAAGAAGAACCAGACAGTGGCACTTTCGCCCATACGTTTCCTTTCTCCTTGCATTTTCTTTGTTCCTCAAAGCATCCATTATTCTGGGCCTTGTTTGTGATTTTTGTTTGCTGCAACGTTTTTGTGTTGTGATATGGAGGAACCAAAGCAAATCAACGTTGAGATATCAAGGGCAACAACAGCAGAAGAAGCACAAGGAAAAGGGTTGGTGGATGGGATAATGGAGGTTCAAGATGTCACAGAATCCTCAGGACCCCTTCAACCGAAGAGTCTTAACGGACTAGCCTCTGCCTCCAATTCTGCCTTTCGCCAGCGATTTGGGTTTAAGGAGAAGGTATTCTCTTGTCTCGCCGAAAATAAGTGTAAAATAGTTTAGAGATAAAGTTCTCTGTGTTTTCTTTCCCTTGTTAATTTCTAGTTGTAATATTCTATAATTATGCATATTTTAGACTTTTTTTCTGGATTGTGCATTGCATGTTGCTTTTCCGATCATGATGTTTGTAGTTGTTGTTTTGGTCTATTGCAGTCGAAGCTGGAACAGGTGGTAATCGAGGTAAACTTCGATAGTTCGAAGGCTGGTTACCTTGCCTTGAAACTTGTAGCTGAAATTGCAGGTAAACATAGCAGTAAAGAGGATTTGCATTGAGCCTAATCTCACAACTTAAATTTTTAGGTTGAATTGATTCTCTGACAAATGAGAAATAATTGGATAACTTGCTTAATAGCCAACCGGAGAAGCGCTTTTAGTCTCTATATTTGAGAATACACTGACTATTCAAAAACCAAAAAAAAAAAAAAAACCTTAACACATAGCCAATCCAATCTAATTCGGGATCCATGCTCTGTCGTTGTTAGTTGTAGTAATGGTAGTAATACAGGCAATATGTTGATGTTTTTTTTTTTTGTGTACAATCAGGAAGTTCATTAAGTTATTTCATCTTGTTGATGTGTTTATTTTGGGGAAATCAATAGGTGTGGAAAGTGTGGAGTTAGGAGGGCCAGATAGGAACCTATTGGAAGTGATAGGAGATGGAGTCGATGCCCATCATCTTGTATCCTTGCTACGAAAGAAGTTTGGAAATGCAAAGCTAATAAGCATGGGTCCTTTGAAGGAGCCGAAGAAAGATACCATGGAAGATGAGCCAGTCCTGATCAAAGAAGAGGAAAATGAGCCAATGTTGCAACGCCCTGTTTCATCATCCATTCCTCATTGTCTTGATCCTATCAGTGAGGTTGAATGCTACTACTGACTCTCATGTACCCTTGCTCCATTGTTTTGATTCAAGATATAGTAAATAAAGTGTAGTTTAGTCGTTTCAATGGGCAATGCTCTTTGCTATGATAACTTTGTTTGAGAATTGGCGGCCAAGCTAGTGACAATGGGTATTCAAACCTAACGAAAGAAGAAAAACAGGATTTATAGCATCTGAAATGTGCTTACTTTAAATGCAAATTAAGTTTGTAGAATTAAAGTGTTCACTTATCATTGATATTATTATGTTATTTGCAATGTTTCAGTCTGTAGTGGATATTGTTGAGACGGAGAAGCTGAATGGAGCAATGGAGATGGAGATGGAAACAAAGACAAAAACTCATAGTAATCTTGGTCTGGAAAATGCAGAGAGTTCATGTACAAGTGTAAGAACTGCATTCTAGTTAATTCTGAAAAATGGTGCTTCTTTAGTGTTTGAATGTTCTATATAATTTGTGGTGTAGAAAACAACCCAGTGGACCCTACTAATCACCAGCTTACTTCTAGAGGCTATATCTGCAATTTTTGATCAGTTGGGTTATGCATTAATTAGTATGGCGATGGCATTTGTAGCTTTGCTTCTTTCCATTCTTGATCTCATTTACAAGGCTCGAGAGAATGGCATTACATGTGATGGGAGGAGCCTGCTACCCTGTTTTTACCGCCATTCAAGTCATGATTTCCAGAATTGCAAGCCTTTTGGTAGTCTTGTTGAGTACTTTGGATTTGCTGGTGCTGTCTGGCAATGCTCTTACACAACAGTAGGGTATCATTATGCTCATCGGAACTTGGATAATCCAATCAAAATTTGTCTTCTACCTTTCATTTTTGCTTTGTGTGTGCTAATTTCTAAGTTAGTTAAGAGTGGCCAACATGAACCAGTGGTTGAACTTAAACCCACATGAGAGGCAATTTGTTTTTAGCAGATTAGAATTTCATTTAATTGCATTAGTGTATGTATGATCTAGATGAGGTTAATAATGTAAACGAAATTCAAATTGTTCACACTGTAAGCTGAAGAGAATAGAGTTCAAAAAAAGGGACAATATTTGGATCATGTTGCAAGGAAAGGTCAACAGTGCCAAAAGGAGTACCCCTTGCCCTCTCTTGATAGTTGAAGATCCTTGTTTTAAAGGGATCATTCTCATGCATATTTCCTTGTTCTGATGGTTTGCAAGAGTTCAATGGAACTGCATTAAAAGTTTACAGGGTTTTAGAGATGGTGTTGCTGGTATTCCATTTGTGCAAAATCCCCTGAACGTAATCTGATCTGAGCTGAATATGATGGGAACAACTCTCTGGGCTCTGTCTTGGTCTTTGCTCTTGTATATCCGTAAGAAACGAAGAAAGGCTTCCAAGATTTCCAAAAATTGTGTTCTTACGATCTCTCCAGGATGAAGATATGAACCTTTTCAGTGCTGTGGACAGCTTGATTGATTTCTCAGATGAAAAAAAAAAAAAATTCCACCAAAGTTATCATCCTGTAACCTTTCTATTTTTTATTATTCTGAATCTAAAGTAGCCAGAACTAAATTTTCTGTTGATAGCCTTGGGTATGTTTCGGCTACTCTCTCAACTAGCCCTAAGCGGTTTTTCACACATTTTCAAGAGAAGTAGCTGCTAAAATTCTAGGGCATCAATAACAACAATTGTTTCACTTCGAAAATCAATCGATAAATCTAAATATCAAGGCATTACTTTGGAGTTCGGACTTTTTGGTGCTGTCTGGCAAATTTAATTTAAATTAAATTAAATTTTGAAATTAATAAATTAAAATGATCTAAAAATATATAAATAAATTAATTTAAAGTAAAAATAAATAAATTTTTTAAAAACATGATTTCCCAAAACAATATAGCTATAATAATCCAGTCAAAGTGTGTCTTCTACCTTTTATTTCCACATTGTGTTGTTGTGTGTGGTCATTGCTAAGTTTGTTAAGAGCTGATCACATGAACCATCAGTTGAGCCTCAAGGTTTTTTAGGTGGAGATCCTTGTGGCATCAAGATATCATTTTCTGCTTTTTTTTTTTTTCATTTAGAGATCGGGTTATTAGATCAATTCAGATTTATTATATATTTTTAAAAAATAATATTATTTATTTTTTTTTAATAATTTTTCATATTTGATTAGGTTAACTAGGTTACAAATTAATTTTTGAGTTATCTGGATTTAGATTTAACAGAGTCAATAAATAATAGTTAAAATTTAACATAATTTGAGCTGTTTATTTTTATGTTTTAAAAGTATTTTTGAAAAAAATTATTTTTTTTAAATTAATATTTTTTTGGTGTTTATAGATCATTTTAATGTGTTGATATCAAAAATAATTTTTTAAAAATAAAAAAATTATTTTAATACATTTCTAAATAAAAAAACTTTGAAAAATAACCGTAACCACACTCTAAAAACAAATTAATATAGATTTAAAAAATAACAATAACTATGATAAAAAAAAAAATTCAGGTAAAACGTAGGTTTGTTAAAAAATTTATTTTTATTTTTATTAAAAAATATTTTAAAAATTAATTACTATAATACCAAACAGTAAATCACTACGCGGGCTCAATACGAGGCAATGATAAAATAAAAAAAGAAAAAATTACATGAATCCAACGTGGAAGCATGTCAGGCATCAACTCCACACAATAACAATTGACCAAAATCCAGTGGATCCTCTCGCACTCCTCTACCGTCGACTTCACTGCCTGTACTTTAATCTCTTTCATTTCTCTCTCTCGAATAAAAAAAAAAAGAAAAAGGAACTCTCTCCCTTTCTTTTAAACTATATATTTTTTTTCTCATTAATTAAAAAGAAAAAAGAAATTAGGGTTTTCTTCAAAATTCTGAAAAATATGGATAAAATCAGAAGACCATCTCATGCCGGCTCTTGGTACACCGACAACCGTATGTCCTCACTCTCTCCCGTACAATTTTTATTATTTTTTTGAATCAATTATATTACTTTTTTTTTATTTTGTTGTTAATTTCAGCTAAAAAGCTTGAAGAAGAGCTTGAGGGATGGCTAGGTGCTACTGGATTAACGAAATCTCCTGATGTTCGCGGTGTTATTGCTCCGTATATTACTATCATTCCCTTAATTTTGCTCAATTGATTGTTTTTTTTTCTTTTTTTTTTATAATTAACTTGTTTTTCTTTTATTATTTTATTTTGAATGGCAAAATGGAGATTTTAGACATGCAGGTTACTCTTATTCGGGCCGTGCTGCTGCTTATGCTTTTGGAAATATTGACCCTACTAACATGTTAGTCAGAGAGTTTATTTTCTATTTTATTTATTTTTGGACTATTTATTTAATTTTTGTTTATACACACACATCTATATAAATAAGTTTTGTTATAATGTGGTGTGATTGTGTGGAAATGTGATACAGTGGTAGTGTTTATGTTTCTGGGTATCGCATTTTGAGGAGAGTGATTCTGATGGGGAAAGTAATGATTTTTTGTTGATGATAAGCGAGAATTTTGTTTTGTTTTGTTTTTTTTTAGCACACGGGTATTCCTTCTTGGTCCGTCACACCATTACTATACACCAAAATGTGCTCTTTCAACGGCTACAGTTTACAAAACGCCCATAGGGGACTTACCTATTGATTTGGAAGGTACTGTACCTGCACAGTTTGGTTTTTTATTACGTTGGAATGCAAGTTTTGAATCATCATTGAAATGGATTAGTTCGTTTTAGCTTTCACTGTTGGTTTGATGTTCTATTGGTCCATGTGATTGAACTAATTATGTTCATTTTGGATCCTTTTCAGTCATTGAGGAACTTAAAGCCACAGGAAAATTTGAGTTGATGGATCTTCGGGTTGATGAGGCTGAACATAGCATGGAAATGCACTTGCCGTATCTTGTTAAAATATTTGAAGGGTAATTTCTGCTGCATGGAGAATTTCACTATGTTGGTTTTGTTTGTGGCTCAACTTTACTGATTTATTTTTCTGTGTTTTGTTTATTTATTTGTTCATGGATTGCAGGCACCCAGTGAAAGTTGTACCCATTTTGGTTGGAGCTCTTAATACTGATAGTGAGGCCATGTATGGCCGCTTGTTGGCAAAATATGTTGATGATCCAACTAACTTCTTTTCTGTCTCTTCAGATTTTTGTCACTGGGGTTCTCGGTATGTTCCATTATAATGATGGTTTCATGGTACTTTTCTCCTTCTAAATGTCTTTGAATTTATAGAGGAGGTCTACGATGGGGATGACTCTTTAATTTGCTTCCATCCCACGCGTACACTTGTACTATGGACAATACGGAGTAACATTTGTTAGATTTCCTTTTCTTTTTCCTCGTAATCAAAATTGGAGGGTTGATTTTCTTTTTTAAACTAATGTTAGCAATGCTTTCCTCAAAGCCTTGCAAGATCTATTGTTCAATTTGCTTCTATTGTATGTCTGAGAATTTCTTTGAAGAACTTGATTGAATGTCAGATGCATCTGAGCCCGCTGAATACATTATGCGAAGGGGTCTTCTAATCTTTAAGATGAATGGATCTATATTTTGTTCAGTTAATGAATTAGAGAAAAAAAAATTGTCATATGGTATTTGATTATCACTGTATGCTGTCCATTTTTGTATCTGTATCTCTGTAAAGCATGATATTCAACAATTTGTGCTGATTGTTTACTCACAAGTCACAACCATGCACAATATCGTGTTGTGGTTCTGTTGAAATGTATTTGGTTCACCTTATGTATTTAACCATCTCATCAAGCAATCTTGACCTGTGTTTCCTTTATTAGGTTCCATTACACACACTATGACAAGAAATGTGGGCCCAT
>Ga0325403_1003368_pt1 | contig 14567 bp, 13 predicted proteins | sample PopdelMetagenome_19_FD_205665 | JGI IMG/M metagenome (GOLD analysis project Ga0325403, IMG submission 205665) | Populus deltoides microbial communities from Bellville, Georgia, United States - Xylem-PdKOR-R4 | ecosystem: Host-associated > Plants > Phyllosphere > Stem > Wood/Secondary xylem...
CTTTTTGAAAAGTGGTTTGTCAAGAACAAAATGTTTCTCTGAAGTCAAAACATTCAGCTCGTTTTGGATATTTTCAGTAATGGCTGAGAAGGTCGGTGAAGTTGGAGGAGATGGTTGCTCAAGGTTTATATAGACAGGTTTTGGTATATTTGTAGTATAGTCTGCATTTTGGAAACTAGGGGAAGGGATATCGAATGTAGATTTTCTTGGAAGGTTTTCGTGATAAGGGATATTAATAACAGAATGGATTTTGGAAATTCTTCCTAAATCTATTGTACTGGAAAAGGAAGAGGCTTCTGAGAATATGGAACTTGTAGAGTGTCGGTGGAAAGACAGTTTGACTTTTCCATCTATATATTGGGTAATATTTTTAATTTGGACATTGGGTTGAGGTGGTGGTGGTAGTTCTGGTGGTGCTGCACCTTTAAGGATCCAATCTTCTGGTAGGGATATGTCTTTCCATTGGATTGCTTTTGGGACAACAGTGTTTGAGCGGGATAAATTTGTTTGTAGTAGGAGTGTTTCGCCTTTTTGAGATTGGAATTTGTGTTTGCTAGCAAAGGCTGAGAACATGGCTTTGTAATGGATTTTGAAAATGAGAGCAACAGGGATAGATCCTTCGAGCATGTCATAGTTGTGGGTCTTTATTTGTAGTAGCATACTCTGCAAGATATTTTTGCCTTTGAGGGATATGGTTATGTTTGGATAACAGTCAAATGATATCGGCTCACTGCAGAGGCTAGACTCAATAGAACTGAGGAAGGAGTCCTGGAAGTTTTGAAACCTAGCATCACGGAGGACAGCTAGAATGGAGGTGTTTAAGCCTTCTTTTATAAGGGGTTTTATTCCGACCTGGACAAGGCCAACATGAATATATTTATAGTTTCGGGCTAGATGTTTTTGTAAGGATTTTTGGGAGAGGAGTTGAATGGTTTCAAAAGGTTTGGTAAGCTGAATATCTCGCTCTTCAGTTTTGATAGTAAAATCTGTTTTGAAAATATCATATTTAGATTTTTGATAAATCTGAGTTTGAGAAATTTTTGGAATTTTCCAGTCATCAATGTTTTTTGTAAAGTCTTAAATAGTTATCTTTTCACTTTGTACTATTCTTCTGCTTTCAGAAGATTCAGAGGTAGAGGAAGCTGAAAGAGAAGTAGTCCTGTGAAAGACGGAATCCATAGAAAGAAAAGATAAACTACGAAACAAGCTGCAGGTTATATATAAATCAATCAAAAGTTTGAGGATCAAATTTGATATAATCAGCAAATAATATGACATTTCTAAAATTTTCACAACTTTCGAAAAGTGTTTTCCGCTCAAAATAAAACGAAAATATTTTTATGAAAACCAAATCAAATTTTTCTTTGGCTGAAAAGTGTTTTTCGTTGACCAATTTTTCTAATGGCAAACAAACACAGAAAAGTTTAGAAAATAGTTTTTCAAAAATCACTTTTCAGAAAACAAACACACTATTTATTCTTATTGTTGTTGTTGTTGTTATTTGTTTAGGGGAGATTTCATCATTTTTAAGAATGGGTTTCCTCTTATTTGATAATTATCCCATTTCTACAGCTATCCAACCATAATAAATACATAATGTTTACATTCCAAATATAAAATGATTTTCCTATTATTTGATAATTATCCCATTTCTACAGCTATCCCATTTCTATAGCTATCCAACCATAATAAATACATGATTTTTAAATTTTGCTTTTTTTTTTTCCCATTCAATTACGTGTCATATTAGAAATATGTATTTTGTAAGAACATGAAACCTCATAATTGGGATGACAATGTGTTAATTTCACAGTTTTTGGTCCCGCGCTAAACTGCGATTAAAAAGTAAAAAATTTGATTAAGTGATAAAAAATTACTTGATATTTTTAATAAATTTAATTTATCAAGTCAATTTTAAATTTTCTTAACTCAGCTTCTTATATAGCTTGGGTTTAAAATTAACTCAAGCAAGAATTGGTTTTACATGATCTTGTTGACTCAACGAGTCTAAATGCAATTAGAATAACCAGTAAAACATATGGTTTAACTTAAAAAAAAATTAAGATAATATTTTTTTTAATAAAAACATCTACATATTTAGATTGACTTAGGTTTTTTAGCTTAATCCGCTAAACCTGTGACCCAGATCATGAATTTCACTGAGTTTAACTATTTTTTAACTATTTTTTACTTAATAATATGATAATAAAAATTGATGCTCGTAAAATTAAGCATAAACCAAATATAGGGATAATTGTTTTAGATTGCGATAATCTCATAAAAACCAAATCAAAATAAAATTATGAAGACCGATTCAAAATTAACCAGATGTGAATTGGAAGATGAAACTTAAAAATAAAGAAATTATTTGACATTATTATTAAACCGGACCCAGTAGATCAACCTTGAAATTTTTTGACTTGACTCCTTGCCTAACTTAGGTTCAAAATTAACCCGGGAGTTGCTCTTATGTGACCCAATTAACTTGATGTGTTTAAAGGCAACTAAGATGATCAGTAAAAGCGTGGTTTTATTTTAAAAAAATTTCAAGATTATATATTTTTTAATATTAAAACAACAATATATTGAATCGAACCCATAATCCGGATCATGAAAACAATTTAAGTACTAATCTAAAAACCAAAAAAAAAAAGAAGCAATGCTCCCTGCTAACATCACGCAACCCAATTCTTTTAGAAACCGTTTTACACCGCGTTCCTAAAAAATTCAATTTTTTTATTAAAATTTAATATGTTTTAGATCATTTTGATGTGGTGATGTCAAAAATAATTTTAAAAAATAAAAAAATATCATTACATGCATTTCAGTACGAAAAGTTATTTAAAAAGCAACATCAACTACACTGCCAAGCTATTTCTTAGCATGTCTAGATAATACTTTTCTTGTTCCTACTTTATATTTAACAGGGTTTGGGTCGATGAAAGAATTTTTCTCCATCAAGTTTGTTGGTTTTCTATTGATAAAAGGAATATTGTGTTTTGTGATTACAATATCACATTTAATAGTTAATATAAAAATAAATATTGAATTTTATCATAAATTATTGCATATGTAACTATAAATAATTAAATAAAAAATCAATTGCTTAAGAAATAAATTTGATGAAAAAACCAATATATTTCCCGGCTTCCTTTCTCATTTGTTTATATATATATAGCTTTTCATACCCGCTCATATGGGTGGATAACCACCAGGATGATTAATTTTGCCCTAAGGTATTACCATTTTTTTTTAATGATCTGCAAATTGACACTCACAAATACAAAGTAATATTCAATTTTTTTTCCCTCAAATTAGATAATGCTAGATTACACGCCGTGCTATGTCGCACTTTAAATTATTAATTTTTAAAATGTAAAAAAAAAAAAGGATTTAGATCATAGAAATTATTTAATATTATTATTAAATTAACCCAACAAGTCAACATTGAAATCTTCTAACCTGATTTCTTACCTAACCCGAGTTTAAAATTAAATTATGTGGGAACTATCTTGACATGACCTTGTCAACTTGGTAGGTCCAAAGATTACTCAAACGACCGGTAAAAAACATAGTTTGAATTAGAAAAAAATAATTCAACATGATATTTTTTTTTAATATTAAGATGTCAACATAGTATATCGACTTGGGCCTTGAAAGTTAACCCGTCAACTTTAAAATTTCAATGATGAACTCCGCTGAGTTTAATAACTTTTTTTTAAAAAAATATTTCTCACTTAATTATACGATAACAAAAACAAACTCTTGTAAAAAGACCAATATTTGAAGTTTATTTAAGATTATAATAATCTCATTAAAAGTAAACTGAAAAAACCTATCTCTTCCAAAGTGAAGGATATTCTTGACATGCAACTCTCTTAGATGCATTACTTGTGATTTTATTTACGTTTCGTCGTGGGTTTTTCTCTCATTACTAGAATCTAACAATCTCTCTCTTTCCTCTCTCTAACTAGGAGACAAAAATAAAAAAAATTAATTTTTATACAAAAATTAAATTTTTAAAATTAAAGGGACCTAAATTGTACAAATTGTATTGTTTTTAAAGATGGAGTATCTAAGTGTATTTTTTGCAAAAACTCTGGACATGCACCTATATTTGTGCCTTTTAAATCCCGGCCCCGCTTCTTTTAATTCCACTATTGCTTAAAAAATCAAAAGTAATTAGCCTTTAATTAAGATTAAATTGTTTAAAATAAAAATTTGAGGATAAAATTGAATAAAAAAAACAAACAACATACAATAAAAGCTTGTTTGTTTTTGTGTTTTAAAAACGTTTTTGAATTTTTTTTAATGTTTTTCTTTGTTTAAAATTATTTTTTTTTATTTATTTTCATATTGATTAATGTGTTGATATCAAAATAAATTTTAAAAAAATAAAAAAATATTATTTTAATAAATTTCAAAATAAAAAATATTTTAAAAAATAAAAATTAACACAATTCCAATTAACTGTCTAAACATTGTTATTCTACGTTGAAAAGGCCATTCTTTTTATGATTTTTATAATACAATAATGAAATTTTAATTTTAAAAGAACTGGAAAAAAGAAAAAAGAAAAAAGAAAAGAGGAGGATCAACAAAATTTAGTCACTAGTGGAGGAGAGCCAACAGAATGAATTCTGAGAACCTAATGAAGCTATAAAACCGCTCCCTCTCTCTCTCTCTCTCTCCCCACACGCATATGCACCTGGAAAGAAAGAAAAAGGAAAAAAAAGAAAGAAATAAAGAAGGCTTCCGCAAGTAATGGCATCACTGCTTCAGTGTCCTACTTCACCATTTCCTTCTTCTTTCTCCTCCAACAACCCCCGCTTCCCCTTCCTCCGCTTTCACTTCCCTCTCCGTCACGCCGTCGTAAGTTCCTCTTTCTCTTTCTTTCTTTTCCCCTTTCTCAGTTCTTGATTGACCTACCATACTATTAATCCCTTAAAGAATTCTTGGAATAATTGCTTTCTTTTCTTTTGTATTTATTTGGTATTGATTACTGCTGCTGCTGTTACTGCTACTAATACTCTTTTGATGCGTTGATTTTCTGTATCAGAGGTGTAATCTGGTGGAGCCCATCAAATTTGCCAACGGCAAGCCTTACATCCCGCTCCTCAACACCTCGGCTCATCATTTATCCTCCACTGCCACTTCCCATTTAGATAACACTCTTCCACCTTTCAACAAGCATGACACCAGGCTCCGCATTTTCTCTGGCACTGCTAATCCTGCTCTCTCTCAGGTAATTACTTCTTCTTGTTTTTTTTTTTCTTTTACTTCTTGGAATGATTATTGCTGTTAATCTTTATCCAATAATTTTTTATATAGGAAATTGCTTGCTACATGGGTTTGGAGCTTGGCAAGATTAAAATTAAGCGTTTTGCGGACGGGGAGATTTATGTCCAATTGCAAGAAAGTGTCAGAGGCTGTGATGTTTTTCTTGTCCAACCCACCTGTCCTCCTGCCAATGAGAACCTCATGGAGCTGCTGATTATGATTGATGCTTGTCGCAGGGCGTCTGCTAAGAATATTACTGCTGTTATTCCTTATTTCGGCTACGCCAGGGCCGATAGAAAGGTAATGCTTCCGGGAGCTGAATCGACAGATACTCTTGTTTTTTAGTTAATTTTTTATTCATTGTTTCAACTATCTGGATTTTCAGACTCAAGGGCGAGAATCTATTGCTGCCAAGCTTGTTGCGAATTTGATTACTGAAGCAGGTGCAAATCGTGTTCTTGCCTGTGATCTTCATTCCGGGCAGTCCATGGGGTATTTTGACATTCCTGTGGATCATGTGTATGGTCAGGTAAAGAATCCACTCTACCTTCGACGGCTATTTCATTACATTATTCCAAGATATAGCTATTGGAGTATGATATAGAGTTTTCAAATTATTTTAACAGTTCTTGTTATGCTGTCAGTATGGACCAGTGAGAAAGCCATGAAAACCTTAATTGCTGTAATCGTCTGTTCAATGGTAATTATTTGTTTTTTCTTTTGTGCATCACCAGCCTGTGATACTCGATTACCTTGCTAGCAAGACTATATGTTCTGATGACTTGGTGGTGGTCTCCCCTGATGTTGGAGGTGTAGCAAGAGCTCGTGCTTTTGCCAAGAAATTATCAGATGCACCTCTAGCCATTGTTGATAAAAGACGTCATGGACACAATGTTGCAGAGGTAAAATATGCCAAATATGCTGCTCTTTTCTTATGCTTCAAGATGGTCTGGTTGTATTGAGAATTGAGATAAAGATAGAAGCACTGTTTATATGCTTTTAGGTTCAGCCATGCTCTTTAAGGTTGAAGATCGAGTGGTCCCCTAATTCCTACCACCATCTGCTTTTCCCTTTGTTTCATGCGTTGAGAATTGAAATATCCATATCATGTTCCCTTCTTTTTATTTCCTCTTTTTTTATGGGGTTGAAACGGACACAACCTGATTTCTTTATATGCATTGAATTCACTAGATTGCAATGATGTTACTGTCTGCTGAATGTCATCTTTCAGGTGATGAATTTGATTGGTGATGTGAAGGGGAAAGTTGCAGTTATGGTAGATGACATGATTGACACAGCTGGTGAGTTTTGCTCAAATCTTATTTGCTGTCCTTATCATGTATTGGAAAATGCATGCTGCAGAAGCTATGCCTTTATATCCTAGGTGACGTAGTTTGGGAAGAGGAAAAAAAATAAACAATAGTAGTTTGCCTTTTCTTCCGGCATCACTAGGATACTGTAGTCAAAGTTATCAGAACCACACATGAAGATGACTCACAGAAGGCTGAGGTCATGGTTTTCACTGGTTCAGCTGTTGGTAAACTAATTGTACCTTTGATCTATTAGTGATAAATCTAACATTTAAAGTAACTTATCCAGGAAATCTTTAAAAATTAGTCTTAAAACAGTATCTTTGTGCCTAGTATTTTGAAACGGTGGATTTTTTTATCTTATCTGGTTAAGTATTTGTTCCATAATTCAGTTTTGTCTGCTATAGTGTGTCAAAAATAGGGTCAAAGTTACTGAAGTCAGTTTTGTCTGTATAGTGTGCCAAAATCAGGCTCAAAGTTGCAGAAGTAAATATAAATTTCGAAGGTGTTACTAGAGGGTAATAATTATAACAGTATAAATGTAAAGTGCATTTGGTCATTCAATAGCCAATGTCTAATTTATGTGTAAAAGTTATGAAAATTTATGGTGTTTCACCTTTTTCCCTCTTCAATTTCTCACATGGTCCTGACAAATAAGCAAAGAGTCTGATTCACAGTTGAACCAGTCTAGTCTTTGATTTGATCAGATGCTGATAGCCATTGTTCTTGCCTTTTTTTTTTCCTGGTGATCTTACCCTATGTTAGTTGCCTAACATTTCAAATTCTTGTTTATTCATTGTTAAATGTTTCCTATGCACTATTTGTTGCAGGAACTATTACCAAAGGTGCAGCTCTATTACATCAAGAGGGGGCAAGGGAGGTCTATGCATGCACTACACATGCTGTTTTCAGGTATCTAATATTATCCAGGTAGCTTGGATTTCTAATGATGCATTGGATGTAGATAATATGCAGGTAACACTAGCATACTATCTCCATGTGGTCTATGATCACTACAAATGAAGTCAAAGTTATATACCAGATTTGACAGCAGCCATATATTTATCAACCAATAGATAGAACTTCTATAGGTCAAATTGATTTCTGTAGATCATAGATACTTTCCTCTTATCAATTATTAGAGCATATGATGGAATGTTCAGCAAACCTGAAACTGTGCATCTGATTGTTGTTGCTCATTTTCACTACCTTTTTCTGTTTGCAGCCCTCCTGCCATTGAGAGGTTATCGAGTGGTCTTTTTCAAGAGGTTATCATAACAAACACGATTCCAGTGTCAGAGCAGAACTATTTTCCCCAGCTCACAGTCTTGTCAGTAGCAAACCTCTTGGGCGAGACCATATGGCGTGTTCATGATGACTGCTCTGTGAGTAGCATCTTTCAGTAAAATTGGATCTATATGATCAATTACAAGTGAAATTAACACTCCACCCCAATGAAATTCTTTCATTTTTTCTTCCTGCATGAGGTGTCAATGTGTTGCAGATTTTGTTTTATTCTTTTCTTGGCGATGCATGCATCTGGAAGAATGAATGGTGCTGACATAGTGTAGCCCAAATTGTAGTCAAGAAATTTGAAGTAAAAAAAAACCAAGGATTTAAGAAAAAAAGCCATTCCTTTTTAATTTAAAAACTAAAATGAAAATCCTTACCATTCTTTTGATTAGATTCTCAACTATTGCCATTGCTCCACATTTTGCCATGTGTCATTCTTCCTTTAGGGTTCTATCCAAGTCATTGTAGTTTGGGGAGTTCAGATCATAGATTTATAACTTAATGGTACCAATAGATTAGATTCATTCTCGGTTTTTTTCTCATTGTCAGGGTGGCATTGAACCCTATTCCAGCTTGGGCATTGATTGATCAATTTACATGGTGTGTCTCCCAGCTTGAACTACAGCCAAATTTAGATTCGTCCTCGTGAAGTGTTACTGGATTGTAGAAAACTCAAACAACTTTATGTTTAGAGAAGTCATATCTTTAGTTTTGTATGGAGGACATGGGGTCGATTGGCAGATTTTTGGTAGCTTGAATTAGATTCCTTGTTTAGGTTTTTTCAATGTTTCTTATACTCCTGAATGTTTTGACTCCCGAATGTTTTGATGAGAAACTTTTGGAAGAGTTTTCTGCTTTATAAATGATGTATGCATAAAGGTATATCAATGTTGAGTTGGTTTCGTATCAATGGAAGCTCCAGCTCCACCATTGTTATCTATATTTAACATGGATTGGTTTCTTGCTCGGGGAAAAATACTCGTGAGAATTGAGAATGACTCGCCAGGATGAAATCAAGTGCCAGTTGGGTTAGTTAGTGTTTTCTGCACCTGGCAATGCTCGCCGATTTGGTGTTTTCAGTGAAGTAAAGGCCTATGAATTGTAATCTGCGCTGGATGATGTCGGAATGCATGGCTGCTTGATGAAGAGCTAATTCCTAGTTTATTTACTGAAAGCAAACCCCTTCCGTTCTTGCATGGTGGAAGCAGCTGAGCATTCCTTATCCTTTTTTTTTTTTTTCCGTCAACTCAAGACGGTCAAAAAGTCAAAAATATCATTTTAGGACAAGTTAAAAATTGTAAACTTATCTTTTTTTATTTACCAGACCGCAGTTCAAAAATAAAAAATGACAGCACACAGCTGTGCTCGTAAATTCATTCAGTTACAGCCACCATTTTATTTTTTTGTTTTAAAAGAATGACTCCTTTTTTTTTTCTTGTTGAAGTTATTTTTATCAGGTATCTAAAATAATTTAATAAAAATAAAAAAATCTACAACAGTGCCTAACCCCAACAGGCTCACAGTCACTCACTCCCTCACCGTCACTGATATGGTAAACCTCCTGGGGCTGGCTGGTGCTAGGGTTTGTTTTCTTTTTGCAAATCTGATTTAATCTGTCTATCCCTTTTGTTTTCTTGGCGGGAATTAACTCTACCCACTTTCTAAAAAAAAAAAAAATCCCCAAATTAAAATACAAAAAGAAACCCTAGAAAGCAAAAGAAGAGTAGCAAATCATATCCAAGTTGAAGAAATAAAGAGGAGAGGGTGATGGGGAAAGACGAAGACGAAATGAGGGGAGAGATAGAAGAACGATTGATAAACGAAGAGTACAAGATATGGAAAAAGAACACACCTTTCCTCTACGACCTTGTCATCACTCATGCCCTCGAATGGCCTTCTCTCACAGTCGAATGGCTTCCCGATCGCGAGGAGCCTCCTGGCAAGGACTACTCCGTTCAAAAGATGATTCTTGGCACTCACACCTCCGAGAACGAGCCTAACTATCTCATGCTTGCCCAGGTCCAGCTTCCTCTTGACGACGCCGAAAACGACGCCCGTCACTACGATGACGATCGCTCCGATTTTGGCGGATTTGGCGCCGCCAATGGCAAGGTTTTTCTTTTGTTTTGTGGCTTTTCAAGATTTTGGTTTCATTTTGTTTCTCAGATTTGATGTGATCGATTTTAATTTTGTAGGTGCAAATAATTCAGCAAATAAATCATGATGGGGAGGTGAATAGGGCGCGGTATATGCCGCAAAACCCATTCATGATAGCTACCAAGACTGTTAGTGCTGAAGTTTATGTCTTTGACTACAGCAAGCACCCATCTAAGCCGCCTCTTGATGGTGCTTGTACTCCTGATTTGAGATTGAGGGGTCACAGCACTGAAGGCTATGGTTTGTCTTGGAGTAAGTTTAAAGAAGGGTATTTGCTTAGTGGTTCTGATGATGCTCAAATTTGCTTGTGGGACATTAACACCACCCCTAAGAATAAGTCTCTCGATGCCATGCAAATCTTTAAGGTTGGTTTGCATGCCCATATGTTCACTATGATGTTTCTTTTTGAGTAGTTATTGAGAAATAAAGCATAAATTTTTGTGTTTTTTTAGAGATATGCCAATGTGTGTGATGATTTAAAGTACTGTCTTATAGGTTCATGAAGGTGTTGTAGAAGATGTAGCGTGGCATCTGAGACATGAACATCTGTTTGGTTCTGTTGGGGATGATCAATACCTGCTTATATGGGATCTCCGAACTCCATCTGTTACTAAGCCTGTCCATTCCGTAGTTGCTCACCAGAGTGAGGTATGCCATAGCATTTTTGTGATTCCTTCGTGAATTAATAAACTAATTGTTCAGTGGCTAAGACATGGTTTTGTACCTTCATATGCAACTCTACTATCTGAAACCTGTGACTTGAAATGTTCCATGTGAAATGATCTGTAATTGTGCTATTAATTGCTCAAAAACTTGTGCCTTGCAATCAGAAGGTTCTGTATGACATATTGTAGGTGAACTCGTATTTGTCAAAAGGATTCCTCATACACATGCGAGTTTTTGTTGCTTTGAAAGCTGATGAGTTTTTTTTTAATTCTTATTCTAAAAACCATGCTGTTTGCCAGTGTTGACATGCCATGAGGCTTATATCTCTTTTTTTATTTTATTTGATGTTATTTCTTTTTATGTTCTTGTCTTAGGTTAACTGCTTGGCTTTTAATCCTTTTAATGAATGGGTTGTGGCAACGGGGTCTACTGATAAGACTGTCAAGCTATTTGACATACGGAAGATCAATACTGCACTTCATACATTTAACTGTCACAAGTAAGCATATCTGGGGAATTCTGTATTATTCTTCCAGGCATATATCTGTGGTGTGTATTGTTTACGAGTGGCACTCACTTGCAGCATGGATGCATGTACAGATCACCTCAAAACTTGTTATTTAATATCTTCTGTACTTTATTTTTTCCGTGATGTACACAGGGAGGAGGTTTTCCAAGTCGGGTGGAATCCAAAGAATGAGACTATCTTAGCTTCTTGTTGCCTTGGTAGAAGGCTCATGGTCTGGGATCTTAGCAGGTTTGTCTTTGAAAAAAACCCAGTGAGCTGTTAATTGATATTTCTTAGGTTTACTGGTTGCCGGATTTGAGGTTTGCCTTGAGCTTTTATTTGGATAAGCCAACACCACATGAGGATTGTTCTGAGCTACATTTGCTTTGTTTAATGTGGGGCTACACCTTTGCAGGATTGATGATGAGCAGACACCAGAGGATGCTGAAGATGGCCCACCAGAATTGCTTTTCATTCATGGTGGTCACACCAGTAAAATATCAGATTTTTCATGGAACCCATGTGAAGATTGGGTTGTTGCTAGTGTAGCTGAAGATAACATCCTTCAAATATGGCAGATGGCAGAGAATATCTACCATGATGAAGATGATATACCAGCAGATGAATCAACAAAAGATTCCTAGTGTATTTACCAGGCTTTAATAGTTATTATCAATCACACAACGGGTGCTTGTAGGATCTTTTTGGTTTTTTAGTCGCCTTTTTTTTGGTTAGCATCCAATAGATCTCCCGTGTATGGAGGCTTTTTTTCGACCCTTGTTCCGAACTGATGTGTAATAACCTATCAATAGCTTTTTTATTTTGCAAATGTGGTTGCTTGTGCGTTGTTTGGATGATGCTTTGCTGCGGCGTTGCACAGGTCATAATCTGGTTTAAAAGATGAAGCTACTGCTGGAGAAAATCATATAACAGAAGAAGTTTCAGTGGGATTCTTCTTAAGCCTAGCACACAATGTGTCCCGAGGATTAGTATGCTATGCTAGAAAAAGCTACTGTGTGCGGTGTTTTTATTTATATTTATTTTTTTGTTTTAAAATGAATTAAAATAAAATTTTAATGATTTTTTTGCTTTACTTTTTTTTTATGCCAAACATGCTTAACGCAACGCAATTTGAAACAAAATGATAAACAATCGCAATTTGAAACAAAATGATAAACAATCTCTTCGTTACAGTGACAGCAGCTTTCTTCATATCAAATCTAAAATTTACACAACCTGAACACAGAATGCAAATTTGGAAGCTGCTTTGGCCAAAATTATCTGCTGAATCTTCAGATGTCATGGTTTGAATCCAAATCTTCTCCGTCGAGAGGCCCCCCGGCAGCTGTACTAGCGGGTGTCTGATGCTGCTGCGGGTGGTTTTTGGTGTCATCAGAAGCCATCATGAAGTGGAAGCCCATGATATACCTATACTCTCCAGTTCCAAGGCAACGGGAGCAGTAGCTGAGGCCACTGCCACCACAAGTCCTGCACCTGCAACAAAACAAGTGTAATTCCTCTTACAATGGAGTTGTTGACTTTGATATATTAACAGCAGTAGCAGTACTGATTCCATTAATCCACTTAAGAAATCAATCTGCTGATAGCTCACCATTTAGGCCATTCACCTTCAGGAAGCATTGCTAAATGCACACAGTTAGTCCTGCCTACAGAATTTACATAGAGTTACAACCAATTTTAAATCAAATGCAAGTAAATGGCAGTAAACACCATTATTATCCTTATCATATCAGAATAAAAAGAAAGAGAGATACTGGGACGTTGGTTGACACCTTGTCCAGAACAATGGGGGCAATCAACTCTACCAGTTCCATGGCAGACCTCACAAGGTGGGTCTGGCCTCTTCCTTATTTCTTTCCGTACATTTGACTGTCCAAAGTATACAAGTATTAGCAGTGAAGGGAGTTATAATGGGTAGAAAAGGGGAAGAACGGAAATGAAATTGATAGTTACATACCTCTGTTCTGACAATCCAAGATGGCTTTGTGAGGGAAAGGTGGCGTCTACCGGTACCAAAACTTTCTTCTTTTCCTGCGACAACCGCTGTCTTCTTACTATTCTTTGCGCTGTCCAATTCTAGTTGATCCAACCAGACAGCCGTCAGCAGAGTCGCCGCCGCCGCGCTCCCTGCCATTATCGTTTCATCTACTTACACCTACTGCCACTGTGGCACATCGACAGACAGACATATTGATAATTTTTTTTAATTTATCATAATTGATTCTGTATTAATTTACCTTACTTGAAAAAAAAAAATCCTTTTCTTTTTGGGATCTATATATCTAACAAATGATATAAAAAGAAAAAAAAGGAAAAGAAAGCCCTAAACACAAAATTACCTCTTAAACCCTAATAACTTATAAAATCCCTCCCCCATCCCTTAAGAAAACCCAGTATCTGCAGAACTGATTCCACTTGACGAAAGCCAAAACGAGAAGCAAACGGGCTACAGAAGAGATTGATGGACACAATCAAGCCGAGGGAGTATCAGGACAGAGTAAACCGGTGGCTCATGACACAGAGTTGGAGAGGGAAGGGAACGCAGGGAAGGAACCGATTACATTGCTGGCTTCAAGCCAAATGAACTCAGAATGTAAAAGCTGCCACTGATCTTTCGCTTGTTGAGAAAGTATTGGTTGCAGAAGCCCGTTCATAATATCCCCTCAGATACATAAGAGTACAAGGTTTCCCTTTGTTTCTCTAACGGTTTTTTTTTTTTTGTTTTCTTGCAACGTTTGGAATGGAATTGTTTGGAACCAAATAATCAATTCTTTAGTTTAGAATATGAAGAGATATTAATTTAAATTATAAATAGAATTCAATTGCTACAAAATAATAAAAATTAAATTACAGAAAAGACCTTCTAATAATTTACTATAGTATTTTCTCTTAAAATCGACACTAAAAACAATATTCTAAAAATATACATCTTGTCTAAATTGGTTGCTAGTATCCATGGAGTCCTTCTCTTCTTCTCTTTCTCATTCAGATTATTTGGGCTTGTTAATTTTGCATTCCATTCTCATAATCATGTTTGTGTTTTTGTTTATATCTATTGGTATATATGTACACAGTACTAGCAAATTAATAGTTGATATTTTCTTCATGGTATGGTATGTTGCAAGAAAGGAAATGTGCTAGGTTCAGAAAGAAACCAGATTAGTTTCTTGATGCAATCTATTACCCGTGTACGGTGTTGCGGTGATTGTCTTATCAAAGCGAGATCTTTGTAGTGGGTGGAAAAATAAAGAATTCTTGATCTTTATCAGTTAAAAAAATAGAATCACCACCTTATATTTTGATTATTAGGAATTCCAACTAGTCTCAGAGTC
>Ga0325403_1003369_pt1 | contig 14567 bp, 7 predicted proteins | sample PopdelMetagenome_19_FD_205665 | JGI IMG/M metagenome (GOLD analysis project Ga0325403, IMG submission 205665) | Populus deltoides microbial communities from Bellville, Georgia, United States - Xylem-PdKOR-R4 | ecosystem: Host-associated > Plants > Phyllosphere > Stem > Wood/Secondary xylem...
AAAAAAACAAACAAAAATCAACGAATTGCAACCGAGTTTTTTACCGGATTTTACCAGGTCACCGGATCAATTCACCAAGTCATGACTTTTCTTATTTTTTCTTTAACCTGGCCCGGTTTCAGTACCGGGTCGGCCCACCTGTTTCAAATCTATAAAGAAAGGAGACAAAGAAAATTAAATGACCAATGTGAAAAAAACAAAAAGTAAAACAAACGTGCAAATCCAGACAAGCCACACAAAACAAAAATTTATGGGTTGTAGTTTCTTCTTGTTTAATTAATAATGGCAACACGAAATTGAGCATCTCCCACTTGCGGTTCAGCTGGAGTGCGGGACAGATATTTTCATTTCCCCAGCTGCATGCGAACGAGCGTAGTCGTACTCCTGTCGTTCGTTGCGAGACCAATATTAAAAACAGAAAAAAGGGTTGCAATTTTTTGTCTGAAAATAGTTCATTTCCAGTACTGCCATTTGCTTCGAGTAAACAGTTTTGTGCGCATTTCACGTGTTTTTGGTTGATTACTACGTCTTTCTGCCTTCCAAGCAGTATCTTTTGGAGCCAGGAGACAAACAACTGAGAGTCCATTTCTTGATTGATTAAGCGATTGTCAAAAAAATGGAGTCTTTGCTTCCTGGGTCCTTTCCTCAGCGTTCCTCTTCACTTCCTTCTGGTATTTGTTCCTTTTTTCTCGTTTGATTAAAATCTCTGTGCAGTACTTTAATATATCCAGGTCGCTTTTTTTCCCTTCATTTTTCTGCTTTGTTTTATTTGGGCTCATTTATTTTTCCCTCTTTTTTTTTCATTTATATCTGATATTGCATGCAATTATTAATTGATTGACAGGTGGGAATTACTTGGGCGAGACCAAATTCAAAGTGGGTCGTTCTCCAAGTATGTTTCTGCCTACTTCCTATTTTTGTTTTTGTTCTAAATATTATTGGTAATGGTATGGCTTCTCTCTGCAAAATTTGGTTGTTTTCCTTTTCTTTTTTATTCTGTTCTGACCTCTGCTGATTTATAATTGCTTGTGCTGGTTTTGGATCAGAGTTTAATTCAATTTGGGGTAAATAACAATTGAACTGACTATACTTGAAAACCCATATTTTGCTGATCCATTTGAATAAAAACTACTAAAAATGCTAAAACAAACGGTGATTGTTTAAGTTTTTGTGTCCTTCAGTGCAAGCTTATTAATTACTATAACATTTTTATGCTTTGCCTTTGTTGTGAAAATTGGGTCATTTTATCTTAGTTACAAATCGTTGAGCAAGGGATCCATAGTTTATTAATTATCATATGCAACATGCCACCTCTTGAACTATTCAACTTTAATGTGATTTTTTTTATAAATATGACAAAGTTCATAAATTCTCGTAGAATAGCTTATTTTGATAATTAGATATTCCTTTTCTCCTAAAATTTAGTTCCAGGGTGGGATTATGGTTCTGCATTTGTGTTTCAGAAATGGATTGTTCTTTTAGTTCATGTTGATTGTTTCCAGCTCTCTGATTTCAACAATTTTACATCTAATTACATACTCACTTTGCTTCTATATAACCACAATTCCCAATTGTTCTGATTGTCGGTATAAACTGGTTCTATAGGAGAAGTTCAAGTTTACAGGTGCAGAGCAAGGAAGATCCTAGAAAGACAGTGTGTTGTTAGGTTTCAGCGGCATCATAGTGGATTTTCTGTGAAAAAATCTACAATTTACCAGGAAAATAATGCTAAGTTCTTAGTGCATGCTGCCTCTGGACAACCTTTTGAATCCGAGTCTGGAGCTTATAATCCTGAGAGTACTTCAAAATCTGTCAAAAATGCATTAGATGCTTTCTACAGATTTTCACGGCCTCACACTGTTATAGGCACAGTTAAGTCAAAGTTTGTCATATAAATTTAGCAAAAGTTTAATGATCATTGTATGCCATTTCCAACTTTTCTGTCAACAGGCTTTGAGCATCTTATCAGTTTCTCTCCTTGCAATTGAGAAGCTCTCGGATATTTCTCCACTATTTTTCACAGGGGTGTTGGAGGTAATGCCCAACGATTTCAAGTTAGTTTAAAGAGTTCATTAATTGGCTGAAATAATTAAAATCATCATCATTTATTTAATAATTATTTTGGTATTTCAGGCTGTGGCTGCTGCTCTCATGATGAATATTTATATTGTGGGTTTAAATCAGTTGACTGACATTGAAATAGACAAGGTAGCTTTTCTTAGTAAATCATTGTAATAAATTAAAAACAAAAGGAATGGGAATTTTCCAACTAATAACTGAAGACTCAGTGGGCTGCAAGGATCAGTTATTTGTTGACTTTAAAGATCTTCTCTTGACTTTCTACCAAATTTATCAAATAGTCTCTTTTTTTTCTTTCCTTTTTGAGAAATGATCAGATAGTTTATCGGTCTTTAAATATTAGTTCAGCAGTAGAAATGCCTGCAAAGTTTGCTTCCTGCAATTTGATTGACCCTGTCTGGCTAAATTATGTTGAGCTGTCATTATTGGATTTGCTCAACTTTCTGCCCAGGTAGCTTGAATAACTTTACGAAAATAGATAAGTAGATAGGTTTATTTGGATTTCCATTTCTATATGTGTACTGTATGTTTCATTGCAGGTTAACAAGCCATATCTTCCATTGGCATCGGGGGAGTATTCCATAAGTACTGGTGTGATGATTGTTACATCTTTCTCTATCATGGTATATATATTCAAGAATATTCTTATTGGTTGATTGTTACATGCTTATAGTTGTGGATAATTCTTAAATTCTTATGATTGCACAAAAATGTAAATATAGCGTTGTCTTCTCTGTATCTGCTGCTCAAAATTACCCTAAGAAATTAGTGAATAGATCCTGTAATCGTGGTTAGAAAATCTCAAGCTAGCAAGTGGAGAGACCCATAACATGCACTACAAGGCTGTGCCAACTCAACCCTTGCTCAATATGCTGTTTGAGAATTGATTGCAATATTATTCGCAGTTGCAGAATTGGGGGGGTGGGGGGGTGGGGGGTGGGGGGTGGGGTGGGGATTGATTATATGCCTTCATCTGCAAACCAGTTTTTCAAAATTGTAGTGGTATCTTTTGAAATATCATAATTTATTTGTATTTTTCTTTCTTCTTTCTTGTCGATGGATCTAGTATGAATAGTAAATGAAACTTGGGGAATGTTATTAGATGGTCCATGATTTGTAGTAAAATACTGTGTATTTGTAAATCATCCATTATAGTAGGTGGAGTTTCTCTTTCCACATTTAGAATACTCATTGACTGTATTTGGATTGTGGATTCCAATGAAAAAACGTTAATTTCTCCTTGTTCCAGAGTTTTTGGCTTGGATGGGTCGTAGGTTCGTGGCCATTATTTTGGGCTCTTTTCATCAGTTTTGTTCTTGGAACAGCGTATTCAATCAATGTGAGTTGATCGAACTACCACTACAAATGCTTGTGCACATATGCAAGCATACCTTTAATTTCATGCATGCTTGTATATTCTTTTCCACTATTATTTCTTTTATTGGAATTAAGGGGTCAAACATTAAATAGCTGTCTTTTGTGTATCTTGCATTCTGCAGCACTTGTTTCTTGTTTACTATATAAAAAATTTGCAGTTTTGCATTGGTGAACTGTGCATGGAGGCATCATGTCATTTTAGTGATGTAATTGAGCTAATAAAGCTGATGGCATCAGATGTCACTTTTGTCTGTATATCACTTTCATTTCAAGAAATAAGGTTTTGCTCCGGGTTAAGTTCAATTAGCATTCATATTTTGGAACTTTATGACTTTGCAGATTATGTTTTCTGATAGTGCTTACTGGATCTTTTATTACATCAGTTTCTGGTCACAATTTTGGAAGATTCAGTCATGGTTTAAATGATGATGTATTGCATGGTTGGTTTCTAATTGAATGGTCATTGTATCTTTGTGTTATTTCAGCTGCCACTGTTGAGATGGAAAAGGTTTGCGTTCATTGCAGCAGTGTGCATCCTAGCTGTTAGGGCAGTGATTGTTCAACTTGCCTTTTATCTGCATATGCAGGTACTTCTTTCCTAAGCATATGAATAGTAACTAGAAAGATATTGAGTACATAAAATTAAGGGCCTCCAAAACACCTTTACTGGGCTTTTCCCTGCAGAACACTGCGTGGCACTTTTTGTTGTGTTGGTGCTTTAGACTGTTCTGACTGGAATGTAATGGAAATGACCATCGTTGTTGTATTGAGCAATTTTCTGGCATATATAAGTGTGGAAGCTTTTAACTTTGGAGTCTTGTTACACAGCCACTAACATGTTAAGAGCCTAATTATTACTGTGCTGACAATTTCCAGACCCATGTGTATGGAAGACCACCTGTCCTTTCAAGACCTCTAATTTTTGCAACTGCATTTATGAGCTTCTTCTCAGTTGTTATAGCACTATTCAAGGTAAATGGGATTTATTTATTTATTTCTAATTTCAGTAATAATAGAGGAGTAGAGGCAGACAATTTTGGAGTTAGCTGTTTGTCAATAAACATGTTCCTGTAAATTAAAGAGATTTATTTTCACCTTGTATGGGCAGGACATACCTGATATTGAAGGAGATAAGATTTTTGGCATTCGGTCTTTTACAGTGCGTTTGGGACAAAACCGGGTCAGTTTAGAACAACTTATACATTTTTGAAATGTAAAACTCCTAGTAACCTTTGCTTTTACTAATGTCTCTTAGCTGTACTTGTTTTCCCATGCTCAGGTATTTTGGACCTGCATTTCATTACTTGAAATTGCTTATGCTGTTGCCATTTTGGTTGGAGCAGCATCTTCCTATACTTGGAGCAAATATATCACGGTAGTGCTCTTGCTTCTTTATTTATAAAGCTGACATTTGTGAGCATGTACAGATTTTCTTTCTTCTAGAGACATTCAGTGATATACTTTCTTCCTTATTTTGTTTTTGAAGTGGAAAATGAAGTGTAAAAAAATGACTAGAGTGTTGGAACACATGTTTCCACAAGTCAGCTGAAATGATTACATAAATCTTTATTGTTAAGCATAAATCTAAGTTATAACTGGCCTTCCATGCGAGTTCTGAGACCCTGCATTTTTAAATTCCTGTAACGATGGCTTCCTTTACAAAATGGCAAACTCTGAAGCATTTAGAAACACTTAGTCCAACATGGATTAGTACTGACTCTTAGATAATAAAAACTGTTGATTAACAAGGAGATCTAATTTACGTCTTATCATAAACTTGCATTGGAATGAGGGGTGAGGGGGGATTTCATATACTGAGTGGTCTGAGATCTTCTATCGGGATGTTGGCTGGATGCATGTATTATTTATAGTTTCATAAAAAGAATGATGAAATTTTTTTCTTACTTCCACTGTCACTCATGCTTTGCTTTAAACTCATTGCATTTGGCTAGATATTGGGTCATGGCATCCTGGCTACAATATTGTGGAACCGTGCCAAATCTGTTGATCTGAAGAGCAAAGCTTCAATAACTTCCTGCTACATGTTTATTTGGAAGGTAACCATCTACTTTAGATTATGAATTCAACATTGCAGGAAGAATGTGTAAAAATAGACTACCCTATAAAACTGGTCAATGCCACTCCAAATAAATCAATGGATAGATAACATGTTTATTTAGCGTGTAATGGTTCTCATTGCATGATTTCTGTTATATATTTTTTCTTATCATCTTGAACTCCAGCTAGGTAGTTATATTTGCATCAATTATGTAACAGCTTGTTTGGAACCAATGTGATCTGAATTCAATTGATAACTTATTACAATTCTTATGTTAGGAATAAAATACTAAATCACAATTGAATTTAATTATACTATTTGGAATACCAGTGGAATTAAATTGAATTAGCAATCTTGACTATTCTGCCTTTAATTCAAAATTGCATGGTATATCTTCGCAGTGAATAATTTGTTTATAAAAAAAATATCACATTGAGCTCCCTCATGCTGGCATTCAGCATGGAGCTTTTTCCAAGCTATGCCCTAAACATATATTCAATAGAACTAGAAGGTTTAATTGTTTATATTTTGTATTGTAAAGGACATGTTTAGTTGTCTACTCTCCCACTCTCTCCCTCAATGAAATTTTCTTCCTTTAGCGGAGAAAAAGAGACACCATAGAATAAACATATACAATATAGAAAAAGAAAAGAAAAGGACTCAACTTGCAATTATCCATGTTAATTGTCAAACAAAGTAGAGAGCAGTGCTTTGAAACCCATTGAACTGTGATCATGCCAACTGTTATGCTCTGAGCAACAAGAAGCATCCACCATTCTCCATTTCCCCATAGAGAAAAATTGCTTTCATCAAATACAAGAGTAGTTACCTATTAAATACAATGTAAATAGGTGTCTGGAAAATCATATTATTAGGTAGGAGAAGGTAACATAGATGTTCAATTTAAAGTAAAAAGAAGTTTTTGTTGAAAAAAATAAAGAGGGTATTTTCAGAATAGTATTTTCAATGTTAATTTTAAGAGGAATTGGTTTACAAATTAAAGGGTCTCCCCTCTGATTTACTTTTGCCTATTTTTTATGATTCGAATTCCATTTGGAATTCAAATCAAAAGGGTTCCAAACACAAGTATTGATTGAAGCTTTAGAATTGAATTCAATTCCAAAGATTCCAAATAGTCTTTACGTTCTTATTTTGTAAAGAGTTCAATCTTTCTGTACTAAGAAAAGTTGTCCAACTTTTTATTCTTATTCATTATTGGCTAGTAAGTTTGAATTCAAAATCTAACAAACATGCTCCTTCATTGCTACCTGATCTGACTGAGTTTGCATAAAAATCTGGAAATCAGCATTCGATCTTGGTTGCTATTATCTCTTTCCCATTACCTTTTCTTCTTTTTTCTTTTTTTTTCATCTTTTGGATAGGATTGTAGTATAAACTTAGAGAAGTATCACAAATAATTAATAATAATGTTGGCTAGTCTAGTCTACACAGAGCTTGTTTAGGCTGGTCCAAATTAGAGATAGTACATGCCTGGGTGCTGATGGATCATTCTATTTATATCAAGAGTGAACTGGCAGACTACACAAGCTTTACATCTTTACATAGTGATTAATCTGTTTCTCCGAACTTAATAAATTGGTGTGACTCTTTCTAACATGAAGTGTTCCTCTTGCAGCTGTTTTATGCCGAATACCTGCTCATACCACTTGTAAGATGATAATTACCGAGCACTCTAGAAAGTGGATCCATAAATTCTTGGCAATTATGCTCTGTCCGAACGAAACTTGAAGATTCCGTAAGGTATTGCATGGCCTGGCTTCTTCCGATAAATTGTGAAATGGAAGTTTAACGTGGTTAGAAAATCGGTGCAGGAATGCTATCATGCAATGATAGCAGCATGCTGTTGCATTCTTGATCACGTAATAACGTAAGATCTTCAATTTAGTTACAATCGATCTTGAGTTGTGCTTTGGCTCTCACTTGATTTGGAGCGAGGACTCCATGGAATAAATGGTTATGAGATATTTAAATGGCCTTCCATCCCGAATTCAAAGAGTCCAACGTGTTTCTAGATATTAATGTCTTCCATTATCCTGCAAAAGTGCTATCTGGTTTGCGATCAGAGAGGAGATCTAGGCCTTCTTTGAATTTTTTTTTTTTTTTTTGCGTTTGAAAAATACTGATTGAAATTGTAAAATTTTTATTTTTATCAAATTTGTTTTTGCATGGTGCTGGGAGAATATTGATTGAAAATAAGTTTATTTTTTATGATATTCTATTTTTATAACAGAATTTATATGATTTAAAATGTATGATTATTGTATAATATAACTTATTTTGTATTCTAATATATGTTTTAGCAATACTATCTAATTTAAAGTATTATATGCACTAATATATCGAATTTATATTGCATGTTAACATATCCAAATATATTAGTAATTTATTATTTTTTTAAGAATATTATATTTTAAAGTATTTTATTAATATATTATTGAAATGTTGTGTCACTTTACATTTTGAATCCATCATGTAAAGTATTCTTTGCTCTTTTAAAACACTTTTTTCCATCAAAAGTTTATGTTTTTCTTCAACCAAAAAGTGAATTTTGTTGATCTGTTTTTCTTAATGTAGCCAAAAATAAGAAATTGAAAAAAGTGCTTTTTTAAAAAACACTTTTCAATAAATAAACAACATGCAAAATATTTTAACTATACCAAAGTGCTCACAAGTTGATAAGCTTCTTATTATGTTTCTAAACTCTATTGAGTGTTCGGAAACGCTATTGGCCTGTTTTTGGAAACAAACGCGGGTCAACATGTGTTTTTTAAAAATTCAAATTTTAACTTTATATGTTTTGGATCGTTTTGATGCGTTGATTTTAAAAAAATAAAAAAAATATTATTTTAATGTATTTCAACGTGAAAAATATTTTGAAAAGCAATCACAATCATATTCTCAAACAAGTTTTAATTGTTAAATTGAACTCTTGTTGTTATAACGTGATTTTTACTCATTTTTTCCCAAGTATATTTTAAAAATAAAATAAAAATGAGGGTGGATTAGTGAGTGGAATGAAAAATAAAATTGAGAAGGATGAGGAGTAATAAAAAAAAATCATAATAATTTAAAAATTAAAAATATAAAATTTTAAGGAAAAAAAGATAAAAAAAATTTAAAAATAAAAAATAAACACTACATACAGTCCAAAATAGGGAGGGAGAGAGGTTAGATAGAGAAAATTCAAAAAAAAAGGAAGAGAAAATTCACGAGAGAAAGAGAGCAGAGAATCAGAGGAAAAAAAAAGGTTTAAGTTACCTAAAAAAAAAGAAAATAAAATAAAACCTGAGCTTTATCATTTTCTTCCCCTCACTCATAGCCACCCTTCACTAACAATCACCCCCGTCAGCCACTCATAAAATTGTCATTCGCCAGCCACCAGCTCCTGTAGTCCACGTATCTCCTCCATGTTGTTTTCCTTTTTTTCTTGGGGTCGTGTTTAGGTTTTTGTATTGTCATGTCCCATTATTGTTGTTGTTGTTTATATATATATATATATATATATATATATGATGTTTGATTTTCGTGTGAAATTTTTTTGTCAGAAAAAGATTACAATAAAAGTTTTCAATGGTTATTTTTACCCAGGAGTCATAGTATCAAAACTGATTGGGGTTGATCTAGTTAAGAAGTCAGGTTCCGTGTTACAAGGGTTGATCCGGGTCAACCTGAAATTTGTTTTAAAAAATATTTAAAATTTTAATATTTCATGTAAAAAAATTAAGAAATAATTTATGCTAATATAAACTATACATGTTGTAAATAATGGAGTTTAAAAGATTATTTCAAAAGATTTTTTTATCTCACATTGAAAAGATATTATGTTAGTATGTTATCTTTTTAAATTGAAGTATTTAAATCAAAAAGGTTTTTTTATCCCACATTGAAAAAACATAAATTTTTTTCTTGTGAACATAGAATATATATACTAAAAGGTTTTAACTTCTATATTGAAAAAATAAAACATTCTTCTAGTATTTATATAGTGAATTTTGAAAATGGTTAATAACCAACTAAAAAATATAAATAAAAAGGAGTCTCTAGTTAGGAGAAAAAACAAATTTGAAAAAAAAAGTATCACCAGGTCTTGTTGGGTTGCCTTGGTCATGGGTCGACCCGGTGAACCGAGTTTGACTATTTTTTTGCTCTTGCCGGTCTTTAAACTTACTCGGATCGGTCCAACCACTGGATTGACCGATCCCGGATTGACCTGTTGGGCCAATCCAGGTTTAATAACTATGCATAAAAGTGTGTGTGTGTGTGTGTGTATATATATTCACACACACAGATTTGATATATGAATTGAAAGGTGCTCCTTGATGAATATCTTTTTCATTCACTTTTCATTATTCAATAAACTGCTATTTCACCTGCATGGTCAGGTGACTATAACAACAACAACAACAACAACAACAAACGTAAATTATTTCAGCTTTTGGTTTTTATATATGTGTTTTTTTTTTATCAATGCATTCAAAATGCTTATTTATAATTATTTTTATGGGCCAAGATATATTATCCCATTGTTATGAGTGAATCTAGGGTAGGTTAATCTTACCTTACCAAGGCTTATAAAATGTGAATCGAGACTTATAAGCTTATTTTGAATATAATTAAAGAAAACAATCTTGAATTCCATTCAATCATTTACTATTCTTTCAAGTTAATGCCTCAGATTTTAAAAGTGAGGGTTAAGTTTTATTATTAGGCTCGTCTTGAATCACTGTTTTGAGTTTTAATAGTTTTTTTTTAATAAGAAAGATGTATATACTATTTAAGATAAATTTTAGTAAAAGCATAATAGGTGTATTTATTATTGAAAATAAATAACAATGCAACTTATCTTAGATATGATGATTTGTGGTGATTTTTATCTTCCATTTAACATAATCAATCTCTTACTAAAAATTCTTTGAATACCAATTAGGGTTTCTAGTTAATATAAAAACTAGACAACAACTTATTTTTTTTTCATTTTTACCTTTAATTCATTGATATATCGCTTTTAACTCGCGAACATATCTTATGAGACACTTGTAAAGAAAAAAAAATCATATTCATTGATTCATATGTATTGTAACAACCCAAACTTTTCATACAAATACTTTCTTTTTAATTGTTGTGTACATGAGAGGTAGTTCTCTCTCTTTATATATATAATCATTTTCAAATTAAAAAAGAGTAATCATTTCCTTTTTGTGTGTGTATTACTTAAATACATGTGATAAGTTATTTACATAATCATAATAAATTTACAATCTTCTTCTGCTAATGAAATGACCATGAAAGTCTGATTTGCAAAATCAAGATTGTAGTGAGAGATGAAATATACCCGTATCACATGGAAACGTAGAAAATAGAGTAAGCATGTCCGCTTTCAATACCACTAATATTTTTATTACAATTCTAGTAATAAACACAATGTCATTAATCTTTATTATAAGTCACCACCCTGGATACCTTAAAATTTTGTTAACTATATATTCAATAATTCTTTTTAGATAATCATAAATCATGCTTTAAATTAACCGTATACATTGTCTCATTTGAAAAACCACAACTCCTGCTTTTAATGAAACATGTAACTCGATTTATTTATATACTCCTAACTCATGATTTATATCAATTCTGCATTCATTAATCCATTTCAATAATCATATCTAGTGCTTCAATCCAATTAGAGATTTATTAATCTCATATCATACCCATAACTCATGTTTTAACTTGATTATAGATTCATTTATCCCATTCAATTTCATTTATTCAAACTTTAATTTAACTTTTGGATTCATTAATCCATTTCATTTTTTTATTCATGGCTTATTCCTTAGAATAACCACACTCATTTACCTAATCCAATACCCTTTAATTGACCTTATCTTAATCATATGATTTATTATCTCAATTCCATAATCATGTTTTTTACTTTACAAAAACTGTATTAATTTACCCGATTCAACAATCATTATAACTCATTATTCTACATATATTACCTAGATCTCTCGAGTGATTTTGGTACTCAAAATTCATACCTTACATCTATTGTATTCATCAATTTATTTTAATACCATAATTTATGTTTTACGTTAACTATAACGTCATTAATTTATTTCTATAATTTTAGCTTGGAGTTTACATCAACCACGACTGTTTATTCATTTTAATAATTATCATTTCATGTTTTATGTTATTGTACATTCATAGATCTATTTCAATAATCATAACTTGGGATTTACATCGATTATATTCAATAAGCCATTTTAATATTTGAGATCTATACATTACATACACTAGGTAGTCATTAATTTATCTCAACACTTATAACATGTATTGTACATCAACAATGTACTCATCAATTCAATGGATAATTTTGGTTCATGTTTTACATCATCCACATTCACCAATTCTTCTCATTACTTATAACTTGTGCCTTTGAATACTTTTAGCCCTTTCCATCTCGACTATTATAAGTTTAAATTAAAAGTTATTACCACAAAGGTGTTTTTTTTTATTATAACATTTTTTTCACCTCAAGTGTATGATTTATCTGATATCATTTCTCGCCCTTAAAGTATGACTCATTTGATATTGTTTTCCCACCCTGAAGGTATAATTCATTTGATACTATTCCTCTCCCCAAAGGCATATTTCATTTAATATCATTTTCCCTCCTTAAAGGCATCATTTCCCGCCTTGAAGGCATAATTCATTTGATATCATTCCTCATTCAAAACACATTCAACAATCTATACAATAGTCCATCTTTTCTGCTGATTTACCTACTTTTATTATTTTCAGATTCCATCGTTGTGGTCGATTATAATTTATATATTGATTACTGTCATTATGATCGTTCACATTACATGTTGGTCACCGCCATTGTGATTGATCACAGTTATTTACAAGTTTTGTCGTTCCAGCCGATGACGATTAAATTCGGGTTACCGCCATTGCGGTCGAACATAATTATCTATTACTAGTTTCGCTGTTATAATCATTCATAATTTTATGTTTTTTTTATCGTTTTGATGCGTTGATGTAAAAAATAATTTTACAAAAATAAATAAAAAATATTATTTTAATGCATTTCCAAACGAAAAATATTTTGAAAAGTAACCACTGTCACACTACCAAACACCCCTTACCTATAAACATTAAAAATCAAACAATCCCATAAAAACTCATACAAAACCAATTTTATAAATAATAGCAATTATTACTCTCTCAAACATTATTACATCAATAATACATACAAATAAATCACAATATATAAAAATTTATTAATAATTTATTTAGATTTCCTAGGACTCATCCATGGTCAGCCCTAAGGTTTTTTTTCCCCCTAATCTATCTCAATTTTCACAACAACCAATCATTAAATATCCCTTAACTAAAAACACCATAATCAAGCATTTTTCCAAAAAAAATTCAAGAATCCTAAATCAATATACACTACAAATTCAAATATAATTAAATACAATAACGAAATTCATCTCAAAACAAAATTCATCTCAAATCATCATCCTCGTACCAATACACATTAATTACATATAATTTATAAACATTGAGATCAACTAAACCAATATCATTTTTCTCTCTAATTTGGCAGGTCCTTAACTCTCCATGACACCAAGTTTTTCTTTTAATCTCTCTATAATTTCACATTAATCACAACTCATTTCACACCAGTTAACTCATTTAAAATCAATTTTGCAATTTACTTAATTTTTTACTAAGAACCTAACTTGAAAGATTTGGGAATTTCATTTAAAATTGTTTAAAATCTTATAATCAATAATAAAACTCATAGTAAAGAATACATTAATAATCAATTTTAGTGTCAAAACAACTTCCTTGCAAGCTTTAGATTCCAATTCATTTGTTTCTTTTTCTCTATAGCCGAAACTACCTCTCCCTCTTCTTTTCCCAGCCAAATTTGCGACCTCCAAGGTAGTTTCTTTCTTAATGTCCTCTCATTTTCCATCTCACTGGCCAATTTCCCAAAGAAAAACCAAGAACAAGGAGAAGAAGAAATAAGCTACGGTCTCTCCCCCTTTAATTCCAGCTGCACGTAAGTTTAGGAAGGAGGGAAAAGAAATTTTTATCTTATTTACAATTTTACCATTACTAATAGTCCACGTGTTAATTTTTGGTATTTTCTCTCGGTCACTGGTAAATTTGTATGGACTTCCCAAATGCTGAATGACGTGAGATTCTAACTCTAAGATAGAATAACATGTTAGGAGATATTTTAAGAAATTTCAGTCTAATCCACTAATTAGATTAAAAATTATCTTTGATAATGTAAAATTGAATAAATTTATACTAAAATCTGAATTTGTTTATTCAATCTTTTCTTGAATCATATCATTTTTTATAATGTTTATTTACTTGAATCGTTAAGATTTTTAAACTAATTCATTAAAAAACCTGAATTTATTGTGAATAAATAATACTGGAAACTCTTAAAAGTTTGAGAAAGGGAACTGAAGAGGAATTCAACGAGATGGGAGCTGATTATTTTTATTTATTATCTATAATAGTCTTTCAGTCATGTTTGTTTTTGAATTTTAAAAATATTTTTGATAAAAAATAATTTTTAATTTTTTTTTATTTTAAATTAATATTTTTGTGGTGTTTTCAGATTATTTTGATGTGTTGATATCAAAAATAATTTTTTTAAAAATATTATTTTGATATATTTTTTAGTAAAAATATTTTGAAAAAATTACTACAACTACACTTCATATGTTCGAGACAGAGGATTAGAAAAGTGAAAAATTAGGATAAAAACACCTCTGCAAAATCAAAGATCAAAATTTAATATTATTTTAGTATGTATTTTAATTCATAAAATTATTTAATTTTACAAATCAAAACACATAAAACATATAAAATCAAAATTAAAACTTAAAAATTAATAAAATCAGTCAAACCTAATCAAACTCACATCAAAACACGTCAACTGAGAAAAAACATTCAAAACGTAAAGTTTTTTAACCAAAACTTTCAACAAATACAGAAATTTTAA
>Ga0325403_1003371_pt1 | contig 14552 bp, 9 predicted proteins | sample PopdelMetagenome_19_FD_205665 | JGI IMG/M metagenome (GOLD analysis project Ga0325403, IMG submission 205665) | Populus deltoides microbial communities from Bellville, Georgia, United States - Xylem-PdKOR-R4 | ecosystem: Host-associated > Plants > Phyllosphere > Stem > Wood/Secondary xylem...
TAAAAATTAATTTAAAATAAAAAAATTAATTTTTTTTTTAAATTACCATCGAAATGCAAAAAATAAACCGAACTCACATCGATGAAGTGTTTCATGCCAACCTTGTTCCATGCTTGGTGTGATTATAATTTATCAGGATCACTAATGAGTATTGAGCTGATGTCATCCTTCTAACCGAACCATTACATGATACTAATAATAAATTTTTCATGGAATTTGATTCAGATATTTTTCTTGTTTTTAAGATTTTTAAATATATTTTGAACATTTTTTTAACAAATTAATAAGTTTTTTTAGCTTTCAATTGCACATAAAATATGGACATAATATTTATATATTTTTTTAACTTGCTTTAATAATAATAATTTTTTTTTATATCAAAAACAATGATTCAATTCATTAAGATAAACAAGAGAGATATTAATAAAAAAAAATTATTTTAGATTTGATAAATATATGTTTTGTGATTATTTAAAATGACTTACATTTCTTTTTTTAAAAAAAATTATTGTTATATAATTAGATAAAAAAAATTGAAAAGCTACACACTGCATGAGATTAAATATTTTAATACAAATTTTTATTTTAGTTTCATAACTCAATCTTTAATTTACATCAAGAAATTTGTTAGCATTTCAACAAATTTGTTAGCATTTATTAATATATATAATTTTTAATTTATTTTATTAAATACACATATTAGCTTTATTTTAAAATAAAAATTTTAAAAAATTATAAAACAACTATATTTTCGAGTTTAATAATAATAATAAAAATTTATCGAGATTTAAATATTCATTTTTACGTTAAAAAAATTCTAGTCCTCCAGTAGAGAGCAGGTATATATATATATATATATATATAGTAGAGGTTAAGGTATTTTTTTTAAGGGGAGTATTCAACAAAAAGCTACTAATCATGTATATTCCGTTGTTGACACATTTCAACTACCTCTAAGAGAGTTGAGCGGATGCTATTTTTCAAGTAATTTTTTGTTATTATTTCAAGATAAAAAAAATAAAAATAAAGAAAATAAGATAGATAAAAAAATAAAATTATATTTGATAATAATACATAACATAAAATAATTATTTATATATTATGTTTGGTTAAGGTGAACAAGAAAAAATAAAATATGAAAAAAATTATTTTATTTCTACTACGTAATTTTATCAAACTTATATATTTTAAAAAATAATTAGATATTGTTATTTTTTTACTTTAATTTATTGAGTGTTGAGATTAATAATATTATATAGAAAGAGTTGACTCGATCTAATTTGGTAAAAAACTCAGGTCAATCCGAAATAAAACATTGGTAAAAAACTTGTTGACTCTTTTGAAAATATTTTTTGGTTAAAACAAAGTTGCTTTAATTATTTTTAATTTTTTTTGGCCAGTTTGGTTGACCCTCCCAACATGTGACTTAAACTTTACCTCGAGTCAACTCCTGAGTCGGGTTTTAAAACTATGATAATAAGCATTTTTATCCATACAATAAAATATGAAAAAAATTATTTTATTTCTACTACGTAATTTTATCAAACTTATATATTTTAAAAAATAATTAGATATTGTTATTTTTTTACTTTAATTTATTGAGTGTTGAGATTAATAATATTATATAGAAAGAGTTGACTCGATCTAATTTGGTAAAAAACTCAGGTCAATCCGAAATAAAACATTGGTAAAAAACTTGTTGACTCTTTTGAAAATATTTTTTGGTTAAAACAAAGTTGCTTTAATTATTTTTAATTTTTTTTGGCCAGTTTGGTTGACCCTCCCAACATGTGACTTAAACTTTACCTCGAGTCAACTCCTGAGTCGGGTTTTAAAACTATGATAATAAGCATTTTTATCCATACATTAACTCGAGTCAACCTGTGTTGACCCTCTCGACTTGTGGCCTGGACCTTGTTTTGGTCAACCCCTAATCTGAATTTTAAAACTTTAATAATAATAATTTTTATCCTTGCATTAAGCCGGGTCAACCCGAGTTGACCCTCTCGATCCGTGCTCTAGGATGACTCTTGAATTAAGTTTTAAAATTATGATAATAACAAATTTTATTTTATGTTGACTCGGGCAGACCCTCAGGTCGAGTTTAAAACTATGATAATAACCACTTTTATCCTTACGTTAATCCGGGTCAACGGTGAACCCTACTTATAACCCGAGTCTTGTCTCGATTCGAACTCAAATTGAGTTTAACACTATAATAATAACTACTTTTATTCTAATACTAAGGAAGCGTTTGGGAACGCGGTTCAACCCGCGTTCCCAAAAAATTTGAATTTTTTTTTTGCTAAAATTTAATATAGTTTGTACGTTTTGGATCGTTTTGATGTGCTAATGTCAAAAATAATTTTTTAAGAATGAAAAAAATATTATTGGCATGCATTTTGGCACGAAAAGTTATTTGAAAAGCACCCGCAACCACATTGCCAAACACGCTCTAACTCAGGTTAACCTAGGTCAATCTCACCCGTGACCCGAGCTTCGACCAGTAACCCAAGCTTTGCTCTAGATCAACTTCCGAGTTGAGTTTTAAAATTATGATAATAATAATCTTTATCCTTACACGTTGTAATTCAATAATTTTAAAATTAAATGTTTTTTATAAGGATATTTTAGAAATAATAAATAATAAATATTATCTTAAAAAATATGTACCCTTTATACCTTTTATTTTAAAAATATAAAAATTTATTTTTGTTATTTTTTATATTAACTAGGTCTATTTTTTTTTCCAGTACCAAAATAGTGACTAAAGGCTAAATGAAAGACGTCATAATTATCGGTCGTTTCTTATGAATTTTGAAGATCATTATAAAGAAAAATCTCATCAAGGATGCCTCTAAATATACGTGGTGATCGATGCATCAAGTCCCCCAATTCCACCCTAATTCCACGTGGCTTCGTAGTCCCTTCACATAAATTGCCAGGTGATTTACTCATATGCCCCCCTCTTTTCTTACACAATCCAAAATAAATTATATCTAGCAAAGAACCTTAGATAATTTCTTTTTATTGATGAAAAAGCCTTTAAAACAGATTTACTGAAAATATTCTGATTTTAGTTATTTTAACATAATTATAATAATTAATAAGAAAGTTCAAGAGATTTACTGATTTTATTTTTTTAAAATATTAAAATGAATTTTCAAAGAATTTATTAAATTATTTTGAATATACACTATTAAAATGGTCAGAAAATTAGTTTAAATCGACCAGCAAACTAATTCACAGATTATCATCAAATAAAAAAACAATCCATAATAAAACCCTATCAATTAGCAACCATTTTCAATGAATCTAAATATTTCTAATTATAGAAAAAAAAACATTAACAAGTCATAAGGACAACAATGTCAATTCAACAGGTGCCTCAACGAACGATCCCCCTTTAATCCCCTCCTAAAATTTCCGAAACACCCTCTCCCTCACACACATCCAAACGAAGAGAGATTGAACTATCCATTCAATTTTACCCAACCCAGTTTTATTAGGTGTTGATTCCGCCGAGACACTCACCATGACGCGGCGGTGTTCGCATTGCAGCAACAACGGCCACAACTCTCGAACCTGTCCCACGCGTTCCTCTCTTGCGTCTTCGTCTTCTTCTCCGTTATCTGGAGTCAAGCTCTTTGGCGTCAGGCTCACCGATGGGTCAATTATTAAAAAGAGTGCCAGCATGGGAAACTTGTCGGCGCACTACCATTCCTCTTCATCGGCCGCCGCGTCACCTAATCCTGACTCTCCTGTATCTGATCGCGTCCATGATGACGGCTATTTGTCCGATGACCCCGCTGCCCATGCTAGCTGCTCTACCAGTCGACGCGGAGACAGGAAAAAAGGTTTCTTTCTTCTTTTTGTTTTTTGTTTCACAGGCTTGAGTGAAATTTGTTGTAAACACACACACACACACACACAGATATATATTTGTGTTTAGGAATGTCGTTTTTATTTTGTTTTGTTTTGTTTTTTTAAATTTATCTGATTTTGATGATGCTTGGTAGATACGGTTGCGGGAGAACGTTAGCGATTTGATACTGATGATCATGTAATTAATTATAATATCAACCATTGTATTTTTTCCGTTTCGCCCCCTCTTTTTTGGAAGAATAATTTTGATTTTTCTTGGTTTGTGTGCGCTATTAAGTTTAGTTGGTCGTCTAGTCAGGAGTCTTGAACTAATTTGTGGGTTTTTAAGTGTCAATTATGTTTGGTTGCTTGGTTAATTAGCAGTCTCCGAGAAGCCTGGAATCGAAGTGGGATATATATTAGGTAGGCCAAGATAGGGGAACTTGAGGAGATCCCAATCTGGGGCCAGGAGGGTGTGTGTGTTTGAATCACTGCTTAAAGAGAGATTGGTTTTGTTTATTTATTTCTCTACCTAGCAGTGTACTTGTAATTCTTTTTAGAAATCATTTGTATTGTTTTGTCCATTTATTTTTCTCTCTTTTATTGATCTTGGAGCTTTTTTAAAACTTGAACTATTAGATTAACTTTTCAGGTTTATTATGCAAGACGAAGAACTAGTTGTCTTTGTGTATTTGGTTTAGTTGTCGTGAAAACCTACCGAGATTCTTTCGGGGACCACATGATCCACTGATTAATTATTTACTCTTTGAAACTTAGACCGTTTGCTTCATTTATATGCTTTGAGAATATGAGACAATTGCATCATTTGAGATTTATATGACCTGTGCTTACAATGAGTGCGAATTTTATCACTTTCTTTGATCACAAGAAGACCACCAGTTATATATTTATTTTCCTGTCCTCATGTCTGGAGCTTGTCCTGAAATTCTCTAGGTAAAAACTAATTTTCTAGCTTTGGGTTTTGCTGTAAATTTCTTTATTAGTGGTTCTGTTTTCTTTGGAAGACTTTTCATTTTTTGTTTTCTAAAACAGTTTGGAAGATGTGTTAGAAACTTAAAAGTTAATCAGAAATTGTAGATGAACACATTCCTCATCTTTTTGGTAATTTGACTTTAAAAATACAATTCTAGTAATAGGCATGTGTTGTGAATGTTGTGACTGTCAAATTATAATGGACAAGTTGAGGTTGCTGCTTTCTTGAAAATTGGAACAATGTTAAGGATGTGTGAAGGATTTGCACCTTCAACCGTTGAAAAAGGTGATCTTAACGTTTTTAAATTTACCTAGTATTTTGCAATAAATAAAGGGATAAATGAACTGCAACTGCAAGACATTGTGCTAAAGAGCCAAGTTATCATGATAATCGTGAAATCACAGTTAATCTTATCTTTCTGTCCTTTTTCTCCCGCTGGAGCAATATCTTTTCTATCCAAATAATTTATTTTGGTCTTCAAAGATCCTTGTGCTCTTTGATTTGGAACTTTAGGTAAGTGATGGTAGTTTTGGATCAGGAGGTGAAGAGTACTTGGCTTAGACAGCTAGTATTTAACTTCATGATGATTGGGAATAGGGCCCTATTATAAATCATCTACTAATAGTAGTTTGTCGATTATAGTCTATCAAAAGAAAAAAAAAACGCGCTTTATTTTTTTGTTGACCATCTGACTTTTGAGCTTTGATATTGGTGGTAGTACGGCCATTACTCAGTCATTGCCCCACTAAATTTGGCCATTCTGAAGATACTTCACTTTCCCTCAGCATCTATTTTCAATAAAAGTAACAGCTGCAATTCCTGAAAAGAAAAAACTAAGATGTAGTTCACATACTGAGTCAAATTTATCTCTTGGCTATATGTCACTTCTTGGATGCCTAGAGCTGTGTGTGACTGGTGGTTTCATAAAATTGACTTGTTTTGTAATGTTAGATAATATAATGTGCTACTTCTCCGAGTATTATAGTGGAGGGATGATTTTTCAACAGTAATTTTAGAGAATTATCTACAGGCTGAGATGGCCAAAGTTATCATATTATTAGTCTACTATTTACTGGAGCAGCTGGCTTATGTGTTTTGTATTTGTTTTTTAGGTGTCCCATGGACGGAAGAGGAGCATCGGCTGTTCTTAATTGGTCTACAGAAATTGGGAAAAGGAGATTGGCGTGGAATAGCTCGAAACTTTGTGGTATCTAGAACTCCCACTCAGGTAGCAAGCCATGCTCAGAAATTTTTCATCCGTCAGAGCAATGCCACTCGGAGAAAGAGACGGTCCAGCCTTTTTGATATGGTTCCAGAAATGGTCTGTCTTACTTCCTTTATCTTCATTTTTCATCTTTATAATCACACCGGTATCTATGTGGACAGACTTATATTTGCATGCCAGTGGTATTTGGTTTAAATGTGCTAGCTCTTCGGGGGAGTGGGGTGGGGCGGGGCGGGGTGGGGGGTGGGGGTTTCCCATATCTTTTTATGCTACATGCATACAGAAGATTAATTACGTTGTAATGCCCAAAGTCAAAAGAAATATGAAATAGATGTGTGAAGTGGTTCCCTTCACTGAAAATGGTGAGATGCACTGCTTGGTCTGGTATGAATGTGACGCAGCAGAATTTTTAATCAAAATTTTCTTTTCTTGTCCTTATTGCTGTTCCCTTGAACTGTTTTTGCGTATTCTGTTGAAAGGAACTTGTGTGCTTAGCCGTGCCCTGTAGTGTCCCGCCAATTAATGCTGGGGCTAGATGAATTCATTTGTAATAACATTGATGCCTTAAAACTGAAATTTATACCTTATTCTGTTATATTTTTCCCAGGCAACAGATCCACAGCCAGTTCCAGAAGAACAAGAGTTGCCATCTTCTCAGGCAGGAGATGATGATAATGTAGATGCACTACCCTCATTGAATCTCTCTCTCAAGCCAGAATTTGAACCCATGGATACTGAATCTCAAGAACTAGTCAAGGAACGGGATAAAACTGTGATGGGGTTTAGTGAATTCAAACCATCTGTTACTAGTTCAAGTGAATTTGTCCCAATAGTTTCAGGGTCGAATGAATTCACAGCAGTTCCTGGATTTTTCCCAGCTTACATGCCAGTTCCTTATCCGTATTGGGCTCCAAATACCACACCCTTTGAAGAAGGTAAGGGTGCAGCAACATCACATCACGAGGTCCTAAAGCCAGTTCCAAGCATTCTCAAGGAGCCTTTCAATGTAGATGAACTGGTTGGCATGTCTCATCTCAGTCTAGGAGAGATTGAGAGACGCCACAGGGAGCCTTCACCGCTCTCCCTGAAACTAATTGGGGAGGCACCAAGGCAATCCGCATTTCATGCAAGTGCTCCAGCCAGTGGATCAGATTTAAGTAATGGCAAGGCTAGTCCCATCCAAGCAGTTTGAATTCATATTTTATGTCATGCTCTTATAACATAGGGTAACCATGATCGGGTTTGATATATGTTATATTATTCTTTCTATTTGTAAACATCTAGAAGTATAAATAATTGAATGGGTAGAGTCAACATGTTGCCTATTTATCCTCTAGTCCTTTAACATGTCAGCTTGAGCATAGATTATTCTTATCTTGGCACTGTGCATCCGTCATTCCAGATTTTCAGTAGGTTGATGAATTTGGAAGCATCCATTTGACTTGGAGATGTAATAGGGATATTGTTAAATCCCAAAATTCTCAATCATCGAAAACTGAAGTGCGCATTGCTGTGATTTCAGGTGGCACCAAAAGGTTGAACTCTTAGAGCCATCTTTAGTTGATGATCTATGACCTCTCTCTCTCTCTCTCTCTCGGCAAATGTAGCATTTAGGAGGCAAGTCTGATCCAAAACATGATAGCTCCTTTGTGGCAATGCTTGCATCCGTCTTCTCTAGGGCTGTTTGTCCTCGCCGCCGCTGCCTGCCTGCCTGCCTAGGCAACAGCGTAAAGACAATGCTTGTGCATTCTTCCGTACATGACGTATAAACACCGGTGACGCTGCCACCAAGTATGCCTAAATCCTGTATCTAACAAGAACTGGATTTCTATCCTTGAGCTACCAAATTGTAAATATAGCTCTCCTTAAAATAACGATGCTGGGTTGTTTTCCACTAGGTACAAGCCACTGTAAGTTCTATCTCTGTATTTGCTCATTGGCCCATTAGATTTAATCTCTCAATTTTATCCAATCTGGTTGCCGCTCCCTTCAGGTTATTAATTGCAAGAGGTTACAGGGAATGCATGTGTAATTCATTAATAAATCTATTCCAGCACATGCTTAATGTCTATGATAACATGATAGCAAGATCATGCGCGATATATAAATATATACATGTGTGTGTGCATATACTATCATACTTTGTCATCTCAATCAATGACTCGTATGCTTGACACAAGTACCTATCCCTTCTGTTTCGATATTCTTCATCATATATTTGGAATTCCTAAGATCAAGTTTCAATCATGCAAAAACAACTTGATCTTCTCTCTCTTTATCATGATGGATTTGATATTAGGGATGAAATTGCTATAAAAGTATACTTGAATGGAGAGACGGAACAATAGCCCAATCCAACAAAGAGTCATAAATATGCGCAAACACTCTTTGTCTTCCTCTACAGTAGATATATCCTCTTTATTCATCTTGAATGTTATTATATGATTAATTTAATGATTTATTAATCTTTGTAATACATGAATGGGATCAATATATTCAATGTATCTAGTAAGCTTAAACATCAATTTATGAAGTGCATGACTTTGACTAATGTATTTTACAAATTCAATTAATGAAGTACATGTTTTTAATCAATGAACTTTTAGAACACATGAACGAATACCACTAAATTAATTAACTTTAATGTGTTCATGAAAGTCATATTTTTCAATATTCTCTCACTTGAATGAATAATTATATTAAACTTGTTTATGAATCAATTCCTACATGACCATAATGAAAGAAAATAAGCAACACTTAACGAAAAAAATAACTAAGATGTATCATGGTAGTTTTGCATCAATTATGTGACATAATTCTTTCCATATATCACAATACTAGTATTTATTCGAATAAGTCCTTCTTGAGAAAAGATATATACTATGCACCATGTTCATATTATAAATATTCCCACTAGTATGTCAAAGCATTACATCTTCCCATCATCGTAAAATAATATGCACTAAGAGATAAGGAAAAAGGACAAATTAATCATGTTAGTTAAACATAATGTATCCAAAATAACTAGAAACCAATAGTCAAACCAAATATAATTTACATGCTTGTTATGCAGTTTAGCACCAATACTTTAGTTAATGAGAAATCATCATCTTAGTATTGATGTGCTCTATAGACACTCATTTATCTCACATCATTTCTCTGACAACAAGATATCTTAACTCTATATGCTTTGAATTGCTTGAACACTTATTGTTTTTGAAGAAAAAAACAACAACTGAGTTGTCACATATTACTTTGACGGGCTTAGAAATAAAATAAACTATTCGAAGTTCTAAAAACAATTCCTCAATCAAATTGTTCGGGAGATAGCTTCATAATATGTCACAAGTTCATCTTTCATGGTAGAAGAGGCAGTGAGATTCTATTTCATTCTTTTTCATAAAATAACACTTTCACATAATAAAAATATATAACTTGATGTTGATTTTAACAAATCAACTCATTCATGAGGTTTGAATATGAGTTTCCAGTGATTCCAAATGAATCACTAAGTTTATAGGTGAGTTGATGATCTTTTATTCATTAAATTAATTGTGCACCACTTTCTTTGTAATTTTCAATGTTTCATTATAGGATTGCTTTGATATCTAGCCAACATTCCAACAACAAAACTAGGATCAAAATGAGTATATGTTTGAGCATACAATAATCATCTAACAACAGAAGCATGTGAAATATTTTTCATTTGTTTTTGCTCAACTGCCTTTGTAAGGCTTTGATTTATGGTGAGTTTATCACTTTTCATGATAACGGCTAGAATTGGTGAACAACTTTTCATGTTAAATCTTTCAAGAACTTTGTTAATATAGGTCTTTTGAGATAAACCAAGAATTCTCTTAGATCTATTACAATAAATTTTAATGTCTAAAACAAAAGAGACATCTTCGATATTTTTTATCTCAAAGTTCTTAGAAAGAAAAACTTTAGTATCAGTCAATAGACATAGATTATTACTAGTAAATGATATATCATTTATATATAGAATAAAAAAAATATAAACTTGCTCCCACTAATTTAAAGATATATGCACCCATCGATATCATTTCCTTTAAATTCAAAGAAAGTAATGGTATTATGAAACTTAAGATACCATTGGCGGGAAGCTTGTTTAAGTTCATATAAGGGTTTTTTAATCTAGAAACTAATCTTTTCCTTGCTCCTTAAGACCTTCAAGTTGTTTCATTTAAATCTCTTCTTATTTATATTTAAAAATCTTGCTTTCATATCTAATTGATATAGGTCTTAATCATAATGAGCCACTAAACCATAAAAATTCTAAAGAAATCTTTCTTTGACATCGAAGAAAATATCTCATTATAATTGATTTTTCATTTTGAGTGAATTTTTTAGTAACTTGTCGAGATTTATATTGAACAATTTCACCTTTAGATTTTGTTGAGTGGTAAAAAGCCACTTATGTTGAATTGAACCAACTCCATAAAGTAATGCAAACAATTTCCAAACTTGGTTTTTATATATAAATGTCATTTCATCAATCAATTTTTCTGATTCATTACTTTTTATGGCTTACATAAACATCATAAGATCACTTTTAATCATAATAAGAACCCCTTGTAATTATACAATCTAAAATAACATGATTTTTTTTTCCTTATAGATTCACATAAATTTTCTACAATGACTACATCTTCTATAGCTCATTAGGTGTACTTTCCTTGATGGTATTAATAATAGTATCGTGAGTTCTTAATTGACTTTTTACTGCATCAACTTGATCAAACATGAGAAAATCAACTTTACTTTTTTTTAAAGCAAGTCAACCTTTTTTTTTTTTTTTTATCTATCATGAATTCCACTGTCATTTTGTTTTTCCAAGAACTTGGCAATACTTGTTTCTACTATTACAGTGTAATGAATATGATAATAAATCTTTTAAACCTTTATGAATAACCAATAATTAAATAACCTATGATCCAATTTTCTTTTATATATGGGTTATAAAACTTTGGTTTAATATGACAACCTTAAATATATTAATAATTTAAACTTGGTTTCCTACCTACCTGTAACTTTTAAAAAAGTAGGTACACTTTTATTAGAAACCTTGTTTAAAACATACAAGGTTGTTTTGACAGTTGTACTCCACAATAACTCAAGTAAATATATCACTAATTATACACCTTACCATATCTAATAGAGTTTAGTTATACCTTTCAGCTACACATTCCTACCATAACATCCTAGGCATTGTATCTTTCAGCTACAACATCCTACCATAACATTATATGCATTGTATATTGTGTGCTACAATACCTTTTTTGTTTTTGTTTTTGTTTTTGTTTTTGTTTTTGTGTAAAGGTCCTAAATTACAACCAATTTCATTATAATGTTCATAATACTTACCACCCCTTTTAGATATTACAACTTTAATTTTTTGATTTAGTTGATTTTTAAATTTCTTTAAATATCTTAAAGATATTTAAAGTATCAAATTGTTTCTTAAATAGGTAAATATAACCTTAGAGATAATTAATAAAGGTCATGAAGTACCTTTCTCCACATATGCAAGGAGTCAATGGTCCACATATATTTGTGTGTACTTGTAACAGACCCGATATATTTAATTTTCCAGGGGTTTACAGTATTACTTCTAAAAAGTCTTGACTTTGCATAATACCTTTTTTGTAACTATATTTTGATTTCTTTTAATACAATTATACACTTGTTAAAATTCATGAAGTCAAGATCTTACGATACACCATAGTTTTTTAGTCGTTTTAGCATTTCTTTGGAAACATAGCTTAACCATATATGCCATGCCATAAAATAGAACAAGCCTCATTTTGATGGGATCGTTCGATGCCAATATTAGTGTTATATGTAGTGTAAGCAAGGATTGAAAATAAATATTAATGTTATATGTAATGTAAGCAAGGATTGGAAAAAAGAAATGTTAAGGTTCAACTTGTACAATCCAGCATATAGAATATTGAAACCAATGAAAACATTATTTTGTATAGCTCAACAATTTATCTTTCAAAATAAAAAGTATAGCCTTCAACATTAAGATGGGAAATATAAATTAAATTTTGAGAGAATTTATGTATATAAAATGTATAAGACAAGTCTAAAATATATTTGGAATCAATAATAAGATGATAGGTTTTAATAGCTATAACTAATGATTTATTCCTCGTAATAATTGTATTTTCTTATTCATTTAAAGGGCAGGTTGTATGAAATCCTTGCATAGATTTAGAAACATGAGTTTTAGCACTAACGTCCAACAGCCCAGCATTAGAAGGAACATCAGTAAGATTTGTCTCAAACATGATTAAAAGAAATTACATTTTTTTTTATATAAATTCTTTCTTCTATGAAAATATTTCTTGATGTGCCTTTTATTTTTACAAAATTGCCAATATTTATGTTACTTGATGTAGCTAGTCCATTTTCTTTACACGATGGTCGACTTTTGTTTCTTTTAGCCTTAATGGACTTGTTCTTATTATTCTCTTGAGGTACCATATAGACCTTTGCAAACCTTCTCTCTTAAATATTTCTTTTTTATTAAACACATAGAGAGTTCATTGATGATCCACATGTCCTTTATGTGTTATAATGTATCTTTAATAAACAAAATTGAGAAGGAAGATAGATAAAAATAATTTGAATTATAAATGATTCCGAGATGATCATACTCATAAAATTAAGTTGTTCAATCAACTTGTTCATTTTCATTATATGCTCTATCACACCATTAAACCCATCATGTCTCTTAGTAATCAGAGTTACCATGAAGATACCTGAATAATGCTTTATCAGAAGCCTTGATGCTGTTCTTTGTCTTCCCCTTCACATCTATGACGGTGTTGAAAATGTTCTCAAACACGTTTTTCTCTATATACATGATGTCAAGGTTATAGCGGAGGAGATTAGTCTTCCAATAAGGAAGCTCCCAAAAAATACTTCGCTTTACCTAGTTGTGGGTCAAACCAAAACCATGAAACTTCTGCTTACCAGATTGGAAACCAAACACAATGTCATCGTACTTTGATACAACATCATGCACTTCTTCACTAAAGAGACGCGGGGGTGCAACATCCTTTTCAACTCTGCCAACAAAGAAATCCTTTTTGTTCTTTCTGTACCTGTGATTCGTTGGCAAGAAACAACTGTGGCAGTAAAAAAAATAAGCTTTACCTCTGTTTGTTAACGTGAATGCCTTGTTGTTTTCCATGCAATATGGACATGTTAGTTTTCTTACGTGCTCCAACCAGAAACCATTTCATAAGCTAGAAAATCATTGATAGTCCACATCAATGCCTCCCTCATAAGAAAATTCTATTTTCTCGATATATCATAAGTCAAAACTTTGAAGGACCACAACAGCGTCAACTCATCAATCAACGGTCAAAGACGAACATCTATATTTCAGCCCGAACTACTCAGATTGGATATCACCATAAATAAAAATATGAACTCCAGCCTCAGACACATCCTTGGTGGCAAGTTGTAAACCATGAGTATGACCGGCTAACAAGAATAAGTAGAAGCAAAAGACCTGAATGGGTTGAATCCATCTGTACGCAACCCAAGACACACGTTCCTTGATTCAGCTGAAAGTGAGGATGCACACTGTTAAAGTGTTTCCATGCTTCGCCGTCAAAAGGATGCACCATCACTCTATCAACCACATCATGTGATTGGTGCCATGTCATGTGCTCAATAGTCCTTGGTGACATGAATAACCTCTATAGTCTAGGTGTGATTGGGAAGTATCTAAGTTTTTTATATGCCACGAGAGTCTTTCCCGTGCCAGTTCTGGGTTTGTAATGGGAATGCTCACATGTCATGAACTCGATCAGCTCAACATTTTCAAGGTAGTACAACATGCAGAAGTTAGGGCACATGTCAATTTTATGGTATCCTAAACCGAAGGGTTTCATCATGGACTTAACAATATAGAAGTTCTCTTTCACCCTGTTCTCTTCAGGTAAAATACTTCTTGCCTATTCGATAATTCTGTCATAACCAACCTCACTCAACCCACAATCCGACTTGATGGTGAACACCTGTGCAACAACCGATACTTTACTATGATTCATGCAACCATCCCATAATGGTTTATCAGAATCTTTCAATAGATCAAAAAACCTGGCTGCGTCTAATTAGGTTCTTCTTCTACAATTGGACATTGACTGACATTACCTTGATTCATTCTCATTGCATCCATAACCATATTCCTGTAAGGATTACTGTTGTTATTTACAACTCCATGCACGTTGCTAGCACTAGAAGTTGACCCAACCATCCTTTCTACCATGCTCTCATTACGAACAAATAGTTCTCTGTGTGCATACTAACACAAGTAATCCTCTATGAACCTATTATGTAGAAGATACATCGCTACAACATCTGGATGCATATACTTTTTATTTTTACATTTCCTGCATGAACACCTAATACCGCCTCCACTAAAATTCT
>Ga0325403_1003372_pt1 | contig 14552 bp, 6 predicted proteins | sample PopdelMetagenome_19_FD_205665 | JGI IMG/M metagenome (GOLD analysis project Ga0325403, IMG submission 205665) | Populus deltoides microbial communities from Bellville, Georgia, United States - Xylem-PdKOR-R4 | ecosystem: Host-associated > Plants > Phyllosphere > Stem > Wood/Secondary xylem...
GGTTTGATTAGGGTTTATGACTGCCCGCCAGTGTATATTATGATTCGGTGGAGTGACAGGTCTTTTTAATTTTCACCGTTGGATTTAATGACTTTTGATTTGATGGCTCGAATTCGGAATTTTAGTACATTCCTTCATAGAATTTTGTTTATACATGGACTTTGGGAATAAACTAGTTTATCCGCCTACGTTTTTAGTCGAGTTAGGATAAATTTTCTTTAAAATATAAAAGAATATATTTAGATTGTTAAAAAAAAAATTGATATTGTAATTAAATTCAATACAACATTTAAACTTGAAAAATTTATATCCAATTTTTTTATTGATATTTAATTAATTTGTTAATGTTACAACTCGAGTTATGAATTCTATTAAATTTAATTAATTTTTTATTTTATTATATAATAAAAAATACCAAAATTAATTTGTTATCAATCAAATATTAAAAAATAAAATTCAATAAAAACTTCACAATAAATAATAAAATTGACCAAAAAAATAAAAAAAATAGCAAAACAAATCTCAATATGACTCTTTGATTAATATTTAGTCAACCTACCTAACCTGAAATTAGGGTTATAGACTCCACTTGATCAATTTAATTTTTTTATTTTATTATTTAATAAAAATACAAAAAGTGATTTACTATCAACCTAATATTAAGGTAGTATTTGGTTGTTGTCTCGAGAAAAAAAAGATAAAGACAAGATAGAAAAGGACACAGGGATAAAATTATGTTTTGTAGTGATGTACAAGATAAAATAATTGTTTTTGTATTCTATTTGGTTATGGTGGACAAGACATGATAAAATATGGAAAAAAAAATTTACTATTCATATGTATTGTTGTCAAACTTATATATTTTAAAAAAATAATTATATATTTTTTTTACTTTAGTTTATATTAATTGTTGAAATTAATAATAATATAATAAACCTAGTTATAAAATCAAGACTGACTTGATGGGTTGACCAAGGATCTGTACTGGTCCGGGTTTAAGAAAAAATAAAAAAAGGGTTTACTCAACCTGACCCGATTAAAAACCCAGGTGAACTTTAAATAAAACACAGGTCAAAAATCCATTGATTTAAAAAAAATAGTTAAAATAAAGTTATTTTGATTATTTTTTTAAAAACTTTTGGGTCAGCCAGGTTGACTCTCCTGAACCTTACCTTAAGTCGATTCTCAAGTCGGATTTTAAAACTATAATAATAACAACTTTTATTCATACGTTAACTTAGGTCAACTTATGTTGACCCTCCTGAACCGTAACCTAAGTCTTGCCCCGGTTAATCCCCGGTTAATCCCTGAATCAGGTTTTCAAAATAGTAGTAGTTATTAAAATCATATGGTCTTCTACCAAAATCCATATAGAAGTTTTAGCAAAATTCCTTATATATCTAAGACATCTTAAGTTATCAATAATCATTTGTATACTTTTAAGACCAGAACAATATCATATAAATATACTATACATAATAATACATATTAGAAGTGTTCTTACTGATTAAGTATATACATTCAAGATCGAATTATTTAGCATACATATCATTAATTGTTCACTAAGAATTGTGTTTCTACGGCAGAATTGAATCAACCTTCAAATTTCATCTAATCTTTTCCTTTGTTTAACTTTTTTTATGCTACTGATATGATTACTCTCTCTAAAGATAATAACAAGATGAATATTACTCTCTCTTTTTCTTAAATGTTGCATACATAAAGAAGAAGATGATGATGAACGATGCAAACACTGAAAAACTTAAAAGAACACCAAGAACACGAAAATAATAGAAGGATATGATCTTGTTTCGAAGTCTAGCTCTGATACCAACTAATGTAAACCTTGTGATCACGTGGTCACTCAACCTACAATCAAGATTGAGATCTGATCCCGAAAAGTCGAAATAGGTTTGATAGGAGTGTGGCACAATAAAAACCTATTTCAAGGTACCAACATTATTGGAATGAAGTCGAATGATGCCACAAAGCCAGTTAATCTTCGATAAGTCTGATTCAGTTCATTTAAGAATTGAAAAATGCAAGAATCACTCTCACACAAGTTAAAAAAAATGTTTTGAATTCTTATTGATAAAAAAGTCTATCTTTAGACTTTATAAGGGTTTAAATACTTGTGAAAATATAACCCTATTGGATATACCCTAGTGTACTGATTTGACTCACTTACCAAATTGACTCAAAAATCCTAAATTGAAAAGCTCATAACCTGATCCAAATAAGCATTGGATTTTAGCTGAAAACAAAGTATTAATTAAGCTCAAAAAAGCCTTAGGCAATAGTTAACAAAATAAAATAAAGCCCATAATATTAAATTCTTGTTCTGTCATGAGAAGAAGAGAAGGAAAAAAATTACAAAACTGATTCAAGACTTATTTATAGCTTTCCATGCAGCCCATTAATCCTAAAAACTAAAGGAAAGGTAGTCACTTATGTTGTTTCAAGTTGTAGTAGGATTCTTATATTAGACTTATGTTTTTTTCTTCCTTTGAAAGGAAAGTAATTGTTGGTATTAATTTTCTTCTTTTGTCACATCGTAGGATCCTTCTAATACTAGGAAACACAATTAAAATTGCTGAAATAATCTCCTTGCATAATTAGGAAGCCTTGTCGTCACTTTGTTTTCTAAGTCAATTTGGATTCTTTTGTTTCCTTTGCTGTGTTTTATCCTCACCTCATGGCTCAAATAAGGTTGGATTAGGGCCCTCTTGCATATAGATAAAATGTACTAAGACCTTCTCTTGATGCTCCAATGGACCCTTCAAATCTGACTTGGTCAAAACATTCAAAATCAATACATTCAATGTCTCTTTCAATGCCTACTAAGTCATTGACCCATTTGAAACATGTAATGGGTCCTTGCTGGTGTTTGTGGGCTGATCCACATCATCCCCCATCTCTTATTTAATTGTCTATAAATTCTTCTATTTTTTACAAACATCAATTAGTCTAGCTATCTTCCACAAATACCTATAAATCCATCTAACTCATCTTTTCTTACCCTCTATATTATTAATATTCAAAATACAATTTTGTATTTAAAGAATTTACAATTATAAAATTCATGAAATTCTTATAACAATATAAAGTGCAAAGCACCTTCTTGAAACTTATAGATGCCTAATTACTCCCACCTGTTGCCCCCCCTTCATTTTTGCAACTTCTCCAGCATTCTCAATAATTCATTATCAGAATTCTATTCAAATTCTTACTTAATTTCACATTGTCAACTAAAGTAAAAATGATTCACATCATTAATGTACATTTTGCGAAGTCTAAATCTTGCACATACTTCAATCATGCTCATCTATTTATATGCAACATGTGACTTTGCTTAAACACATAACCTAATATACAAGCCTTCACGCACATGCTTCAATCATGCTCATCTATTTATATGCAACATGTATGACTTTGCTTAAACACATAACTTAACATACAAGCCTTCACTTTCATGCATAAAAAATCTCTTAACAATCCAATACCTTTCATTTTTGGCCTTCACATGAATTTCTTAACTTAATATACCTAAGCTATCATAACAACCTTCAATTTTCCATGTATTATTTCCCCTAAATATGCTTAACTTCCACATCATGTGTTGTCATCACCATATAGTTTTTCCTTCCATATATGTTACCTATAATGACTTTCATCATATTATCTTTAGGTTAACTAATCATTCATTAGCCCATTTATATTTTTACTATCTACCATTCATTCATATAATATGTGTCTTGATACTCTAACCTTTATTCACATGATTAATTAGATCAAACAATATTGGTCATCAATAACCACTGATGTTATTAGTCTCCACATAGTGGCAGATAAATTAAACAATGTCGGTCATTTGTAACCATTGATGTCATTAGTCTCCATATAATGTCAGACTAATTAAATAATGTTAGTCATTAGTAAACATTTATGCCATTAGTCTTCACATAATGACAGACTAATCAAACAATGTTGGTCATTAGTAACTACTAATGCTATTAGTCTCCACATAGTGGCACACTAATCAAACTTTACTCTTAAACCTCTTTTACCAAGTACTCCATATGTTTTTGGTAATATACCCAACACATTATTCTACTTCAACCAAAATCCTATTTATCATGACACCTTACACATTTCACCAGGTTACCCTAACCCGAAACCCATCATACTCACCCCATTCTTTACCCAATACCTCATTGTATTTACACTTACACAATTCATATATCTCTAATCTAGACATAAATCATGATATTGCATTTTATTATCCATTTTAAATACCCTACATAACCATTCTTCTCTATACACCCATTTCTATAGCCAAATGTAATACTACTCATTTGAAATGCTTGTTTTTTTGACTACCAAGTATGATGTTTTATTCTCGAAATCCAATGTCCATATTATGAATACACAATTTCACTTTATCATGTATGTATGCATTCGATACTATAAATCGATACATTTTCCACTTCCACTAACATACCTTATCTATACCATTTTGGTTACACCTTTTATCATCATGTTTTGACTTTTCACATTAAATACCCATACAAGTATTATTGCCTTCCAATATCTTGTATCACAACCAATACATACTTTTCATTTTCTAATATTCATTAACTTATTCTTTTCACAACACGATTGTTTCATTATTAAAAAACAATATTATAAAAAATAACAACTACTCAAACGACATTTAAAGTTTTTTAAAGTCAAGGTGTTGGACACCTACTTGAAGCCTTAGTATGTTCTAATGCTCCAGTTTATTGTTCAACTCTAGTAACCTCCCTTATATCAATAAGATTGCAATCCATCATAACCACATCAATATAACCTAGGGACTTTATTTTGAATCCTATTTAACTCATGTTTATAAACCAATAACAAATCAACTCATAAAATTTAATGTTCACCCTTACTTTTCAAATGTCATAATAATCTTTAAAGGTTCGAATCTACCATTTACTTAAGGTACGTTCCTTTATTTTCATAATAATGCATAACAAAGCATTCAAACACATAAGCTAGCATCAATTTATCCCAATCTAACCAGTTTTTATACTCAACGTACCTTATTTTCCTTAGATATATGAGTTCATTAACCCAACACTTTTTTCCCAAGTTATACCACTATATAACTTTGGTTATTAACATACTTTTGCTTAGTATGACGATTCATGTTATTCTTTTTTCTTTTTATCAGGTGTTATTAGTCAAAAATTAACATTTATGTTTTCAAGACGTTTATTCCAATTTCATCATTCTAAAATTGTTTTAATGGGTTTGAATTCAAATTTTGACACAATTCGAAACAACGAATCATACAAAAACCCATTTTCTTACTTTTAACCTTACATCACTGAATTTTATCAAGTTTCCCCACCCTAGGATTTCCTTCCAATTTCTTTCTAATGTACTAATACACTAATATACACTTTCATAACATGCAAAATCATCATATAACAATTCAATACTCTATATTTCTTATTTAGCCAAAACTCCCTTACAATTCAAGCTTGGCTAAACCTAACCCATCATCAAACTAGAGTTCCTTTTTTTATGATTTCATTCAAATACACATGCTCAAACATCAATTTAGCAACTCTAATACATGAATTAAATAAAATCTTTCCCCATCAATGAACCCAATTAATCAAACCCCATTAAGGAAATTCATAATTTTTTTTCTTCAAGTTCTCTCAACAAATTCTACTTTACCCAATCATTTAACGCATCACACATCCCATATCAACACAATTTTAACAAAAATAAAGCATTAAATCATTAGACCCTAGGTTTTAAACAATTATCTATAAACTAATAATTCAAAAAATCTTATAAAAGCTTGATACAACTTAAAAGGAAGGGTTTTCATCACATACCTATATCAATTTAAGAAGAAATTCCAAGATTTCTAACCTTTTTTTTTCAAGTTTGTTAACTCTCTCTTACCGTCACTTTCTCTTTCTATTTCTCACAAACCCTAACTTAACATTCCTTATTTTCCCTATTTTCATCTATATCTCACTTAATCTCTTTATTTTTTGTGAATTTCGTAAGGAAATTTTGATAAAAATGAAGGCGAGAAGCTTCCTCTCTCTAAAAACATCTATGACTGCTGTAAACAACCTCTGTTAGGTTGATTTATACTTATTTATAATTTTGCCCTTTATTTAATGTCCCTTGTATTTTTTTCACGTAAATTAACTGGTTGTTGCCTAAATAATAAGTCTTTATTAAACTCTAATTAACCAAAAAATTTAACTTGATGTAGAATATTATGTCAAGAGACTTTTATAAAATATTAATCTGATCCGATTGTCGAATTTTGCAATTTAGAGTAAAACAAGTCAGTTTGGAATTTTTCATCAAAAATCCAATTGTTCTTATTCACTCTTTGCATAGGGCATATCAATTATTTTTCCGAATCCTTTGAACCATTTTCTTATCCTAAATATATTTATTTTTCTTTTTTATAATTTATTTTATTTACAGACTGATTACCGTTTCACGATAATGTAACAAATTTTTAACCGGTGCTTGCACCATCCTTTTTTACTTTTATTTTGTACTATTTTTTCTTAGAACTTATTATTTCTTGCTATACTAATTCTTTAAAGTCATTTTCTCATTTTTCTTATTCTTTAATCCATCAAAACTCGTTACTAGTTTCACCAATATTATGAATCCTGAACTTAAAATTCAAAATTATCTTTTTAAATTTGTATATACCTTTAAATTTATTCTTAGAGGTCATCCTCTCCATTACATATCTTATTCATAATTATTTATATCACTTATTCATTTCTTTTCATATAAAGTTTCCAATATGCGTCGAGGTTCTATTACCTTTGATCCTGTATTTACATGGGGGTTTACATCGTATTTACATGTGGGTTTACACATGAAGAGTGGTAGCTTATCCTGGAGCTATATTTAAAAGGACTCGCCTTGAGGTAACTTGCTCATAGTTAGCTTTTTTTATAAATGGATTCAATAAGAGGAAAAAAAGTAGCATCTAGTAGTGATTTTACATTTAGGTCAGGACCACCAAAAATTAGGAGTTCTAGTAAAGAGTCAGGATTAATTAGAATCAGGTCAAAGACTAGGGAGGCAAGTGGCCATCCACTAGGGAAGCTTAGGGCTTTTGAGGACACCAAGGGAAATACTTTAACCATTGAAAAGATAACTAGGGTGAACTGCCAATAGGTTGAAGAGTATTTGGCTATAATTCCCTATAGGTTAAAGAGGATTAGCAAACAATCCATGGATTCTCTTCATGGCCCACATAAGATCATAATGCCTTATACCATGTTTGAACTAAGATATACATTTCCTCTTAAAGGATTTATAAGTGATATGTTCTTTCATTATAACATCTACATCAGCCAGCTACACCCAAATAGAGGGGTCTTATTTAAGGCTTCTGAGGAGTATTTTACAATCATAGTGGTAGAGCCAACTGTAAGATTATTTAGGTACTATTACACCTTAAATAATTGCCCCTAAGGTGGCCATGATGTCCATTGGTTCTTCACCTTCACTAGTCAACCTAAAAGCTTTATGAAAAATGTATTAGAGGGTAAGACCACCCATGTGAAAGGGTGATGTGGGAGATGGTTAATAATGAGGTGCAATAAAGAAGTTATCCTAGGCCAAGTATGGGAGTTATGAGGCTGCCCCTATTTTTGGAGATTTCTTTAGCCAAATGCTAATGAAAGACCACGTCTTAATGACTTTAAGAAGAAGGTGTGCGTGACTATGACAAGGTCTTCCTTTCATTACAATGTGAATCGAATGGTAAAAAGGCATTACCAAGCGATTAGGTAAGGTATGCATGACTTTATACTTTGTGTAATCCAATATATTTATCATGTTTTAACTCTATTTTACTACAAATTTATTTATAGAAGAGGAATTTAAGGAGATTAGTGAAGAAATAGTAGAGGTCGGAGGGGAAGAAAGCATTGAGGTTAATGAGACATCAAGCTCTTGGGTTATAGAAATGGAAGAGAGACATTAATAGATGGACAACACTCTTGCTGATGAACCCAAGTTTAAACCTACTATTGCAGAGGGAAGTTGATACATGATCTCTAAGGGAATGAGAGAAAACCTCTCCTATGGTATTTTAACTAAAGCTGCTAAGAGAGCTAAGGCCAATAAAATAAGAGTATCCTCTTAATAGGGGCCTTATACTACTAGAGAGGAAGTAACACCCACTCTCATGGTCATGTTTATATCTACTACACCCTTACCAATAGCCATAACCATTATGCCTCTTGCTAATAGCTCTATGCCTCTAGCTGGATCATTTAATCCTAAGGTAAGTTCCTCTTATAGCAGGTTTTAAATTAGGTTTGTAGTTCCTCCAACACTACCCTTGTCTAATAATGAGAGGAATGCCTTACGATATTTTATTGGGGAGAATGATATTGTCTTAGGATTTGATGGCTTAGTAACCATGGATATCATAGAAAGGCTACTAGATCTCATTTTGAATGTTGACTAACTATTTGATTGAAGCTTTGTTTATCATCTTTGTCTTATCGGGTAACTTATACTTTATAAGAATTTTGCCTAGTAGACATACTTAGACTTTTTTTAAGACTAATATCTTTGTTTTACTTAGGGTTTCTTGATAAATATCCATTCCTAAAGGAGCCGGAACATCAAAAGAAATCAAATAAAGATGACTTTAGCCCAACTAAAAGGAAACCCATAAGAGGTTCAAAGCCTTAGGAAGATAAAAACATAGCTGAAAGCTTAGTTAAGAGAGATTAGAAAGGCTTATGGCCTTCATATCCATGATATCTAAGAAACGTAGAGGAAATTAGCTAAGGATAGGGATCATCAGGCTTTCAAGCTAAGCGTTGCCTTAGAGAAAGTTCATTTGAGAGAGGATGTGCCATCCTCTCTGATGCAATCCTATGAGGCTTAAAAGGCTAAAGTGACAACCTTAAAGGCTAAACTAGTGGAAGCCAGGGCTAAGGCAAAGGCCTTTTGAGAGGAGTGTGCTCGTCTAAGGGCATTAAGGGACTCTCCTAATGAGTTTTTCATAGTATTTAAAGGATCTCTAGCCAGGGATATATCTATTGTACTCAAGGCTATGTCCAACCTTAATTTTTATCATTTGTTAAAAGAGATATCAATGGATTTCTCAGTTGCATTCGACCCTAACCTTATTCCCAACTTTATTGATATTTATCCAGCCCAAGCAATTGTCACTACCCATGTTAAGTACATAGCCCATGAGCCTTAAGGTTAACAGTCAGCATAGCCTTAGTGGGGGGTAGTATTCTCTTTAGGAATTATCCTTGGTTTTGTGGGGTTTTATGTTTGTATCAAGTACTTTTATTTTTATTGTTTGGTTTGCACCAAGTACAATGATTTTTATGAATATATTTATGTTGTGTGACTTTTACTTGCTAAATATGTTGAATCTTTTTTCATATATTGTTGGTTATGGTTTATATTATAAAGGTCCAAAGCCCCATATACTCCCAAGGTCCAAAGCCTTTTAATGTGGGAGAGCCAATCCCCTTTACCAAGAAACCCTCTAGTTTAAAAGAAGATGGAATTACTAATTCTTGGTGGGCTCCATACTTAAAAAAGTTTTAAGGTCCAATATTGGATTTAAGTTATACATAAAAATTCAAAGATAGCTTTTTTTATATATTTTAATTACTTATTGTGGAAACTGTGGGTATAAGGGTTATTTCCCTTAACTATAATGTAAATGAAACTCTTAGTTGTAGTTGATACTTATAGTATAGCAATAATGCTTATTCTATGAAATCCATAAGAAGTTATAACAATCTTAAATTATACTTGTAAGTAGGATGTTTGTGGCCTCCCTAGCAATAACGTGATACCTGAAAGCCTTACTAGAGAATTGTGTTGATCCACGATTGTATTGGCAAGTGGAGGCTTATGGCCTCCGTAATGATAGTGTAAGGCTCAAGAGCTCTATTAGAGAGTTGTGTTGATCCGAGATCACACTAGTAAGTGAGAGGTCTGTGGTCTCCATAGCGATAACATAGGGCCTATAAACCCTACTAAAGAAATGTGTAAATCCTTGATCACACTAGTTAGTAGGAAAGAGGGTGCAATAGAGATGTAAAATATTGTGTTTGTGAAAGGATTACATTCTTATCTACTATGATACATTTTAAGATGATCTGAATGTCAAGCATGAGAGAGATGTTTCTTTTTCATATCTTGAAAGTGGTAGGTGTTTGCTTTGACTTGCCTATCATTTCTAACTTTTTAAGAACTAATTTTCTAAATTTAAAACTGTTGCTTTTTACATTGGCATTGTGGTATCGAGTAGTTTGATTGATAAACTTTGTTCGTTATTGTCGCATTCAACTGAGCTTTTTCCACTTGATCCAAGTTGGTTCTTAATTCTTATTCATTGTGTTTTGAGGAGTAATGGGTGACCCTTGGGCACCCAATTTCAGTGGGTATCATGGCCTTAGTGTCATATGTGAGGAGATATGGGGTTTTCCTAGTAAATGTTTTTTGAGTTGTTTAGTAAGCCTATATAATTTCATTTAATAGCTCTACCTATTCCGACTTGGCTTATTTCGTCTTTTTTTAAGCCTATAGAATAAGACTATGTTGGTGAGTTTAGCTTGACCATTGGTTTGATAATGCGACACTGAAGAAAATCAATAATCAATATGAAGTTTGTGACATTGGTTTTTCATTTTATGGTTGTCAAACTAGGTCTTATTATTTGTTATCAAGACTTTGAAAAGACCAAATCAGTATTTGATGCTATTCCAAATGAAAGAGATCACTTTGTTAGTTGTTATGTCTACTAAGGCCTCAACCTCCACTTATTGGGTGAAGTAATCAACTACCACTAGAATAAACTATCTGTTACCTATGACCTTGGAAAAATGACCTAAGATATCCATCCTTTATTAGGAGAATGGCTAAGAGAGGCTATAATTGTCATCTCTACAAGAGGTTGGCAAAAGACCACAACAAATCTTTGACATTTATCATATCTTTTAGCTAAATCTATAGCGTTGTAAAATATAGTTGGCCAATATCAACCTACTCGGGGTAGCCTGGGCAGCAAAAGCTCTGAGGCTTGTATGGAGGCCGCATATCCCCTCATAGATTTTTTTAGAACACATGTGCTTTCTTTAAAAGATAAGCATTTTAGGAGGGAGCCGAAATAGGCTTTTAGTATAAGAAGGACATCATTAACTAAACAATACTCGACTCCTCGCCCAATAAGCCAAATGACATCATTTCTATCAGAACATATCTCCCTAGTTACTAAGTAATTCCTAATAAGAGTTCTTTAATCCTCATAGCGATTGAGACGGTTACCAGTCTCTCTTACCCTATATTTGGCTTTTCCAAAGTTTTAATCCACAAATCCAGAAAGAGCTTTACTGAGTTGGAGCTTGCAAGTCTAGAAAAAAAGTTTGTTTGATTATTGTTTTCCTTTGGTACACAAGAGATGGTGATTTCCTTGCCTTTATATATTTTTTGAGAAATGAGCTTAAAATTTTTAGAGATACTTGATCATGGTAGGTTTCCTGGCCTCATATAACCTTTGACATTGGCCAACAACTAACTTGGAGTCGTTGTGAATGTGGAGGGGATAAGCATTTAAAGCCTTCACAAGTCCTAATCCCGTTATAAAGGCTTTATATTTTGATACATTCTTAGTAGTTAGGAACTCAAAACGAACCCTATATTCAAAATCATGTCCCTCAAAACTTGTGAGAACTATCTCCTCATCACTCCTCTCATCATTGGAGGATCCATCTACATATAATTGTCATACATGGGTTTACAAGGTGGGTTCCAATGAAGCTTGTAGCTTAATGAGTGGGGTTTGAAAGCTAAATGAAAATTTGAATTCATCAAGAATTGGCTCCTAAAAAAAGCACTCAACGATGAAATCTATTAAGGCTTGTCCTTTTATAGTTGACTTTAGTTTATACTGGAAACCAAACTCCCCTAACTTAATTTCTCATCTTATTAAGAGTCCTGATATAATTGACTTGTAAAGAATATGTCAGAGAGGTTTATCTATCAAGATTATGATCTGGTGAGCCAGGAAGTAAGACTTCAACTTTCTAAAGGCATTAACTAAAGCGAAGGCTTTCTTTTCTACTTTTAAATATCTTGTCTTAGCATCTTGAAAGATATTGCTAAAGTAATAGACTATACATTGAATTATATTCTCCTTTTTTACTAGCACTATATTGACAACCAAGTCTTCTACATCCAAGTTGAGAGAAAGGTTCTTATACTTTTTTGGATATGATAAAACCTTGGGAGATGTATATTTTAAGTCCTTTAAAGGCATTTTGACATTCGAATGTCCATTCAAAGTTAGAAGTGTTCCTTAAAGTTTTGAGAAATAGCAAGTTATGCTTTTTAAGATGAGCAATAAATATGTCGAGGGTGGTTAACCTCCTAATGAGACAATAAATTTCCTTTAATGATTGTGGAGGAGTCATGTTCAATATGGCTAAAATTTAGGGTTTGGCTTTATCCCCTTGCTACTCACTAGGAACCCCAAGAACTTCCCTTCCCTGATAACAAACACAAACTTGAAAGGATTGAACTTCATTTGATATTTGTTCAACATAGAGAAAAACCTCTTCTAAATCTAGAAGATATTGATCAAATGTCATGCTCTTTACTAGCATATCATCCACATATCTTTCCATAATTCTCTCAGCTAGAGCTTGAACACTTTGTTCACCATGCACGGGTAAATGGCTCCAACTTTCTTTAGCTCGAGGAGCATGACTTTGTAACAATATGTTCCTTCTTTAGTTATAAAGGATGTCTTCTCCTTGTCATCCGAGTGCATAGGGATTTAATGATACCCAGAGTTAGAATCGACAAAGCTAAGGAATTTAAAACATGTCATGAAGTTCACCAATCTTTCAATCTTACAAACAGAAGAACTATCTTTCGAGCAAGTCTTATTCATATTTATGAAATATACACACATTCGCTAATTATTATGGTTTTCTTCATTGTTACCATGTTTGTCAACCGATCAGGGTACATCACTTCCCGAATAAAATCGGCAATGAGTATTTTTTCCACCTTTTCAGTTATTGCCTTTTATCTTTTGCACCTAATTTTTTTTTCTAACGAAAGATGGAAGGTGAGGTTTACCTTTAGTTGGGGTATGGCTACTTTGGGACTGACCCCGAGCATGTCTGAATATCTAAAAGCAAAATTAATTTTTTGGATGTTGAGTAGTTCTGTCAAGCCTCGCTCTTGTCTTAGTTCTAATATTGACCCATCTTCGTGGTGGACCTCTCATTTAAATGAAACCATGTTGTTTTGGTTTTTAAGGTTTTAATTTAAGGATTTGGTCAAAGTTTAATTTGGTCCTCCGACAATTAATTTCTTTGAATTGTACCCTTAATTGACCATAAATTTTCAATTTTATACAATTTTGTCCGTGCCAAACTTCAATATTAGCCCCGAATTCTAGCGCCTTTTTCACATTAGTTCTTGGTCTTGGACTTATGCAGATTAACCTTCAATTGATCATTAAACTTTCAATTTTATTTAATTTCACCCATGATTTCAATCAATTGGGTCCCCGGAGTTCGACGCTTTTTACAGAAAGGTCATTAGCTGTAATTTTCTTCAATTTGACCCCTATAATTGACCTTAAACTTTTGATTTTCTTGCAATTTTACCATTGATTTTAATTAATTGACTTGGTAAAAATAAAATTTGGTATTCTAAAATTCTAATCTTTCAATTAAGCTCAAATTGGGCTTTCAAACTTATTTTTTCACCAATTAAGCCCCTAATAAAATTAAGTTGACCTATTTAAATTATAATTAAGTCCTTGCACCTAATTAAATCCTTTAATTGGACCTAAATTAATTTTTAAACATAATTAAACCTTAAATTCGGCCCATGATTAAATCAAATTGGCCCATTAAAAATCTAATTATGTCTATGAACTTAATTTTTATACAGATTCATCCAATAATTATTTAATTAACCTTGAATCTGCATTGTCTTTCCAATTTTGTGCACAACAAGGTACGCTTAAGCTCCTAATTTGTCCAAAATTTTAGCTTGATTTTTCTTTATATTTAGAATCCTATTCAACCTACTTTTGCCAAAATAACAATATTCTTGCTATTATTATTTATTTTTTATTTTTTTATGGGGAAGGAAAAATGACCTATTTAAATTATAATTAAGTCCTTGCACCTAATTAAATCCTTCAATTGGACCCAAATTAATTTTTAAACATAATTAAACCTTAAATTTGGCCCATGATTAAATCAAATTGGCCCATTAAAAATCTAATTATGTCTATGAACTTAAGTTTTATGCAGATTCATCCAATAATCATTTAATTAACCTTGAATCTGCATTGTCTTTTCAATTTTGTGCACAACAAGGTACGCTTAAGCTCCTAATTTGTCCAAAATTTTAGCTTGATTTTTCTTTATATTTAGAATCCTATTCAACCTACTTTTGCCAAAATAACAATATTCTTGCTATTATTA
>Ga0325403_1003373_pt1 | contig 14551 bp, 2 predicted proteins | sample PopdelMetagenome_19_FD_205665 | JGI IMG/M metagenome (GOLD analysis project Ga0325403, IMG submission 205665) | Populus deltoides microbial communities from Bellville, Georgia, United States - Xylem-PdKOR-R4 | ecosystem: Host-associated > Plants > Phyllosphere > Stem > Wood/Secondary xylem...
AAGCACAAAGAAGAGCAATGCACATTGTTACTGGGTAGATATGGATACTCCTCGCGGAATTCATATTAGCAGAGTTTTTCAGGATGACTTCTCTTACAAAGCCCCATAGGATAAGCAGTGTTCCAAAGAGGCTCGTCCTGCCCTGCCATATGAGACCTAATACTGCTCCTGCCACTGCTAAGTAGCTTCCTGCCAGAATCTAGCGAAACACAAATGGTGTCTCGTTACTGAAACAACCAAGATATCATACGTATCACAAAATAGGTGGTGATGATATTACACCCTTATAAAGTGAAAATCATTTAAATTTAAAATTTACATAGATTCATATTATTTTATATTTAATTTTTATCAAATAAATAAAAATAATAAAATTTAAAGTCGTAATCGTTTCGTTATCAAAATTCTGATATGATATCAAAAAATCAACTGAATTTAAAAACTTAAACATTTTCTGACGCATGTAATGCGTAGTCAATGACTTCTGTTTAAAAAATTCTAATTATTATAGCATAAACATTATGACAGAGAGTTGATAATTTTATTGTGCTAGTTACTAACCTCTAGGTGCTGGAGATCAGTCGATGCAGAGGTTTTCCTCAGATTGGTCAAGTTATATAGCTTCGACAATTTACTATAGCTTGGGAAGGTTCTGTTCTTGATATAAGATCTAGCAATGGCACCAGGATACAGAAGAGCCTTGGGCCCAAACGCAGGATAGAGTTCAGTTGCAATCAAGTGGGAGGACATGACCTCTATAGGTGAAGTACATGTTCCATTCCTACATGGTACCCTGTCAGAAAAAACAAGAAAGCAAGACATAAGTTTTTTTTCCCCCCTTTGAGAGATATCTTTTGTGGGTGAAATTGCATGACAAGCAAATTAAGAACTTCTTTCAATTCTTCAGTACAGGAATCGAAAAATTATAGTTAACCCTAATTCACAAAGCTTCATAAAAACACTATCTAGAGCTTGATTCTTCGGTTAGGAAAAAGAACGCCTTTAATAAGTGGTTGTTCGTCCAACACGAAGAAAAAAAGTATTGCAGAAAACTCAGAAATGATAGCCTAACTATTTTTATAATTTTTTATGGGGCAGAAAAGGAATTGCACTGAAAATCCATTGAATTATTGAAAATATTTGAGAATTAATTATAATAAAAATCGTTCCCATCTTGAAAGGTGTGATACTACTGGATGGAGAAAGGGTCTTTTGATTGAGCGGGTGACAAGGACATTGAACGAAGACTAATTAAGTGGATGATTTGCAAAGCCATATTTTTAAAAAAATTTAAAAAAAATTTAAATTATTTTTTTTATATATTTTTATATAATTTTGATATCTTCATATCAAAAATAAATTTAAAAAAAATAAAAAACTATTTTAATATATTTTTAAATAAAAAATTAAATACTTTAAAAAACAACTTCACCACTCTAAACATCCTTAAATACACAGAAAGAAGTAAAGTGATATAATGATAGGTTACCTGAAAACGGGCACTTGAAAGATTATGATAAAGAAATGAAGAAAAGAAGCAATAGACGATATGATGCTTGCCCATCTCTTTGAAGAAGCCATGACAGCATCAAATGGAGAAGAAAATGATGTTAGGACCCACGATGGTGGAAAATTAGAGGCTGCCTTGCAGTTGTTCAACACGTTTCTTAGAAAGCGATGGCAATGAAACATACAAACCTATTTTTCTATTTTTTGCTACTGTTTTTCCGAATCCATATTTGCAACACAACCCTCTCTTCCTGATGTGAGGGTCTTAATTTAGCCGAAAACATCGAGTGCAGTGGAGCAAGACTCTCTCTCTCTCTCTCTCCTTCTTTACCATGGAAGATTTGATTTTAAGAGGTGAAGTTGATGCCAAGTAAATTTTGAAAGATAATTTTAGAAATTTATAAAATATAATGTATCCTAATTTGGAACGATTTGCCACCCAATAATATAGATAATACTTAAAACTTGCTGTTTCTAGAGAGACGACAAGGAGTAAAATTAGCTATGGTTTTAGTTGACCTACTAAAAAAAACATAGAGAGGGAGATGAATAGAAGAGTCCTTGCCCTAGATGAAAAATATTGAGAGAATTTCGTCCTTGATTTTGTTTTTCGTTGGGTTTTTTTAAAAAAAATTGGGATTGACAACTTAGTATGCACTGAATATTTCCTCTTATTGTAATATTATTGAGAAACAAAGGCCTCGCATTTTTTTTTAATAATAAAAAAAATAAATCACTTAATTAAAATTAAAAAAAGCTAAAACACCTTGAAACAAGGTGGATGCACACCACTTTAAAACATTGTTATAAAGGTATTTTTACTCCTCCGTCCGAAAAAATTAATATAGATTTTTAAAATCATTAAAGTCTTTTAACATGATTTATTTCTCATTACCAAATAAAAGAGATAATTAAATATTTACGCAACTTGATTGCTCAAGGAAATGATAAAAAATGTCCATTAATTATTAAAAGATCTAGAGTTTTTATGTTGTTTTTATTATAATGGTATTCGCATGAGCATTGTGAATTGCTATATGGTGCACACATAGTAATTTAAAATGTTCAATTTCATTCTTAAGTTTTGTATTGTTATGTCTTTGGTCCTTATTGTTTTTAGTTTTGACATTTCGATACTCACATTTAATGTATATCAATTGGTTTTCCAAAAGAAAAGACTTCGATCAAGTGATCTGAGCTTTTAATCATGACAAAAAAATAGATCAGATCCTATAAAATTTGTTTATATCCAGCTTGACTTTTTAGACTAAGTGGTTATTTGATATTGTAGCTGTGTGTGAGGTTGAGAGTCAGTCACAGATATTATTGTTTGGTTAAGTTGAAACTAAGTTTTTTTTGGGTGGGACCCATCATAAATTGTGGTTGTACCTGAGATTTACCAAAAGCACAAAACTTATGCTTTACAAATAGCAGCTCACTCTCCACTGTTCACGTGAACAGTGAAGAGCGTCTCCATTGTTCATAGGCCAGACGGGTTCCGGCCCAAACCTAAATGTATTGAACCTAGTCCGACCTAGTAAAATAAAAAAAAATCCAACAAAATTTCGCAGGTATTGTGTTTTATTTGAAAAACTAGTGTTTAACATTATTAAATGACATTACATAATTAAATTAGAAGAAGATCACATAATGATGTGGCATTTGCAAAATTTGATCGCAATTCCAATTTTATTCCTAACGATATTTTACATGATATTGTTGCACGCTCAGGAAGCCATGGAAACTGTAGTCCTTATCGGATGGATTTCGTATGTGATGAAATTACAAATAGTTTAATGAAACAATAAAAAATACTTTATATAAAGTATTGTTTCTTTCATGATGTAATAACAGTAGTTAAATCAATAATATTTCAATTAAAAACCAACAATGTTAATATGTCTTTTTTAGTTATTTTATAACCTCAATTTCAAAAGCATTTTTAACCAAACACATTAAATTACTTTTTGTTCAATCTCAATTTCAACCACAGTTTTAACAAAACATATATTTTTCCAAACCAACCTAAACTAAAAGTACTTTTTATAAAAACAATATTTTTTCAAACCATAATTACAAAAGCTACCATAATATTAAACACACGAGGATGTTTTAAGGTTGAAAATGTGATTATTAAAGTTTCAAAGATGGTTTTAGACGAAAATAGGTTGGAATTTAGATTTTAAGATCCAAATTAGCTAGAACCCAATTTCTCAGCCACCAGATGTGGCCAAAATTTATTATAGTAGATAAGGTAAATGACGTGTGAACTGCTTGAGTTTTTAAAAAAGAAGGAAGGCACACTGAGTTTGGGCCTTTTCCTTATTAAGGTCAGGCTTACGAGCCTAACCATATAGCCAAGTCTAAGTGCCTCGACTTGGTTTCGGGTGTGTTTGCACCGCGTTTTCTCAAATTTTAAAAACAAAAATTGCTTAAAATAATTTTTTTTATATTTTTAAATTGTTTTGATATGCTGATGTTAAAAATAATTTTAAAAAAACTAAAAAAAACTTCATTTTAATATATTTTTAAGCGAAAAACACTTTGAACTGTCACTATTACTACAATCTCAAATGCACTTTTCATTAGGATTTTCAATTTTTTTAATATTTTTTATTATTATAAAATAATGTATTTTCAATAAAAAAATTATAATTTTATTTTAAAAAAAATATATGATGATACCATTCTTTTCAAATAAGACTACATGTTTTTAATGGTAATGTTAACAATTATTTTATAATTAATTATACGTGAAACTAATTAATTATTTTTTTATTATTTTTTTTCCTTGAATATTTAACGAGAATAAAATGCCTAGTTTTTTATTGTTAAGTTTTTATATAATTGTTTTTCAAATTAATTATTCTATTATTTTCGTATCAAGTAGCCCAAAACTATTAGAGCATCTATTTTTCTTTGTTTTTTGCATTTGTATTTGAAATTACTTTTCACAACATGGTAAATCTTTATTTTATATATATATATATATATATATATATATATATGAACAAAGGAGTAAGTTTTAGCTAGAGAGACTTTTGCAAAAGATTGGTAGAAAATGTTTTTTTTGTCAAACACAATTATGTCTCAACGTAAAAAAAAAAAAAAAAAACCTTTTTTTATATCAAATATATGTTCCCTGTTTTGTTATGAAAATAGTAAATCGGCTTCTGTGTATGCAACAAATTTTTATTTTTTTAATATAAAATTTTAAAATTAAATAACATTATGAATTGATTGATATAGAAATCTTTAGCATAGCACGAACAATCAAGCTAGTCTATCCTATATCTAGTGAGGCCCTCACTAATTGTGAAACCCATCCACTAGCTCTCATTACCCAGAAACGAAGGGAAAAAAAATCAAGAAAAAGTGAAAGACAGAAAAAAGGATGAAATAGCAAAATAAAAAAGAAGGGGACTAAAGTGGATTAGATAAATTATGACCCATTCATTACAAAAAAAAATTTAAAATCACACCCCTATTTTGTTCTTACAACTAAACCTAATTCAACAAGCAAGAGCTTGATTCAAGAAATTAATTTTGTTGAATTGTCAATCCAATCAAGCATTTTTGGAAGCTACAATTTCTAATCTAATGAGCTAATTGAAATTCTCTCTCTAGCATTTGAAGAACCAAAAGTTGACGTAGCTATTCATGGATTAAGGGTGGTATTGCATTTAGTATATAAGAAAGGGGGTGATTTGAAAGGAAAAAGGAACAAAAAATTGTAACAAAGGTAAATAAGATCAGAAATACAGATAATTAAATAAGTGGTCTGCGCTTTGCTATGAGCTGATTCAATTTCTTTCATAATAAAAAAAAGACAGTGTTAAAAGGCTACCAACATGTTTTACAGCAAAATAAATTTTTGTGACTCGGTTATAGTTCTTAATGTCAAATGATGAAGATAAATTAAAAAAGAAAAAAAAAGTTCCGATCAAATCCAAGTTGGTATGACAAACTTAAGATAAAAAAATAAAGCAATTAAAAAAATAAATAGCAAATTTGACATAAAAAATAATAAAATAATGTAAAAGCCCCGAGTCAATCCGAGCTAGCATGAAAAATATGTGACTCGGATCACAAGATCAGGATATCATCATAGAAAAGTTAAATAAAAAAATAAAGATACTTGATCTTTAATAAACTTAATTTTGAATGATGAAATCAAAAAATAAAATTAGCGGAAACAAAATACATAAAAAAGATAATATTGATTCGGGTTAAAATTTCATACTCGTACGTGACCCGAATCATGAAACTAAGATCACTGCAAAAAAAATTAACGAAGCCCAATTCAAAACAAATCAAATATTAAAGGTAAAATTTTAAAAAAAAATCAATTTCAAGAAAAGAACCAAGGAAAAAACTATTAAAATAATAATGGTTAAGTCTCACGTAAAAATCACATGATTAGGGAAGAAATTGAAAATAATTTTTTTTAAATAAAATTCAAAGAATGAGGACTAAATTTGATATAAATACCATATAGGATAAAATGCTAAGTGATGAAATTAAAAAACAAATAATAAAAAAAGATTTAAAACAAATAAAGAGCAATTAAAAGAATGAGGGTCATAATTGAAATAAGAAGAAAATGGAGGATTACTCTTAATTTTGGCTGGATTGACATGTTTTTCAAAGGTAAGAGAAACAGAGAGAGATAAAAAAAAAAGGGGAGAAAAAAACTCAATCCGTCATTGTACCATCGCGATATAACTTGCATATGTCATCCTAGTGGATGTGCCTCCACGTTATCTTTCAAAAGTGATTATGATTAACATTTTTAGGCAGCTAGAAGACGTTGCACATGTCACCCCAAGACACGAGTGCATCACACATGCAACAAGTTTTTTTTTTGTTTTTTTTAATTCATTTAAATAATTAAGCGCCCTTGACCCCGTACAATATTAATGAAAAACCATAATAAAAAGACTAAAAAGGCTCTCAATCTTAGTTATAGATTTTTTTATTCAAAGGGTACTTTAGTAATTATACTATGCTAAGAAAGAGAAAAAGCCAAATACACTATTGCCCTAACAGTTAAGAAAATCCAACTTTTGAGGGTATTTCAAACATTACACTGTGCAAATAAAATGTTAAAAAACTTCTCTACCCCTATTTAATCTTGTAATAACAAATGTGTCTTATGAAAAATATTATATTATCCTTGAAATCATGTTATAGGGTTTAAGTTATGAAGAGCAAAATGATAATTTCACTATGCAAATCCACAGTAAAATGTATGTGTGTGTGAACACTGAAAGATTAATATCTTATAGCATTTTGTATAATAAGAAAGAAAAAAAAATAGAGAGAGAAATAATGGTTTGCCATCCAACATTTTTTTGCTTCCATGTTAGAATCTAGTAAACAAACACCACCATCACTGCCCCCAATCAACACAACAGTAGCCACAAAACCCACAACCAAAAAAACCCATCAAAGCAACCTTCATTTTTCCTTCATCTCTCAAATAAACTAACCCAGTTGCAACAACCTAATTTGCTACTTTTTTTATTCTTTTTGTCTAAAATAAAACAACCCCTACCACATTATAACTACCATGGTGTACTTTTTTCTTTAGTAGAAACCCAACTAGTGCCATCTAAAACCACCATGCACCACCAAATAGCCAAACCATCCTCCACAACCCACTAATCACCAACCTTTTTTTTTCTTATGAATTTGTCCATAAATTGCCAACAACTAGCCTTAACCGTCTCCATCATACAATCTAATAGCCACCCAAATCTTTTCTCTTGCTATAACTAACCACCTGCCACTCACCTAAGCTGAAACCACAACATCCACCATTGACCTAAACTAAAGCCACTCTCCAACCACCCAAAACCATATAAACCCACTTATCTAACAAAGGGACAAAGAAATAAAAATTCCTCTATGTTTGTCTCTCTCTTCAAATAAAGATGGACATCATAGCTAGAGCAAAAATAAAAAAAAATAAAAAGAAAGCACACTTAATCCAACAAGTCATAACCCTTCAACCTCATTGGCATGTGGATATATGCACTACCATCCCATGTGCCTTTTAACATGTCACCATATGATTCCTACATGCCACCATTAAATAGCCATGTTCCACCAACTTCAAGGGTCTTAGTTAGTTTAATGAGCACTACTATAGAGAACTTTTTGGTAATGTTATTAAACATGACCAAGCTTGGTGGGTTCACATGATGACCCATTGACTCACCCTCTAAACTAAGCTGAGTTTCAAAGTAAATTGGATAGGAGTTGACTTAATCTAACTTAATCGCCTGTCGACATGACCAAAACATAGTTTGACTTTCTTAAAACAAAATAAAAAAAAGTTGATCTAACATTTTTTATAAACAATATTGAAATTATGAAATTTTCAATTAACTCGGATTAAATCGAGTTAACCTACCTAACTCGCGACTTAGATCATGACCCTAACCATGTTTAATAAACTTGTTTTCTAAAATATATTTTTATTTAATTAAATAATTATATAAATAAAATTACTATTTTTTCATGAGCAAAAATGTATTTTTTTCAATTGAAATTGTCTTTTGTGATTCATCATCTTTTTTCATAACAATTACTATTTTTTATTAGAAGAATATTTCATCGAATAAAAAACAACAATAATTAGAAATAAAAAAGTATAGAAAAAACTATAATGATTTGAAACAAAAAGGAAAAGACATATTTTTTTAATATAAAATTTTTTTTCTTTCATATATATTTTTTCATGAGGAGCATTATTTTTTAAACAAAAACTCATTATGATCGTTAAAATAGTCTTTTATTAGAAAATTTAAAAATCATAAATGAATAATCTCTCAATAACTATATGTAAAAAAACTGAGAACAATAAATTTTAAAAAATTATATTAAAAATCTGCAATTAAAAGAATTTAAGTGAAAAAATATTTTATTTTTATCAATATTAATGAGCAAATTATTTAAAAAAATTCATATTAGGCCAGGTCATAATTACTCATAAAGAAATTGATAATATCATCATAAAACATTTATAGTGCATTTCTATCAACATTAAAAAAAGAATTTGAAAAAAAAACGTAGAAAAGGGCAAAATGTTTGGACCAAAGAAAAGGGAGCTCGTGTTTTTGGCTTAATAGAAAGAAGACCCAGCACACGTGGGTCAATTAGATAATGCTTGTAAGCCTGACCTTATTTACATTTTTTTTTAAAGGTAAATAACATGTCATCCATCTTTTTAAAAAAAAAACATTAAGTAGACAACACGTCATTTATTTTTCCAAATCCCAATCACTAGAGAAGTGGCTGAAAAATCAAGCTTGGATTTTTTTGGCCTATAAAACCATTTTTCAATCTACTCTTCACCTAATAAACACCCTTAAATCTCAATAAACCAATTTCTCAACTCAAAACACCCTGAAATTGGTCTAAAAATGAAAAATCAGACATAAAACAACTCTTTCTCAACCCTAATATACCTTTTCTAGCGATATAGAAGCTTAAAAATTCTTTATTGACACTCATTTCTTTTCCAAAATGAACACTTCCATACCATATTTAACTTCTTTTTTTCCTGAAATATGTCCAACCAATCGCTTTCTCGCTCATCCATAATTCCAAATCCTTATTTAAAAGTAAATAACATGTCATCCATTTTTTTTTAAAAAAATAAAACATTAAGCAGACAACACGCCATTTATTTTTTTCCAAATCCCAATCACCAGATAAGTGGTTGAAAAATCGAGCTTGGATTTTTTTGGCCTATAAACCCTTTTTCAATCTATTCTTCACCTGATAAACATCCTGAAATTTCAATAAATCAATTTCTCAACTCAAAACATCCTTAAATTGGTTTAAAAACACAAAATCAAACATAAAACAATTCTTTCTCAACCTTAATATACCTTTTCCAGTGATATAAAGTTTAAAAATTCTTCATTGGCACTCATTTCTTTTCTAAAAGGAACACTTCCATACCAAATTTAACTATTTTTATTTGAAACCTCTCTCTTCTTAGAAACATATAGACTAAAACACAAAACAAATTAAGTGTAGGACCACAATGAAGAAATCCTAATAAATAGGGATAAGTAATTAAGGAAAAAAACATTGGGATTAAAATTTTAAAACATATGCCTCATGAAAAAAAAAAAGGCTTGCATTTTTACTTCAGTTTCAAATTTGGTACTCGTGGTTTCAATTTTTTATAAGTAATAAATTGATGAGAAAGTGAAAACATGATCAAACTATAAAAGGTTTTTTGTAATTATCCATAAATAAAGTTCTATTTTGCCAGATTGAGCATTAACTTAATGCTGTGATTTTTAAAAAAAACTATGAGAACTTCATAGCAAGCAAATTGAAATAAATTTTAAACCTAAATTCTAATAAATTCAATATGAAAGGACAATTTGTTTTTTTAAAAAAGTTCAGCGATCAGAGAAAAAATGCTTGAAGGACCAAAAAAAAAACATTGTCTTAATCCATAATATTCTATTAGGGGAGCTAAATATTTTTCCCCATTTCTTTTAGATTTACTTATAGTTATAATTTTTTTAAATTTAATGTAGTTTTACATCCTTTGTTATATTTCTTTCAATATTTTATTCATTACATAAGATATTAAAATATTGGGGTTCAAGCCATTGCATGGCAACCCTAGGGGTATGAAGCTAATAAAGAGCTATTTTTGAGGTAGAATAAAGTTGAAATCAATACCCTATAATGGTTTTGGGAGGATGAGTTATAACTGGAGGTGTTAAAAAAAAACTATTCACTCGATTAAACCATAAAAACAAAAAAAATTGAAAACATCGAACCAAGAGAAAGAACCAATCAAACCAATTTAAAAACCATATAACTCATTTGTTTTGGTTTGGTTTGGTTTTAAAAAGCTGAAACTAACCGAGCCGGTTGAACTGGACTAGTTTAACCAAATTTGAACTACCTAAAAAAAAAGGTATAGATAAAAGCTTTACCTAACCCTAATTAGTAATAAAGGTAGTCGCCCCTCCTTACCCGTTGCCCTCTCTTTTTTTTCCTCACGTTCTCCCTTAATCATAATTGAGTTTCAACAACAGTTGCATCTTTCTACCTTCCCACCACACCTGCCCTCTCTATCTCTTGTTCTTAGTAAGAAGTCTGCCTTTTCCGCAGCCTCTATAATTATTCCTTTGATTGATGTGATGAAAGAAAAGAGGCAAATGCAGTGAGACAATTATTCCAACTACCATACCTTTTTTGATCTCCAATTTCATATGCTTCATGGAAGCAATTTGGTACAAGAATGTTTGTTAAAACAAAGAGGTTTTTAAAATAGAAAGAGAGGGGTGGTACTGATATGTCTTTCCTTTCTCTTTAGTGGGGGCTTTTACAATAATTAGGCTTTTCAACTTTTGTAATAGAAGGGTAGGGATAATTATTCCTTCCTCTTGAACACCACTAGTCATTAAAGTTGAAGCATCAAATCAGATTGTAATAAATAAACTTTATCATTATTATTGAAGCTTTCCTTTTCATTTTTTGCTTTGGTTTTATTTTTTGATCAATTTATTGCATAAAGTACCCATCTCATTTTGTTTTTGTTAGATTTTAAAACCATCAATTCATAGACCCGATTCAATAAAATGGATAAAGTTTGTATTTTTGTTATGATTATGGATCGATTTAACAGAGTACTTGCTAGCATAAAGATATCATTTTTTTTTAATTTTAAAATATTTATTCAATGATCCAAAATAAGATGATATCTTGATTGTTTTTCTGGGAAATTTTTGCGAGGGGTGTATGGGAATAGGTTTCCTGGTTTTTAATGTAAAAAACGGACCTTAACCAAACCAAACTAGTTTGGTTTGAACCGGTTCTCGATTCTATCCGGGTTATACTATCAAGGAATTATAACTCTTGGTTCGATTGAAATTTTTTGCCCAAACCGAACCGTGAAAACTAGTTTATTTAAGGCGTAAATACTTGATCTCGATATTGATATCATTATATAATGATGTTTGTGTGTTGTACATTATTCTTGTTTGTGGATGGTTATTTATAAGAAATAAAAATATTATATCTCATTATAAAAAAAATATTTATATTTGCATGCTTTGTTATCTTTTTTTTTTTAAATAAAAAAGTAACTCTTTGATTTTACGACTTTTTATCCATTCTTATCCTCAAATGTTGCACTGATGATAAAGGAACTGATTGAAGCAAAACAATTTTTTTTTTTTATCTATATACATATAGTATTTCAAATCTAGACTAGTATGTTTAAGAGAGCCCCGATAATACTTTTTAGAGCTACTTTATCGGTATTTTAATCAATTACCCTATTGCAGCATCATCAATAAGATGACAACATTTGTTATTTTATTTAAATTATAAAATTATTGTATATGTAAATATTATTTTATATTGATTTGTAAATGTTATTTGAATATTCATATATGTTTGTTATTTATTTGGGTTTTGGGTTTTGGATTTTTAATCATTCATTTATGTTGTGAATGTTTCATTTATTTGCCTTTTGGCTTTGGGTTACACCTTCCTTTCAGTGAGCGAATTCAAGTTAGAATGACGCAACTCCATACAGGGCCATCGAAAATGCTTTTGGGTTTTAGGACATATCCTTTCTTTTACAATAAGCAAGCTTGGGCTGGATTGATGTAATCTTATATTGACTAATTAATAAGAGTGGAGGATTTTGAATCCATTTTTATCAGCAAGTGTTAGAACAAACTTAAACCTATTTAACCACCCACCATCCTTATAGGTCCAATGCTCATATTTCAAAAGCAAGGATTGTACCTTTTTTATCGGGTCCAAATTCCAAATCACTAGCTAAGGATTAATTAGCTTTTATCTTTAATAATGAGCACACATATCTTAAGTTAGGTAAACATATAGCATAACATATAATCAACACCACTCACGTTAAAAAAAAAAAAACACAATGCAACTTACTTTAGGAGAAATGCTTTAAGGTGATTGTTATCTTTCTTTTTGGAATAACTAGCCCTACACCATCAAACTCTAAAGACTGGTTAAAGGTTTTTAGTTACCTTAAGGTTTGTTACAATTTGTTATATAATAAGCATCTCAATAAGATTCATCTTTAAATGAACTTGTGCATAAAAAAACAATAACAAATTTATAAAACACTTTCATTATGAATATACAAAAAAATAAATCAGTCAGGAAAAAATAGTATTCAAAGATGTTTCATATCAACTAATAAACAATTTAAGTTTGATTTAAAAGACAATCTTAAGATTTGATGGGTTTAATTTTCCATAGAATTTGGTACCTTTAAATAGTCAATATAAGGTCAAATTCATGTCTAAATAGAAGTCAGCCAAATCCTCCTCTTTAAAAGACATAAGATTTGCTTATGAAGTATCCTTGGCCTTGATGAAAATAATTTTCTATAAAACCCAGGACACCAGACATGGTCATCAACTCTTTCTTATCAACAAAAGATTGAACAATTCTTATCACCCCTCATAAATCAAACTCCATATTCAATCCCTTGTTTAAGATATTAATTCAATGAATATTTGTGTTTATACAAGTTGGTTTTTGATATTTTTTAGGGAAAAAAAATACGAGTTGCATTTTGAAAGCTCAATTTTCCTCCAAAACAAAAAAAAAGTTAAACAGAGATATGGTTGATGATGAAATAGCTCGATTAGAGCACAATTACTAAGATAATATCAATTTCATAAATAATGAAGTGGCTTGACTAACTGGCTTGCTTGAATAAAATCTTCAATCTAAACAACTTGATGGAAAACCTCCATATATGGAGAATATTATTGTACATCTCACTACATTGATGTTTTCCTCCATTAATTGAAGCAACATTTTTGACAATTTTCTATTATATCATCTTAGACATCCTTATCATAAGAGAATTTCAAAAGCATATTTAATCAATCAAAGCTTACCAATCACCACTCTTAGTGCTTCATATTTATCAAAGATTCATGTTTTCATGCTATATAACCCATCACAAATTATTATTATTACTTATCCATCAAACACGAAAAGGATCTTGAAAGGAAATGAAACTAAAAGAGATGAAGTAAACATGTTATATTCAGTTAAAAAGCATCTCAAAACTATTGAAAGAGAAGACTTGTAGGATCATATTCAAGCCATTAAAATACACCTAGTGTTATGGATGTTGTCATTCATGAAAAATTCAAGGTTCCTGAATTTGCTAAGTATAAAGGAGCCTAATGACCAAAGACTCACCTCAAGGTGCACTACATGAAAACAGTTGAAGTTATTCATGATTAGAAACTTTAAATCTATTATATTTATAAAAGCTTGGCTAGGCTTTTTGTCAATTGATATATAAAGTTAGATGGTTTTAGAGTTTAAAAAAATGGAATATTGGGCTATTTGTTTTCTCTAAAATAAAATAGATTCAACTCAAAAGAAAGTCCAAATGGGTCTAATATTCAAAATATGGATAAAAAAGTAATGAATCAATTAAAGAATATGCTTTGAGATAGTGTGAAATGACAACACAAATATACAGTAATAAAAAAATAGCTTATTTCTATATGTATCATTATCTTCAAGGCTTTATGGTATGAATACTTTATCTATAACTCACCATTCTTGTTTGTGGAAATTTCAAGCACTGCATAAAGGATTAAATAGAGCTTGAAATTAGGAAGGATAAAAAATCCATCGATAATGTTTGACACCATACCAAATGACATATTAAAATATGGACTCTAAGTTGGAAGTGTTAACCTTAATTGTCCTAATTTTTTCTCCTCAACATCTTATCCTATCATCTCAAGCATCATCGAGTTTCATGGTATCATCAACTCCTAAATACTATTATCTAAGATCGATATATATATTTCAATCAATATTGTTCACCAACACCTTGTGAATACAAAAAAAATTACCTTTATTTTGACAAATCTCATTCAACCACCACACTCTATGTGGTATGATCCAAATGTATAATATAAGTTTCAATATGAGATTTTGGGTCATTCAATTGAAAACTCTAAGGATTATAGATATC
>Ga0325403_1003378_pt1 | contig 14544 bp, 5 predicted proteins | sample PopdelMetagenome_19_FD_205665 | JGI IMG/M metagenome (GOLD analysis project Ga0325403, IMG submission 205665) | Populus deltoides microbial communities from Bellville, Georgia, United States - Xylem-PdKOR-R4 | ecosystem: Host-associated > Plants > Phyllosphere > Stem > Wood/Secondary xylem...
TGAAATGTTAATTATTATTATTTTAATTTATTCACCTTTTATTTTTTTTAATTTTTTAGATTTGATCTCTATTATTTTGATTATTATTTATTTTATTTGAGATAATTTATGAAATTATATTTTTTTTAATTTCATTCTCATTCAACTTTTTAATTTGTAAGATTTGTTCCTCATTATTTTAATAAACTTGAGAAAAATAAAACATTAATAAGTTATTTTCCAGCTCATTTTCCATGACATAACCAAACACTGGAAAGTGTTTTCCAACTTATTTTCCATTACACTACCAAACATCCGGAAATACTTTCCCGGAATTCACTTTCCCCGGAATTCACTTTTCAAAAGGAAACTACTTTCCAGCAAACAAACGGGGCCTAAGAGTTCTTTGTACTTCACCTTACATGAGATGTTACATCTAGCATCGGGAAGTTTTTTAGTTTCGGGTTAATTTTGAGTCTTTGGATGAGTTTATAGGTTGTTTGAGGCTATAAATGAGTTTGTGTTTAAAGTGTTTTCTAAGTATTTTAGGTAATAAATACATTGAAAATTGAATTTGTTTTTTTTTTTTTAAACCTAAGGCTTGATTCTCTAGTGACCTTTGGGTCACCGAAAACTAGGACAGCAGACAACTAGTCGTTTGCATTTTTTTTTATAAAAATATTAAAGGGTGAATGACGCATCATCCATCCTTTAACATAAAATTTTTTTAAAAAGGGTGAATGATGCGTTCACCCTTTAATATTGAAAAAATAAAGCTTAGCACGTGGGACAAACATCTTTTAATGGGCTTGAAGCATGACCCAAGCCTTTTCTATGGTCCAGGCACGTGGGTAAGCCTACATGCTTTTCCCTTTACTAATATTAAATTTGGTCTATATTTTTTAAAATTAATTTTAATTGATAAATATTAAATTTTACTTTGTAACATCAAGAATGAATTCAACATAGGGGTTTTTTTTTGACATCGTAAACACGAATAACATACAAAAGAAAATAAATTATAAGACTTAAAGCCTTGTCAATATAATGTGGGAAGATGAAACTGAAAAAAAAAGTCCAGTGATTGTAATAACATAATTATATTAGAAAAACAAAAAGAATTGATTCAGTTGTACTATAGTAATTCATCGTGCAGATAGATCTGCCTCTACAAGAAAAGAAACAATGAAATAACATTTTTTTTAGTTTTTTTATAATTGTAAAAGTTTTCATATCCCTTTCCTTCCGATCTGAATTTTTTCCCAAATGCATTGTAAGGGGAAAAAAAAGGAAGAATGATCTTCGAAATATTTCTTGATTTGGAGCATTCTTTAAGGTATCATTTGGTTACTATCTTGGAACAAAAGAGATGGAGATAGTGGAGAAAAATAAGATAAGATAGAAAACAAGACGAAGATAAAATTGTGTTTGGTAGTAATGTATTAGACAAAATAACTGTCTATGTATCCTATTTTGTTATGGTGGATAAGATAAGATAAAATAATATATATATATATATATATAATTATTTTTTAAAATTTATGTAAGTTTGACAAAAATACATATTAAGGGTAAAATATATTTTTTTGACATTTTTTTATTCTTACTTTAGTTTATATTAAACATTGAAATTAATAATATTATAATAACCTTAGTTATAAAATAAAGATTGATTTGATGAGTTGATCAGAGGCTTGAACTAGTTCGAGCATAAGAAAGAATAAAGGAAGGATTAACTCGACTTGATTTGGTAAAAAACCCAAGTCATCTTGGGATAAAACAAGGGCAAAAAACATATTGACTTTTTTGAAAAATATTTTTAGTCAAAATAAGGTTACTTTGATTATTTCTTGAAAATCTTTTGGGTCGTTAGGTTGACTCTTCCGACCTGTGACCTAAACCTTATCTTGGGTTAACTCTCGAGTCAGATTTTAAAATTATGATAATAACCACTTTTATCCATATGTTAACTCGGGTAAACTCGTGTTGACCCTCTCGATCTGTGACTTGGGCTTTACCCTGGTCGTTCCTCAAGTTGGGTTTCAAAACTTTGATAATAAGCATTTTTATTTTATGTTGACCCATGTCAATTCGAGTTGACCCTTTTGATATGTGACCTGGGCCTTGCCTAGAGTCAACCCTTGAGTCAGGTTTTAAAACTATGAAAATAACCTTTGATAATAACCGACGTTGAATTTTTCATGAATGGCCTAGCCAACAAGTCTCTTTCTTTAAATAATCGATATTGAATTTTTTACGAATAGCTTAATTGACAAGTTTTTGATTTTTAGGAAAAGTCATTTAAGTGTCATGAATGAGCAAATTGACAAGTCTTCTTTCTAAGGGATCAATGTTAAATTTTTCACGAATGATCAAATCAATAAGTCTATTTTTTAAGGGGTTGATGTTTGATTTTTTTTCTATGAATGGCTTAATGAAGAAGTATTCTTTTTTGAGAGATCGATGTTGAATTTCTATGAATGGCTTAATCGACAAGTCTCTTTGTTAAAGGACCAATGCTGAATTTCTCATGAATGACCTTATCGACAAGTCTTCTATTTTTAGGGATGAACATCAAAATTTTCATGAATTACCCAATCGATGAGTCATTTAATTTTAGGGATCAACGTTAAATTCTTCATAAATAAACTAAAATAAATCACAAATAGGTTTAAAATTAATTTATAAATTTTATGGCACATATATGATTAATTTATAAGAAAACACATAGCTTAGGTAACCTTTCATTTGAAAGGATGTGGTGAGGGTGATGGTCATCTTTCCTTAAGGAAAACTAACTCTATATTAAGATATTTGAAACCATTACTTAATTTAGGATTTCTAGTTTCCTTTAATTACTATGTAGTGACTACATTTTTCAAAATTTTCCATTAATTCAAGTGGTACTAGTCGTTGTACCAGGTACGACAACATGAAAACTTTGTTGGGGATTTGGGTTAAGCCTATATCAATGTGTTTTCTTTTTTTCTTTACCTATTTTAATGGTTATTTATTTACGAGAATTTATTTTATGCTGTTTAATTTTACTTATTGCAATTTATTTTTAATCTATTGGATTTTATATGCATGTATGTCCCCCCCTGAGTACTCTCACACTCCATTATAAACCCATAAAGCTTTGGACATAAGCTTGTCTTTTCTAGGATTAGATAGAGAGATTCAAGTGGCGAGTGTGATGTAGTTCCCCTGATGCTTAATTGGACTCCTGTTTAGATTGAAATCCACCTTATGCGCTGGGTATCGTGGAGTCTCTCCCATGCCCATATTATATAAGGTTAAGAGGTCAGGTTATCCTAGTGAAAATTCAAATAATCTAGGAACCTAAAAAATCTTCAAGAATAGACAAGCCAACTCCAAACTCTTATGACCTAAATCCTATCTATTAAAACTAACCCTTTGATAGGACATAAAAAGATAATATACCATTGTCATGCATATCCTTTTATTTCTTGTTCTTATTATATCTCCACCAATTCTTATAGAAAATGAGAGATGGTGGGACACATCATTATTGAGGACATGAAGGCGATCAGAGCAGGACCAATAAGATAAGGGGGGATGCTTGCTGATAAAGTTTGAGCCTTGATTTCCAGATCAAGTGAAGCTTGATGATAGATCACTCGATGCTAGCTAATTACTAAACTGTTGAAAAATGTTATCCTTATAAGAGCAGACCAATTTTTAGAAGCAACATAGAGATATAACACAGTTGCTCGAGAGCAGAATCAACATTCGTGTTTTTAGCCCATGATAGGGTTTTAGAACCTAGAATATATATGCTTCGCCTTTGACACTGTGGATATGACTTCTACTCTCAAAGAGTAAGACTCCCTACTGAGCTGCCCAAAGTAAAAAATGGTGTATTTCTACCATCAAAAGGAGTAGGCCCCTATAACTATGCTTAAATCACTAAGATAGATGGAACAAAAAAAATGGAAGAATAATAGATGAACATGTGAGGCACTAGCCATGGATGGATTTAGAACACTTTAAAGGCTACATTCAAGAAAAGACTTCACGATGAGGAAAACAAGATTCATTTAAGGATCTTTGTATGATCTTGTTTTATTCCTATTAGTAGAAAGAATGATTTATTTGAGGTTGTAAACGTATTTAAGAGTGGTCGCTCTAAAGGTTAACCTAATTGCAACAAGTTTAGCATAAACTCTTTCCTAACTGAATTATCAAAAGGCAAAGAAAGGCCACTTAAGGTTTTATTTGTAGCTTTTATTTTTTGGATTATCAACCATATAAAAGAAAATAAATATTTGTGGCTTAGCTAGGACTCCATGACACCTGTACTTAAAATCGCTGAAATTTACAAAGTAACCGTAAAGAGAGACGGGAAAAAAAAACTTGGTACTCTATGTTTCTGAGTTTGAGCAAATCTCTTTTCTAATAGAGGACACATTATGCTTATTTCCATGACATCATACTTGGTCTATTTAAGAGACTATCCATGGCTTCTATCAATGGAGTCTCGGTGCTGTATTAGTTACTAACCCAATATGGTTTTACAACATTTTGGATTTGAATAGTTCATACTTCATACCATTAGGCTAGCTGAGTGTTGTGAAGACTCAAACATTTCTAGGAAAAAAATGGAAGTATTTAAGTAGGTCTAGAAGTGTTATTTTATAGTTTGTCTGCAAGCAAAGTTGATGGGAGAACAACTTTTGGATATCCAGTGTAATAAAAAACTGGAGGGAAAGGCTTCCAAGTCCCATGATTTGAAACCCTCAAAAGCTAATGATTTAGACTATAGAGGACATAAAGGAACAAATTAGAGCTCAATGAGAGTCTTCTAATAAAGATTCGAATTCAAATTTAGAAGATTTAAGGTAAGCAAAAAAAAGTTGAAGTGTAACTTAGTTACTTGAGAAACAACCTTGGACATAGTAGAGAGAGAGAGAGAGAGAGAGAGAGAATTAATTACAAAAACAACAGCAAGCTTTTTAGGATTTGCAGGAGAAGTTCAAATTATTGTTAAATACCAAGGAGTAACAAGACCCTAAATTGACAAAAATAAGTCAAACAATATTGAAAACTTAGAAGAAGATTATAGAGTTGGAGTAAGCTAAGAAAACACTCCAAAAGCAGTATCAACAATAAAAAGAGATAGTTACTGGACTTGATAATCACATAGAGATGTTGGTTAATTAGACTAATGGGTTTGCTTCTATTGAGCAGGCCTTGATTGAGGAATGAGATGCTGTAGAGAGGGAAACAAGTTGTTAGGCTTCCAAAACCATGCACTATCATATGAAAACAAAACATGCCAAGATTTATGCTACGAGATTAAGAAACATAGCTCAACATGTAGGGGAAGACCAACCAGTTCCTAGGGGTAAACTTCTAGATGCCAAGAGTTTATCCAAAACAAGGATGGTATAAACAAGGTCACAACATATCCTGACTTGAGGCTTTAGAAAGAATGAGTAGTTTTGTTTAGGGCAATATTTTTTTTTTAAATATTGTATTGTATTAAAAAAGCTTTGTGAATTGTTATTTCAAATTAATAGAAAGAAAATCCATCATATTTTTAGACATAAAATGACTTGCTTAATGTTTAATGATGGCTTATGTTTAAGTAAAGTCTAAATTGGAGAACCTAACTTTTCTTTTCAAAATAACCTTCTATTTTCTTTAAATCCATCTGAGCCATTCATTTTCCACAAAAAAAAGAAGAAAAAGACAACATAGCCAAATTTGAGATGACCATTTACTTCACAATCCCAATCAACACCTGTTTCATCATATGATAACAAAAAATCTCAAAGATTGCATCATAGTACTTGAATGATATGTTTTGACTTTTGACCAAGAAATCAAACTTTTCACTCGGTAAAAATTATTTTCAAATTTATATCTCAATGATTTAATTTTAACAATCTGACTTAGATAAATACTATCATTGAATATATGCCTATTTGTCATGATCTAAACATGAGATCCAAGTCTCTTCCAGTCAATTCATGTCAACATGTAGATGAGATTTGTGAAATTCCTAGCTTACTTCACTCCAAAAAACTTCCCATTTTTCTTTTAAAGTCAGGGGTTAGTCACTTTTCATTTGGACTATTTTCAAGCCTATTCGTCATGATAGTAATTTTTCAAGCCAATTAATTCAATGACACTTTCCTCAAAACAAGTCCATTAGTTCGAAGACAATTTCCTTCTTGATGGTATTTTTCACCAGTCGAATGATAATTTTATTTTAGATTGTGTTTTATTTTAAAGTAAAACTCATCAGTCCAACTTTAATTTTCTTATAAATAACATTTTATTTCAAGGAAAGCTCATTAATCTTATGATAATTTTCTTTCAAATAACATGTTGATTCAAAGTGAAGCCTATCAATATGATGACGATTTCCTTTCATATGATATTTTTATTTCAAAGTAAAGCCTATAATTTAGATGATAATTTTTTTTTTAAATGATATTTTTATTTCAAGAAAAGCCCAATGATATTAACTATTTTCTTTTCTCTTCTTCACAAACTTACTATACAAACTCTAAGAAAAACAAATTTTCCAATGTCTTTGCACTGTAAGTATTGTAAATAGGGGATAACTATCATAACTTGGTTTTGGCCCTCTTTTCAAAACAATTAAAATAAAAAATAGGAGAATAATTGCAGGCAAGTAAATATAGAGAGACCAAAGTAAATATAAAAGTTTAAGCCATTCTAAAAAACAATTATGAGATGAAAAGATAAAGATATAGGAGACAAGGGAAAAGAAGAGAGGAAAACATAAACAAAGAAGAGATTAGAAATAGACAAAAGAGCAAGAAAAATAGAAAGATACCTAGGGTAGAAAACACAAAAAAAAGATCAACGAAGATACTTAGAGAAAAAACTCACAAAGAAATTGATCATAAAAAGAAAAAGAGAAAAGAATTCCTTGCTATAATAAAAAACCTTGTCGCCGACCACTTTTCCCTCATCTCTATAGAATGTCTCTCCCTAACAAAACAAAAAATCCAGCTCCACCAATTACCATTACAAACCCACTATAGACAACTCTCTCCCAATCAAATTCACATTACCAATCAAATTTCTAGCCACATAACCTCCCTTTCTACCTCTACTTTCTCTCTCTCTCTCTCTCTCTCTCTCTCTCTCTCTCTCTCTCTCTCTCCCCTATAATAACTACTTGTATTGCAATTACAACCCATCACCCACAAACCTTTACCACACACAACCTTTTTTGTTCTCTTCTTTATGCACTATAGTTCGCAGCATTTCAAACCCATAAACCAGACCATAGCCACAAATCTAACCCCATCAGTCACCAATGCTAGTCCTCTCTTCTCAGTTGAACCAACCTGATATAATAACGACCAACGACCACCATATTAGTCTCGGATCGCTTAACAATTAATCATAACAACTCCTCCATGCCATAAATCCTCACTTAGCCAAGCCGAAATCACAACCCTCAAATCAAACTCCATAATCATATTGTTTTATTTTTTTCATCAATGTATGAAAATGCTTGTTTATATTTTTGTATATAGTAAGATACATTACCTATCCTTGCGAGTGAACCTGAATTGGGTCAACATGACCTCATAAAGGCCCATTGAGTGCGAGTGGTAGTCTTTGGTCTCATTTTTGACACAATCAAAGAAAATAGGCTAAAGTCCAAATTTATCATTCATCATCCTCTCAGGTCTAATACCTGTATTTTAAAAGTGAGGATTGTGCCTTGTTGTCAAGCTTAGATCCCAAATCATCGACTTAGGTTCCAATAGTTTTTATTTTTAATAACAAACATGCATATGCTAATTTAGACAAACTTTAACAAGAACAAAATAGATACATTTATCATTAAAAACAAACAACAATATAAATTACCTTAGTTAGGATGTATAAGTGATGATTTCCATCTTTCTAATTATATAATCAATCCATTACCTAAAATAAATGAAGATCAATTAAGATTTCAAATTTTCATAAAATTAGGTGACAATTTCTATTTTCAATTTTACCCCGTATCAATCATAAAAAGCTCGCCAAGATATCCTATGTGATAGAAATAAAAAAATAGTTTTTTTAATGATTTATTAAGTGAAAATGTTTACCAGATTGTAATTATTCACTTGTTACAAAGTGAACATTATCGATTTTTATCTTGAAAGTAATATATACCTTTTGAGTTGTAATTGTACAATAATTTTAGTAATTAGCATAATTACCTGATAATTGATTGATTAAGTTATAGTGTGGTAAAATAAATTATTATAACACAATAAATAAAAATATTTAATGAGGTATAAGTATGTTGCCAAATATCTATAGTAATAAGTCATTATATTTGGATATCTAACAATTAATCAAAACAATGATAAGCTATTAGCTTAACCCATCACTTCACCAGCGTATTTGTCAAAAATCTTCACATTCAAGTCAAATTACTTTTATGACAAATATAAAATATTACTTTTGACTTGAATTTTAACTCAAAAACTGTTTTCATATTATGACAAATATAAGTCAAATTTATTTCAAGTTCAAGATATGTTTGATGAAAATATTCAAATCAATTTTTTTTAAGAGACTAATATAAGAATTCATTAAAATCAACTTTTTATTAAATCAAAACTTTGACTTAATTTTCTAACAAAATTTTATTTAAATTGAAAATTATTTTAAATGAAATATATTTATAATTATTTTAATAAATAAAAAATAATTGAAATCAATTTTAAAAATTCATATCAACGTTTCCAACCACAACCACAACTATTAAAATGCTAATTTTTTAAAATTTAATTTTTCCATTGAAATGCAAACACGGAATCATTTGATAAATATATGGTTCTATTTGTTTGAGAAATGGATTTAATGAAATTTTATAAATTCAGATTTTTTAAAATGTTAATGTGTACAAATTATATTGGAAGGTTCATTGGATTTATTATTTATTTATTTTTAACTCATGTTCACTATATTTAATATATTGTTTTAAGATAAAATGAATTTAAACTACTACATGTATAAAAAGAATATGGTACAATAATATTTCACATGCCAATTTTCAGAAACAAACAAAGAAAGAATTTTCAAAATGGCATACCATTCAAAAGTAGAAAATCAAATAATTCAATTAAAAATTGTATCATGCCTTATAAACTATAAAAATGTGAAAACAAACAGAATAAGCTTGCCAAACAAAAAAAATTTCCTTGTTGATTCCAGTTTTATCGGTTATTTTATTAGTAATATAATCACTGATAGATTTATAGACAAGATAAGCTCGCCAAACAGAAACATTTACCGGCATAATTCCATTGGTATTTTTCATTGATGACAATTGCATATCACCAACAAAAAAACCATCTGTAATTCCAATGGTGATTTATGTCTAAATTACTGAAGAAATGAACACGTCGGTGAGTAAATAGTGTCAGAGGCATTTCACGTAATTCTTTTCCAACTCTTTGAAATATACCGATAGACTTATTCCATCAATAAGCCCGCTAGTAAATTGCTTAATATTTTTAAAAATATAATAAACATAGTATTAAAAAATTAAATTAAATTAAAATAAAAAATCAAATATTTATTACAGATTTAAAAACTTATTGGTTTAAATATAATCTAGCTAGAATAAAGGGGTTCGAGGAGGAGGAGGAGGAGGAAGCGGCAGGTCTTCGCCGGGATCGTGGGGCCAATAGGGGGAGCACATGTACTATCTATATGTGATTTCACTTCCATGTACAATTTTTAAAGTTTGGTTGTCTTAGCATTAAGTCGTTCTATGTTAGCAGCAAGATTGACATTTTGAGCTTCAACTTGTTGGTTTAAAATCACTTGAAACTCTAGAGATTGTGTGCTCAAAATTGATTATGAGCATCTAATGGTGGAAACACTTTGGGCCATCTATAACTCCTCAGCCATAGTATTTAAGATACTATAAACTTGATTTCTATCGGGTTAACCAGATGATCCTACCTCCAACCATAAATTTAGATTGGGTTTTGCATGGGTTGAAGGATCATCGCCGTATCTCTCCTGCAACTAGGTGTTATATCTTTCCTGAAAAAAAAGGACTCAGCTAATTAAATAAAAAAAAAACTTAAGAAAAGAAATTGTTGAAATCTAACATACCACGGACTTTTGAGCTTGACTATCCATGAGTTGCTGCATCCTTTTTCGACGATCAACATTTTGCATGTAAGTTTCTAGAAAAAGCTTTATTAGTCTTGGTTTGCATCCAAAAACCTTAGTTTGCATCCAAAAACCTTAGTTTGCAAAATAAAACTGTTGTTAGTTAAAAATTTTCATATAAAACAATAGTTAAAAAAAAACATATGTAATAAAAAGAATCTTACCATCCGCTCTACATGTGAAAAAGACAAAATGGATATGCAATGCTAATATGGTATAACTCGAAAAAATATTTTTAGAAAGTGACAAATGAGATTGACATTCTAGAATATTTGATATAAATAATTTCCCCAGTGAAACTTGCTTGCATGAAGGAATTCAAATAAAACAGTATCCTAACATTTTAAAATAATCATTTAAAACAATTCAAAAATAAAATAAGCCAACAACAATGATCAAAGTGCAAAGGCTCTTAAATTTAACAAACCAAAAATAATAACCATGCACTTTAAAATCAAAATGGGTCAACCTAAAATATTTTAATTTAGTGAATAATTGTTTTTTTACTTTTATCTTAAAGTTGAATAAGTATCCGCATTGAATTAAATGAATGTTTTGAATTAAAAAAATACAATAGAAATTAAATTACGATGCATGTGTAATCCTTCACTTCTCGAATAGATACATCCATTTATACTGGACAAGGCCTTTAAGTTTTGCCTCAAACAGTAAATGTATGGGTAGATGTTCTATTGAGTAGAAGAACGATGGAGGGAATATCATATCAAATTTGCATATTGTCTGGATAATATTCAGTTTTAAGCCTTTTTATATATTGGGTATGCAACTTGTTAGAGCATATATCTCTAAAGAAGTGACTGTTCTCCGTGAGTGTATCCCATTTCCACTCTGACAATAAATCTCGGTAAGCAAGGGGAATTAGTGTTTGCATAAACATGTGGTAACCATGACTCTTCATTCAATACAATATGCAATCCTCCAAATTCACCAATCTTGATATGTTCGAAGCATGTCCATCAGGAAAACATAGACTCTTAAGCCACTGGTAGACAATTAACTGTGCATTATTATCTAAAGTAAAATTGACGTTGGGTTTTGCGACATATAACTCATCATAAACCAACTCTATATTTTTATAGTGACAAAACAAAGGTATATCCATTCTAGCTTCCATGTTGTCCTTTTTCTTTCCTTTCATGTCCATAACAGTGTTAAAAATGTTTTCAAACATGTTCTTTTGAATGTGCATGACATCAAGATTATGGCGGAGAAGACCGGTCTTCCAATAAGAAAGCTCTCAAAAAATACTTCGCTTTACCCAATTATAGGTCACATCAAAATTAGAAAACTTCTGCTTATTGGTTTGAAAACTAAACAAAATGTTATCGTACTATGACAACATGTTATATAATTTTTCACCCAATAGTATCAGTGATGCAACATCTCTTTCAACTATACCAACAAAGAAGTCCTTTTTGTTCTTTCTATATTTGTGATCCATTGGTAAGAACTGCCGATGGAAATTAAAAAAAGATATTTTACCACTATTTATTGATGTGAAGGTCTTGTTATATTCCATACAGTATGGACATACTAATTTTCTATGCGTGCTCCAACCAAAATTCATTTCATATATAGGAAAATCATTGATAGTCCACATCAAATCCATCTTTATCTAAAAATTCTATTTTCTTTTGACATAATAAGTTAAAGTCCTAGATAACCATAACTGCTTCAACTTACCAATCAACAGTTGAAGACAAATATCTATATTCGAACCTGGACAATTAGGACGGGGTATGACCGTAGATAAAAACATAAACTTTGACCTCATACACATCTTGGGTGGCAAGTTTTAAACCGTGAATATTATCAGCCAATAAGAATAAAGAGTAGCAAATGACCCGAATGGATCGCATTCCTCTGTACATAACCCAAGATGTATGTTCCTTGGTTTCATTGAAAATAAAAAATGCACCATCTGATTAGTTTACCATGACTCCATTCATCGTATCATGTGCTCAACAGTCTTTGGAGATATGAATAACCTTCGCAGTTTAAGAGTGATTGAGAAATATTTAAATTTTATGTGTGATAATATTGCTTTCCTTGGTAGTTTTGGGTTTATAACAAGCATGCCTATATGTTTTGTATTCGGTTAAATCTGTATTTTTAAGGTAGTACAACATGTAGAATTTTAAGCACATGTTAATTTTTTGATATCCTAGGCTGATGGGTTTCATAATAGATTTAACAACGTAGAAGTTCTATTTCAGTCTATTCCCTTCAGATAAAATGCTTTTTGCCCATTAAACAATTCTGTTGTAATGGGCCTCACTCAGCCTATGACCTAACTTGATGGTAAACACCTATACAATGACCGATAATTTATTATAATTTGTGCATCCATCCCATAATAGTTCATTAAAAGTTTCAAAATATCAAAAAATCTGGCCACGTCTGCATTTGTTCTTCATTTATGATTGAACATTCACCTACATAACCCTAATTCATTCTCATCACTTTCATAACTATATTTCTATAAGGATTACTATTGTCATCTACAACTTCATGCACATTGCTAGAACTAAAAGTTGACCCAATCATCCTTTCTACTATGGTCTCATAAGGAACATATGGTTTTTCGTTAACAAACCAATATAAGTATTTGTCCACGAACTCTTTTTGTAGAAGATTCATCGTTACAATATCTGGATCGAGAAGCTTTTTATTCTCACACCTCTTACATGGATATCTAATACCTCATCCACTAATATTTATCGAATTAAATAGTGTGTAATTAATAAAACCCTCAATCCTAGTACAATAATTCATCCTATGTAACCTTTCAGGTGAATCTCAATACATCCATGAACGACAATCCATTACTTATATCAAACCTATATAAAATATTGATGACAATAATTATTAATTAATTATGAGAACTAAATAAATTGGCTAGCTAACATTGATTTAACTCAAACTTTTCAATCTATTTTAATAGTATTCTGAAATCATTATCGATTTTCTACATAATCTCAAATTCCTATATATTTACCAAAATTCTTAACTCAAAAAAAAAAAAAATTTATAAAATATAAAACGTACCCATTAAATAAGCCATTATTTATTTCATTACAAAACACATAAGTCACAAAACCAAAATCAATTTCATCAAATAACAAACAAATATAATTTTTTAAAATCTCAAACAAACCCTAAAATATACAAATCATACATTCATAAAACATTTCTATATAAAAAAGTAATAAAATAAATAAACGCATAAATAAACTACATATACTACAAAACTATGCAATACAAATTAACATTTTAAAATTAAGTTAAAAAAATAGATAGTTTTGCATACTTGATGTGGGGAGTCTTAAAAACAATTGAGTCAGAACAATAATGTTAATAGACTGAGTGTTGGTGTGGCTGAATTTGTGGTGATGAGAGGTTGATTTGTGATAAAATAAAGGGGAGGGGTCTGCTATTTTTTGCAAAGAAAATGGAGGAGAAAGAAGAAGAAATAAGGGAGGGACAGGGGCGGCCGCTTGCGAGGTCATAAATTAAATATTACCGATAGATTCACAGATGAATATTATTGATGAGTTTATTCTGTCGGTATTTTCGTCTTTAAAAATAACACGTCATTGTATTTTTTTTTAATTCTTTATTTTCCCACTGTAATTCCATCGGATACACCGATGAAAATTTTTTGTTGGTGTTTACCAATGAATATAGCGAGAAACTATTTAATCGGTAAAGTTCATCGTAATCTATCAATATAAATTTTATTGTCGGTATTTTATTTGTATTTGATAATTTTCTGGTAGTGTAATGATGATTAAATGCTGAATTGTTAAGCCAATATTTATTTTAAAAGAAAAAAAGATGATTATGCAAATATTTAAGACCCACTTTTCTTTTGAATTTATGCTTTTTTTTATTTTTTATTTTATCTTAATGTTATTTTTTTATAGAAAAAGTACAAATGAATTTAAAAAAAAACACATAAAATTATAATTTATTTATATCAACGAGATTGTAATGAGTTAGTGATGAAAGTGAAAATAATTTACAATTTTGAACCTCAGAGTGTAAGGAATGAAAATCTAGGAAGGTATATATATTTAAGCTTTGTTTCACAATATCCGGTTTTAATATTGATCGAATATCGTAGGATATTGTGTTGAAAGAACAATTTTGAACGAAAATCAAGTCGAACCCTCAACTATATGTTTGAAATACGCGGTTAAAATTGATTTGTTCATAAGTCATAATTTTTAAAGAACACACTGTAATTTCTAGACATATAACAACAAAATATTAGTTATAAATTGTTTTAAAACAACTTTCCTTTCCTTTTTCTTCTCTTTTATCTATCCAAGACTTAGTGCT
>Ga0325403_1003380_pt1 | contig 14542 bp, 12 predicted proteins | sample PopdelMetagenome_19_FD_205665 | JGI IMG/M metagenome (GOLD analysis project Ga0325403, IMG submission 205665) | Populus deltoides microbial communities from Bellville, Georgia, United States - Xylem-PdKOR-R4 | ecosystem: Host-associated > Plants > Phyllosphere > Stem > Wood/Secondary xylem...
GCATCTAGTGCGTTGATGTACCCGAATGTATGCATTGCTACAAGAAAGAATTACCCTACCGCTAATCATCACTTGGTATTCCTTTTCATGGTCACACCCCCCTTATACGCAACACATTGTTTTCTTCGATTCTTAGATCAACGAAACTTATTGGACTTGTTCTATAACAAGCAAACAGAACTCATATCCAAAACACGAGAACGACTTGGCACTCTGATTTGCATTTTACGTGGGTTCTATGGTCTATGGATCTACCTTAACGCCAACAACAGCACTGACATGGAGCCTAGCTTGGATCTTTCGAAGAATTTTGCTGCAACTTCCATTCTTGTACTCAGCTATGTGAAGTATATTGGAAAGAGTGAAGATTCCTTAGCTGTTGCCCGTGCAGTTATCCTACACAGTATTTTAGCTGCAATTCTTGCCATGCTCGATGGTCTACACATGAAATCTTTAGCGATAGCACTTTCACCTATCATACCTTCAATCATTGTACTGGTGAGTGTGGTCTCTGTGTAGTTTTCACGCCCCACCTCTTTTGAAAATATCATATTTATTAATTCTCATCAACCCCTCTCTCTGATTATTGTTTTTGCCGTTTTTATGCTTAAGGTCACTCCTAAGATGGAGAAGCTCCACTTGGATATTGAGAACCTGGTCGACGAGGGTAATTAATCTTCCTTAATGATGATTTGGGTTGGTTTCTCTTTCTTTCGACAAAATTAAGACTTTTCTCTTGAAAAAACATAAAATGTCTCCGTTTCTGTTCTTGTCTCTGCCCAACCATTGTTAGTCTTGATCCTAATTCCTTGAATTCAATTCTTTTGCAGGGATATATTGCAAAGAATAGGAGACACAAGTGCGTGTGTTAATAACTCTCAAGGCATGGTTTTTTTTATGATGGAAAAGATATTATCTCATGTAAGAGATGAAATTATCTCGCTTGATTTCTTTAGTTAGTTTCTTCACCACCCCGTATTGTTATTCTTCCTTTGAAGTACTTAATTTAGAGTATTAATTTCAATATTGATTCTCATGTTTTTCCCTCCCTTGCATTCCTCGAATTTAGCGATTGATTTATTAAGTCCGCAAAGTGTAATAGCATCTCCTATTAATATTAATAGCCAAGAAAATATTTAAATGTCGAAATGGCTCTTTATTTATTGATTCTGACGAAATGGGATGTTGAAATCCCTTTATCCATGGTTAAGAATCAGGCATAAAAATGTATTTTTTTTTATGAGTTAACTTTACTGTTTATTTTTGTGTTTTATAAATATTTATTTATTTAATTTTATTTTAAATTAATATATTTTAGTATTTCAGATCATTTTGATATTTTTTAAAAATAAAAAAATATTATTTTAATATATTTCCGAATAAAAATTATTTTTTTAAAAAATACACTTTCAAACAACCTAACCTAATTTTAGAATTACACACACTTGTCAAATTTACTTTCTTCACTGGAATTTAATGTAAATCGTGGGAAAATGACTGATTGAGAGACTTCAGAGATATGCCCATTTACTAATATTTGTTAGTTATTGGCTTCGAAGATGCTTCTCTTAATTATTTTTTTATGAACTCCATGTAAAAAAAAAAGAAGAATTTCATAAAGAAAATCGAGGGAAAAAAAATAGTGGAACTATTTATGGGAAGGTCCTGGATCCAAATTTTCTCTTTTAATAACTAGTGATTTTTTTTTTACTTTTATGGGCCATAGAAGGGAGGCTTCTTCTTTAGGGAAAAGAAAGGAGGGTAAAAAGCTCGCCCTTTTGAGCTCAAGAACTAAAGGACGCGACAAGACTATAATTCACAGAGATTAAATTAAAGTATCTGGGAAGACAACAACACATGACACGTAAGTTGATTAAAAAATATTTACTATAGTTGAATAAGAAATCACACATACAACCAGGCATGGTCAGCCAGAAATTTCACGGATCCAACATAAATAAAAGGCCTTGTGTTGCTCTCTTCACGCAGCTTTGGGAGGAGAAAAAACACAGAAACAGATATGGTGCGTCTACATACGAGGGTGCAAGTAGCTCTGCTCAAATTGTGGGGTCAAGGAAGTTATATTGTGCAGTTATGATCTTTTCGCTTATAAAATTTGCTGCAGAACTAAACATGCAAACATATAACCAAATAGCCATCCATCAAAATTGGCAGTTTTCTGATTCCCTGTCAGCCTGTAACATATATCCTCACAGAAATGGTACTGTTTGGTCTTAATCTCGTGTTAAGGGTGAACCAATAACGAGTGTACCTAGAAAACTTGATGAATTCTAGGAATACTTTACACTTTGATAATAGCCAAAGCGAATGGATGAGAAACCGAGGACATCAGTTATTTGTAGAACTTTTATCAGATCTGTGTTTTTCTAAAGCACAGAATTCATTCTGATGGTTTACTGTTGGTGATGCTAAACCTCATCCATCCAAAGATATACATTATCTAAATTCTAATTTTCTTCCTTCAATGACAAAAAAAATAAAAAATCCAGTGAAGGGAAGCAATCTTGACATCCAAACGATAACAATTATCCTCCAATTAACATAATCTAGTTGGTCCAAAACTGCTTTCAATTCGCAACTTTTTTTGTGTCTCTAAATAAAATGAGCAAAAGCAAGAAAGACCATGCTAACTAGAGACAGAAGTTGAAAGGGGCAGTAAATTCAACTACCCCTTGAGGACCTTAAGGCTCTACTCCTCCATTTGCTTACGAAGGATGCATAAATAAGAAGATTAGCAGCTTTCAACATTAAATTGACAGCCCTTTCACTCTAAACATACTGTTTCTACTTGACTAACTATTTAACACAGAATCCTCTTTTCCCTTGTTGCAAAGAAGTACCAAGGTACGAAACAATATTGAATTTGGAAAGATGAACCTCACCATCCCTTGCTGTTCCTGTCTCAGTCATGGCAAGCAGCAAGTTCTGAACGCAAATTTCACAATTCACAGGATGCTCGCATCGATTACAAACAGCAAATTGTTTGATTCACTAAAGAAACGTCAAACACGTTCCCACCTTACCAAATTCTGTAATTCAGCAATAAAGAAATCATATTGCTTGGGAATGTAAAAATTCTTAAACAAACTGCCAAAACTTGTAAAAAGATAGAAGAAAGGGGACCGTATCAACAATATCTTCATCAAACAACACCACTCCTACTTGTTGTTAAGGTCAAGCTTGGATATAAAGAATACGGTTGATTTAAAACTTTGTAAATGTTGAGCTTCATAGAAAACCATAGGTTGGTCTCCGCTCATAAGTTCTACTAGCAAAAGATCCATCAAGTCTCCATTTTACAAAGGATTTTTTCAACAATTTCACAAACTAACCAAACACCAGCTAGGCAGCTTCAGCCGAGTAACCCAACACCTAGATGAAGAAATACACAAAATGAAAAGGGGAAGGGAATTAAAAACTAACCAAACCCAAAAAAGCATATTGATGAAGCTGATGCTGCCACTCAACAGAAGTACTTAGTGGAAGCACATGCATCCTCACTGAAAATGCTGACCTCAGTTTGACAGTTCTTCAACTTGCTGTTGCTTCACAAGCCCCTCCTAACAGGATAAAAACACCACAATCAGTCACAAAATCCAAATTTGGTTCATTAGGTACTCGATCAATGCAACTACAAGAAGACATCAGCAGTGTAGTCCATACCATTTAAAACACCTTAACCTTGTATATGGCTGGAAAATACCATTTAATACACATGATCACACCTTTCTCCAGTTTGGGATTGTTTTTCCAGGTAACATACAATGTGAATGAGATGACTCTTTGGGATGAAATGAGAACAAGTGCCTTAAGCAAACTTTCCATGGAAGGTCTCACTCATATCCTTTTAACATTCACTTCATTCTCTATATGCAATCAAAGTCTTTTATCACAGGAACACATGCTTTATAGTTGCACGGTAAGCAAAACACAACAAGTGCTTGACCTAATTTCCAGAATTCATCCCACTACCGTTTATAATAACAAGGCAAACAACAAGTTCTTCTTAAAAAAATAGATCAAACCAATTATACTCAAGTTGGTTGTTTATCAATCAGCTCATCCTACATCCACAGTTCGATTAAAAGCAAAATATTAAGAACAATGAGTTTCACCTTTCCTCTTGTTTGCACTGGAAGAATTGCCATTCATTTCCTCATTCCCAATGCTACACCCAGGTAAGTCTCTCATTCCTGAATTCTGATACTCCATACACTGAAGGTTCTCAAACTCACAACTGTTAAACCCTTGTCCTTTCAATGCCTCACCTTCTCCACCTTTGCCATCCAACCCAGGATGCTGACAATAAACCTGATCATCACACCTTATATTACATGGATTCATCACAAGAGAACCAGGAAAATTGGTCAAATTCACATTATTAGCTGATTTCTGATATGGAAAAGATCCAATCTCCCCTTCAATTCTCCCCCTGATGTCTACAAGTAAACACTTGAGCCTTGCAACCTCTGCCTCCAATGCAGCCTGTCCTTGCAGCCTCTTTAGTAACTGTTGGTTCAAAGCTCGCAAACGCTTAACTTCATCCTCCAAAGAGGCAGCCTTTGCCTTCTTCTTCTCCCTATACTTTCGGACAGCCTCCCTATTGCCCAATGGCCGTTTCTTTGACTTTTTCTCTATGGACTCCGCAGTGTCTTCACTCTCAACCTTGTCCTCAGAAGAGGACAAAAGTTTTGTATGTGCATGAAAGCAAACGTGTGTGTGAGGATTATCGGGACCAGGAGGATTGCATGTGTGTGTATGAGTACAAGCATGAGGAGTATCCTTCAGTAGCTCATCCAAGAAACCATAAGAACAGCTGCTTGGAAGATCATCCATATTCGTACTCAAAAACAATTCTTGGTTTGAATAATCTAACTCTCCATCGTCCATTATAGCACAAATTTGCCAAACAAAAGAAAGGCAGATCCAAAATCCGATGAAGCAAGTATAAATTCGAAATTTTGATGCTGACCCGGATGATAATTTCAATCGAACCCTATCTTTTACCAGAATTTAGTAACACCCAGATGAGAAATTTGTGAGCACAAAAATGCACTCCTAAGCTGCAAAAGATGGATTTTAAGTAAGCAACTCGGAAAATCCACCGAAACCCAAACACAAAATGCTAAAATATCACAAATTCAACTAATTCAACCCCGATAGCAATCAAAGCAAAAAAAAAAAAAACACAACTCGATCAATGGAAATAATTATTCAAAAAAAAAAGATTTACCGTGAACATGAAATCAAAAGCAGAGAAATTAAGACAATACTTCGACAAAACTAAGGTTTATGTGGCAACGACCGAAAGAGAGAGATGGAAATAAAAAGACAGTCAAGACAGAATCCATGAAAAATCATAAATAACCCTAAACACCAAGTGGCAGTTCCTCAAAAAGGAAAAAAAAAAAACTTAAAATGGAGAGTAATAAAGCTAAATAAAGTAAAAATGAGCGTACCAGAGAAGATGAATTTGGTTCTTATTCCATAAAAGAAAGATAGAGGGAACGAAAGCAAAGGTCTCTCTTCTAATTAACGTAGTCAAGAATGAAAAACGATTAGTCCCCTTAGCTGTCAATTTATAGGTATTTGAGGGACTGGTACCTAAAATTACAAAAATATCGAGAGATTGTATGGTCGATTTATTTTTTTTTTATTAACGTTTTTTTTTAATATTGTATGGTCGATTTTTTTTTATGGTGTGAAGACATTTATTGTGGGCCATCCTGGTGAGAGTTTTCTTTGATCTAAATCATGACCGTCCATTTCTTAGATTTATAAGAGAACTTGGTTTCTTTTATTAATTATTAATTAATTGTTTGTAAGAACATATCCCCCAAGTCAATTTCATTAATTAAAAATGTTTTTTTTATATTAATTTGTCATGGGTAATTCATGAAACTTCCAAAATAATAACGCTGTTAAATTAAAATTTGAATAAACAATGATTACGTGATAATTGTTTTATTTGTTTCCAAAATAAGATAAATCTTACGAGAAAATTTGTGGATTATTGCATTTTGTTATAATGGAAAAAACGAAATGGATTCCCGTTAGATTTAGAATTATTTAAATGAAATTAATAATTCTATTGAACAATAGCTTTAAAGTTTAAACCCATAAAATAAAAATAAAAAACAATTTGAACCACCAAATCAACTTTAAAATTAATATAATTAGTTCCTAAAACTTGGAAGCTTAGATTCAATTTGGGGAAAAACTGAAGACGTTGGATTGATCAGTAGAGATTCAAGATTAGAGCTAAGACTGACATGCACTCACGATCTCAAGACCACTACCTAAAAAAGATTAAACACGTTTAAACTCTTTTTTCCAAGTATATAACATAATTAATGAAAATAATTATAGCATAATCAGCTTCCTTTGATTGACACGTATTTGTAAAAGAAAAATAAGTTTTGTTAAAATCTTAGAAGTTGCGGTTATTTTTTATTAAAAAATATATTAAAATAATATTTTTTTATTTTTAAAAAATTATTTTTGATATCAGCATATTAAAATTATTTAAAAACATTAAAAAATTAATTTAAAACAAAATTAAAAATTTTAAAAAATATTTTTAAAACACAAAAATAAATAAGATGAGAGTTCCAAGCAACGTCAAGAGCATAAAATGATCAAGTAATTAGTTTGTTCAATCATCGGGTCTTTATGATTTTTCCTTTACCAAATTATTACCAACAAATAAATTCATAAGGAAATGAGCCTATGGCCATAGATACATAATAATAATAATAATAATAATAATAATAATGAAACACATAGCCTTTTCTTGATTTTCTCATGAAAAAGAAAAAATATATAAATTTATATGGTAAGAGTTTAACATTTTATATCATTTCACTAAAAAGAATTAATTATTTTCATGCGTGTAAAAATAGAAGCTGCCATTTATCATTTGGATCACACCCACATTAATGCAATATAATAATGCCTTCCAAAATGCAAAATGCATTTGGATCGCACCCACATTAATGCACACCGAAAATTCAAATCCCTTGCTCCCTCAAATTTCGAGGAAAAAAAAACTTTGATTTAAAAACAAACTGGAGATACATTAATTTGATATACGATGACGTTTTTTTATTTGATAATTAGATGATATTTTTTAGCTGCAAGCATCAAAATTATCCATTGTTATTAAATCTGACTAGATCAGTGCTATTCTTGGTGAGCAACTTGATCTATAGTATTTGCAATTTTACTTCTAAATTGCCGGATTAAAACCTTGAAAGAGTGGAATCTAAAATAGAGATAGCTCGATGCCCACGAGGTCGCTCATGAAAAAAATAAAATAAAAATGGAGCAGGTCCAAATATATATTGGAAAAGGGAAATAACATAACCCAGGAAAATCCCTCCAGCAAGAAAATAATCGTGGAAGGATCACAATTTATGTATTTGCTTCCACTACGTACAAAATCTCTGCATTCCTTTAATCAATCCCCTAATATCACGCTCTTTATATGGAAACCCTCTATACTTCGCTTCAGTTTTAGGCTTAATTAGCTCCTTGATCTTTTATTAAACAAACTAGTAGTATCAACGGAAGCCAAAAACTATTTAAGTTTCCTAGAAACTGCATACCCTGAACACGGTTTACTTCATAGCCTGATAATTTACGCCAAATAACAGAAAATAAATTGTGGGTTTATCACAATTTTGCTAATTTTGTGGTTTTCAGACAGCATTAATTAGTGTTTCGTGGTTTAAAAGTTGTTTTAAGAGTAGAACAATCACTATGTCAAGGTGTATACGGTTCCCTCCACCAGGGTACGTGTGGAACGGAGTGAAAGGGGAAGCCTTGATAGAGTTGATTAAGGTTAGTTATTGATTCTTAACTTTAGTTGATTCTTGATTTGTTTAGTTACAAGCCAGACCTTGAATCTTGATGGGTTCTTGTTATCATCGTATATGAGGTATGGCGTAATTTTGACTTGCAATTTTGTGACAACGTTACTTGTATAGGAAGAATAAGTGGGGGTTTTAAGAGATTAGAGAGGGAGACAGCATAGTTGTGATTTCGTTCTTGATAGCTTGGCTTCAGGTTTTTTGGACCCAAATTAAGTTGATGTTGATTGTTTGGCGGTTCAGGGAATTGATAAAAGATAAACTTTTTAATTACATGTTCTTATTTTCATTAGTTCAACTCGAAAGAACTCGTACATTTCAACTATCTTCAGTTTTGAGTTTTTCTTGCTTGTTCAAATCCACAAGCTGTTGGAGTACTTTGAATAATATGAAACTATGCATTAGAGTTGCTCGAAAGAACTCGTACATTTCAACTATCTTCAATTTTGAGTTTTTCTTGCTTGTTCAAATCCACAAGCTGTTGGAGTACTTCGAATAATATGAAACTATGCATTAGAGTTGAATAAACTTGATTCTGAAAATTTTCAGAAAAGTAAGCTGAAATTATTGTGCTTGTATAGAAACTCAGGCTTTTTAATTCTTAATTTCCTCTGCATTTGCTTGATATTGCTTCCGAGTTATGTCATCCTCGTGTAAGTCAGTTTCTCAAGTTTAGTGCTGGCCTTCTCCATTTTAAAGGTCAGGAGAGAAAAGGCCGAGGTTGAGAAGCGAAGGAAGAAAGAGGAGAAGAAGAAAGAGAAGAGGAGGCAAAAAATCGAAGAAGGATTGGAGGGGGGACAGATTAAGAAGAAAAGGTATAATCCTCACAGAAGGCAGGTGCAACACCGGAGCGAGGATGGCGATGTAAGCAGCTACTGTCAAGCGAAGAATGAACATGAATTTCGTAGAACAGAGAGAGCTAGTCTTGCCGAAGAGCTCAAGCAGCCTTCAATATCAGACAGCTTATATGACTCTTTTGGCACCAGCCAGAGTGCCGAGAGGAAGGGGACAGAAAGGTGCCAAAGTCATGGTGAGTGCATTTCTATTTGCTACTCTTTCTGGATGTTTATATGTTTGTTCCTGATACGTGCCTTTTGTGTTTGTTAAAACAGGAAGCGTTTTTTGGATTGATATCCAATTGCAAGGGCATGAAGATCAAGATCTGGTGTTTGGTAAACCAGTGCGCTCTATTACAGCAATGGATTTTCTTATCCAAGAGAAATCTGAATTGCCCAAAAGCTGCTCCAAAGAGGAGTTCTTTTCTACGTGCAGTGAGTCCACAACAACTGCCTTTGAATCGGATAGAACTGGTGTTGAGTTGTGCCATTCATGTTCTCAAACTGAGCTCGTAAGAGATAGGAAGGCTGCGTCGGTTCTTATATCCCAATACTCTGGAAGTGGCTTGCAGCATACAGAATTAAACTTTTGGGAGCTAGATGTAAACTGGATTCCCCTTCCCATGAAGAGCGGGGACCCAGAATTTGATAATCTACGTTGGCTCTACGAGAGGAAGCCCGAGAGACTGCCTAGAAGTGATTACACTAAAATCTATAGAGCTAGCAATGATAGATTGTCTCACCCGATTTCTTCTCTATACCCAACAGCTCAGTATTTGGCCCAAGCTGAGATATATGCCTTGCCATTTACAATACCATTCTAAAACTGTCACCTGAATCTGTGCATCTTTATCGTCTGTGTAAATAAATTTGTGTTTGTAAGCCTCTAGTATTTCTATACCCAGCTTTCCTGTGATCAAAATGTGATTATCAGCTTTTCTATTCGCTAATGTTTTCAGTGGGATCTAAATTACAGTGACAATTCATCATAACACAAGCTTCTGTATGCTGAAGCCGTTTTCTGTTACCTTGTTTCTTTCCTTTTTTTTGTGGAGAATCTAGATAGTCAAGCTATCACGAATTGTTGTTGCGTTGTTCATTTATCTGCAGATTTTGATTCAGATAGAGCAAATGCCCTTGTCTGTTAGAAAAATTGCATTCTCCGTGTTTCTTCTGTAGTCTCAAAGATTCAAAAAACAAGCTCTTGATAGGCTTGAACCTTAATCCTCTATCATTATCACTTTCAACAAGAATTTTACAAGTCTACATCTTCAAAACACCTCGCTGCAGGGCGTAAACCTTTTTTTTTCCCTTAACTGTACGGGCACAAGGTTACAAACTATTTGTACAGAATTATGTGATAACCTAGGCTCTGAAACAGGTAGTCAAGAATATTGAATAGAGTGCAAAGTAAACTAATTGAAGCTTGATGATCGGCTCCACCTATCTTTAAAATACTCCTCAATAGAAAGATTATTTCCATGCTCCCAACTACTAAATGAAGTGGAATCATAATCAACATCAAGCAATGCAAGACTTAAATGTGACTCTGCACTAGAGTTTGGATAAACTTCATCATCATTATCCTGGTTTTCTGGATCCTGAAGATCCTTATTTTGAGGGTTCACCCACTTTTCCGGTTCTTTATCTCCTCTTAGGAGCTTCAGTATCTGAAAGAAAAAAAAAAGGTTAAGAAAATCTACCATGACAACCAAATTAAATTTCCTGAGAATCCAGCCGCAGGTTTAAATTAGCACCTCACTCATTTTAGGACGTAGTCTAGCTGCTCGTGTAATGCAGTGTGTTGCTGCAAGAACCATTCGTTGCATTTGAACCTCATCAAAGTTTCCATTCAAGTTTGGATCCACTAAGCCTATTGCATTCCCACTCTCTATTATTGGTTTTGCCTGAAACTCACAGAATTTACTGTTATTGATGCTTGTGATTAATAGAGATATAGTATTTTGTAGTTGTGGTGACCTGAGAAACTCTTACCCACAAGACCAAACTCTCTTGGCTCTTGGTGTTCTCGGAACTAATTGGTTTTCTTCCTGATAGCAATTCAAGTAGAACTACACCAAAAGCATAGACATCAATTTTGTCGCTGACTTTCCCATACATGAAATATTCAGGAGCAAGATATCCAAATGTTCCAACAACATCGCCTAGAGTCACAAACGATGTAGTTGCCGGTCCCCATATTGCCAGCCCGAAATCGGACAACTGTCGAGTAGAATAAAACAAGTCATGCCATAATTTTGTGATAATTTTCATATGTGGCTACCGATAATCTGCACGAGTCTCAGCAGAATACCTGTGGTTCAAATTCATCTGAGAGAAGAATGTTTGAAGACTTGACATCTCTATGAATAACAGGCCGAGAACATTCGTTGTGCAGGTAGTATAGGGCTTCTGCAATTTTAACAGCTATATCGAACCTCAGTTCCCATGACAATGGAGATTTGTCTTTGCTCTTTCCTACACATAGTTTCACATCAGAATTGTTTCTGTCAAGATTCACTAGTGAAGAAAAACATGCGCAGGTCGGTAAAGACTTACCATGTAAGTTTTCCTCTAAGCTTCCTTTAGATAAAAAATCATAGACGTAAATGAGATCAGCATCTTTGATGCAGACATCAACAAGAGGTGTGATGTGCTTGTGGTTCAATGAGGAGATGATTTCAACTTCAAGAGCAAAATCTTTCATTGCTTTCTGGGATGATTTCTGAACCTTCACTGCCACTGGCTTGCCATCTGGAAGAATCCCCTTGTACACACTGCTACATCCCCCTTTCCCAATCAAATTTTCTGTCAGAAAGATCAGAAATTTTTTGTCAGGCAAGAGAGGAAATTCAATTAGTCTAATCTCATGTGATTGATTCAGGGTAAAAACCTGAGTGAAAATTCGAAGTTGCGCCTTTCAGAACCTTGTTGCATATGCCTGACAGAAAACTAGGTGAGCTTACTTTCAGCAGAATATCCGAGCCATTTTCTAGTTCACCTGATGCAGAAGATCTACTCCTATTGCTATCTTCCAAGATGTTACTTATCTCTCGTTCTTCTGTTGTTGAAACGCGAGGATCTTGTTGAGAGGAGCGATCCGGTAAGCTCATTGCCCACTGTACTACAGTCAGTTTCCTGGAATGCAAGTTCAGTGGAATGGCTGAACTTGCTCTTCGGAGGAGGGGCCAACCAGGTCTCTGATCCAAAAAATCACCAGAAAAAAGAGAATTTGATCTCTTCTTACGTGCATTTACATTGCTGCAAACTTCATCCTTTATTTCTCCAATCTCATCTCTTGATAGCAGTTCAAAACTAGATATTTCAGTATATGCTTCAGAATCTCCGAATTCAGATTGGATTTCTCTAAAACTTAAATTTTCATTTATATTAAAACTTGGTTTTGGATCTCCACCGAGGCCTGACATAATCGAAAGCAACATCAATTATTATCTTCTCAGGATCTGCTAAATGGATTTTTATTTTAGGACACAAGTACCAAACCTGGTAGTTGATTGTTGTTGCATCTTCTAAACACAATTTTTCCATTGTGGATGGCCATAATATCTGTGGTTGGACGCAGTCGCTTGGCGCAATACTTGGCAGTAGAAGCCCAGACCCTGAAAATGAAATCTATCTAGACTAATTAGAAAAGAAGCATTAAACCATGATTGATGCAGAACTTGCGTTTCTACCTGCCCCTACCTTAGAGCTGCCTGGCTACTGATCCCCACAATTACGGCTACAGCAGCATAGTTCTTTGCCTCTCTAACCAGAGTCCTTCTAACCGAAATCCCTTTGGCTATCTGACCAGAGAGGCCTACCTAAAGCCAAAGAAAAAAAAATCATTGTCATCTGCAACTTTTACTTTCCCACCGGAGGGCCAGGAAAAAGTGCTACAAGGTTTTTGATTACGGACCTTCTTCATGGAACATAGACCATCATATACTTCTAAATAACTATCCAGCAAAGGCTTGTCTCTCAAAGCATGGCCTGCATCAACAGCTCATTTTTCATCAAAATCATGCAAATTTTTTAAAAAAAAATAGAAGAAAAACACCACTGAACTGTAGAAAGCATTACCAGAACTTCCACAAACATGAACAGCAACAACACAATCACCAGGTTCAGCAACCTTTGCAATAGCCCAGCTAAGTAGTTCTCTGCTATGACTATCTATTCTTATCCCAACTAACACATTCCTCCTTTCAGTAGCCTTAGCTTCCACCTCCTCAACTGTCATTTTTTCTTTTATTCTTGATAACTTACTTCCACAACATCAAAGCATCCATGTATATTCTCTTCCTCCTAGAATTCCCAGAAATTCTGCAAATTTATTCTCTTTAACACCCTTTCCACCCCTTGAAACAAGCGTTTCAGTCTCTGCAACACAAAAGAATTTACATGGTCATGCCCCACCACCATATTAGGCACTCACAGCTACCACATGAGAAATATAAATACAACCCATTAATAGATTCCCTTTGAATAATCCAAACTCAGGAAAAAAAAAAAGAAATCCTTTCTCATTACATTAATCCACATGCTAGCTCACCATGAGATAAAACTATAAACATAAATACCCCAACAAGATCTTGAAAATACATATAAAAACAAAAGGTGAATCATACATAAGATAAACAAAACAAGACAACAAAAAAGATATGTACCTAAATATTTTTGTACCCATTTATTATTTTTGAAATTGCCGCCAAAAATCACCACCCACTTAACTGATGAAACTTAAGAGATTATAATTTTTTTTTTAATAAACTAAACATGAGTGCTTCGGTGAAGATCAGTTAAACAAATGGGCTATTCTGAAAAAGAACAGTAAAAGCCAGTAAAGAACAAAAAATGTAAACAGGTCAAATCTGGAGAAGAAAGTGTTGGCAAGTAAAGGGAAAAGTGGTCAAGAAAATTTATGTGCGCTGAAAAGAGAGTTAAGAAAAATTATGGGAAGTGGTGTTATTTAAAAAAAAAACAAAAACAAAAACAAACAATAAATTATTTATATATTCTTTATTAGTAATAATTTTAATTTTAGGTCGTTGGGAAACTGGCAAATTTCGCGGGAAACGCATGACAAGGGCCAAGGGGCTTGTTTAACCATTGGCTGTCTCGGGTTGCAAGGTAATCTAACCACATGCTTGAGTTATCTTAGGACCTTTTTTTTTTATTTTTTCTTCCATGCACAAGAAATTTCTCATCTTTTGCCAAAACTTAAGTTCTAGAATTATTTTATTTTCCAAAGAGTGGGATAAATCTCTTTGTTTTGGAATGGAGATTTTTTTTATTAATTATAATATTTTCTCAAAGCATGACGACCATGCAAAGTGGAGAAATGCTACTTGCCATTTAAATTAGGGACTTTTATTCATCACTAAAAAAATCTTGTGAGGTTTGGTGGTGAGTAGAATTATCATTAATTCATTAATTCATGAAAGGTCTATTTTTATATTTGGAATCATGTTTGTCTTGAAAAAATATTAAATTAATATTTTTTTTAATATAGTTTTAATGTTTGAAAAGAAATAATTTAATTTATTTTTAAAAGAATTGAAAAGCACTGCATCACAATATTAACAACACACAAAGCTTAATAGTGTGTGTAAAAAATAGCTCAAGGGTCAATTTTATTATTATTTTATTTTCAAAATAATGGATCAGCTGGTCTCCAATCAACAACCATTAATGTGGTTGATATTAATTCACAAAACAAACATGGTTGCTCGAGGAGATTGTCAAAGCATCTATTCTAGGTAAGGGGGATCACACCTAAATTAGTTTGTTCATCATATTATTAACAACGTG
>Ga0325403_1003387_pt1 | contig 14535 bp, 15 predicted proteins | sample PopdelMetagenome_19_FD_205665 | JGI IMG/M metagenome (GOLD analysis project Ga0325403, IMG submission 205665) | Populus deltoides microbial communities from Bellville, Georgia, United States - Xylem-PdKOR-R4 | ecosystem: Host-associated > Plants > Phyllosphere > Stem > Wood/Secondary xylem...
TTGAATTAACAACAATACTTTATTATTTGGATGGCTATTAATTTACAAAACCAGAAAAGATATAGTTACAAGATCCGATTAGAAGTTAACCGATAAAAGGCCCAAATTGCATGTAAAGAGTTTACTTGAATTAACTTAATATTTGACTTTTTTTATGAAAAGAACTCGAAACATAATCATCTAGATAATAAAACTAGTTTTTCCACTGATCTCATCTTTGTCGGGTTTCAGGTCATCTGTTTGACGCGCTGGGACGAGATGGTCTTTATGACCAAGGAAAAAGGGGAAAGGAAAGGAAACTACGGCTGAACCGGACAGCTCTCCCATGCAGCTCTTCCCGGTTTAAAAATCAAAGCATTTTTTTTTAGGGAGAACAAGAGGTTTAAAAAATAGCTTAATTTGCCCGCCACTGCTAAAATCCTGTCTTTCTCATAAAACCCTACTACAGAACAGTAAAATTACTCTCTGGCCTCTGCTCCCTTTCCTCCAAAAAAACACTCTCCGCTCCCAAATTCAAATTTCGCGAAAGAAAGATAACAAATCAAATTAATTTAGGATTTCAATTTCTCCACACCTCTCCCTTTAAAATTTAAACCCTATAGATTTCAAGGAGCGCCCTCCCACTCTCGATCCTAGGGTTTTTCTCTCTCTTTCGTTTTCCGAGAAGACGACATGTCTTGGGAGGAAGAAGTTGTGATCCGCGATGTCACCAACGCCGGTATCGTCGTAAGCGACCGTATTGGTAGAGAGGTTGCAGCTCAGATCGATCTCGAAGAAGCTCTAGAAGCTTCTAGATACGCGAGCCATCCTTATTCCACTCATCCTCGGGAGGCACGTTTCGTTTCTCATTCTAAATTTCTTAGCCTTAGCAATGTGTTCCCTCTCTCTTTTTTTTCAGTTTATTTGCGTGGGTCAGTAAAATCTCATTGATTGAGTAGGAATAATTGAAAATTAAGTTTATAATTTATCACTTTTTAACAATAATTATAATAATTTTCCTTGCTTCCGTTGGATTCCATTGCAGTGGCCACCTTTAATTGAGGTGGAGGATACTCAGGAGTTGCCTCCCGTGCTCGTTGAAAGATATAATGCAGCTGGCGGAGAAGCGACTGCTTTGTGTGGAATATTTCCTGAGGTACGGAGGGCTTGGGCATCGGTGGATAATTCTTTGTTTCTATGGCGTTTCGATAAGTGGTAAGTTCTCTTTTGAATTCTCTAAAATGTATTCCTTCATATTAGTTTTCAATGAGAGAATGAAAACTTGAATTTCCTTGTTATTATGCATGGAGCTCTCGAGCTTAGGTGAAAAAGGTTAAGATCACGTCTGTGCACCTGGTTTTGAGAAAACCCTTATCACTTACTAAGCTGGTCATAGATGAAGCTGCTTTGATGCTCATATTCACTTTGCGACATTGTTTATGCTCTTATGGCATGCTGCACTGCTACCTTCATTTTGGAAAGATTTCTGTGTTTTAGATATGAATTTTGTGCATCTCAATTTTTTCCTTTTGAGAATGCTTTTTGCTCTGTTTATTCCGGATTGAGGTAAATTCATAAGAGTTGTTGATGGGTTGCTCATAACAGTTGTCATTAATGGCTGAAATAACACAAAGATGCTACTTGATGGTGCTTATCTTGCTTGTGTGGGTCTTTATCGGCACCCTCCCTTTCCCCATCTTTATCGCAATTTCTAATGTCATTTACCCTTGGTGATCTCCTGAAACTAATTGCTCTTGTCCTCTGTCTTATAAAAGCAATCCTCTCTATGGAAGAAAAGGTGAACAAAAATACTTGATATTGCAGAGCATCATCAAATATTTCCCAATCTGGTTCTATTGTTTATAACAGTTAGAGATATTAGTGGGCACTATCTCAGAGGAAAAAGATACAATAAAAGAAACCCGATCTGTTGTTAATAACAAAGCTGGATCTTTTCGATTCCTTCACCACTGCTTGTTGTTATTAGCTGTTTCCATTCTCATTTCTCTAATGGTTGCTGTTTTGTCTCTGATGTTCTCCTTTTGTATCAGGGATGGTCAATGTCCTGAATACAGCGAGGAACAAGCCATCTGTGCTGTCGGCCTTGCCAAATCTAAGCCTGGTGTTTTTGTTGAAGCTATCCAGTATCTTTTGGTTTTATCTACACCAGTGGAGGTAGTACCTCAACATTTTTTCTATAATGTTCTGCAAAGTTATTTGTTTCAAATGTACCTTTCAGGTTAAAAATCTAGTTATATCTGTTTTGATATTGAGTTTTGACAATTTATTTACTTTTCTATGATGCCAACAGTTTTTGGTTGTTATTTTATACTACCTCTGTGTGTGCGGTTACTGAATTATATTCATGATTTAAAGATCCCTATTGTTAATTGAAATTCAACGTCATACCCAGATCTACTGTTGGTTGTCATTTTCAATTCTATTTTTTTCATCAAATAAATTCAGAGCAAGTTAGAATATGTAGATTTGAGTATAATGGAACTTTTACATGGTGCATTTGATCTCAAGCCATGAGTTCTTTGTGTCATTTGTGCTGTGCAAGGTTGATGATTTACATAGTAATTATTGTGAAACTTCGACAATGTGATGCTATGATGGCCTTATGATCTCGAGAGTGAATGCAATGCTTGGATCTTAACTTGTCCCGTGTGTTTATCTCCATATTGTTCTTTGCTTCTATTCTTTTGCTGGGAATTCATTGTGCTGATTTTAAATTTTTTTACCGTTTTATGAAAGAATATTTGTTGGTGAAGATCTGCTATCTCTTACATGAACAGATCTTGCAAACTCTTTTCATCTTTCGACGGACCTGTTGACTCAAAATTGCTATCTTATAACAAACGAAATTCTTAAACTCTACTTGGACGGTCTGGGACATGGCATTATATACTCATCCTGTGATGGGCATTATATACTCATCCTGTGATGGTGTGTGACACTGACTCTGTCCTTAGGTCTAGGACAGGCAGTGGTAATAGGCTTAGCTATTTGGCTGATTCAGGTTGACAGGTCTCACCTTGGGGGTTCTTAACAAAACAGGTTTAGGTGCTCCAAGGTGACATGAAGAGACTAAACAGTAAAGGGAAAACAAGAAAGAGAAGTATAAAAGAAAAGTATTCTTGATCTGTATTTCTATACATGATTCTGCACGTGCCTTCTCTTTAGTTTTTGCAGTTAATTTATTGACAGTATTATCAATCCTTAACAGCTTGTTCTTCTTCTCAGTTGGTTCTTGTAGGAGTATGCTGTTCCGGGTCAGGTGATGGTGCGGATCCATATGCTGAGGTTTCCTTACAGCCTTTGCCAGAGTATACAGTACCATCTGATGGAGTTACCATGACCTGTATTGTGTGTACTGATAGGGGTCGCATCTTCCTTTCTGGGCGCGATGGACACATTTATGAGTTGCATTACACTACTGGTTCGGGATGGCACAAGCGATGTCGTAAAGTTTGCCTGACAGCTGGATTGGGTAGTGTTATTTCAAGGCATGTTTTTTTATTCAGTGCTTTCCATTTATGTCATGGTGATGAGTTCGGCTTCTCTATGTTTGTATGGGAATTAAGTTCAATCTAAAGTGACGTTTGATATATCTCTACTTTTAAAATGATTACTTTGGTTTTATTATTCTTGCTAAGTCCACTTCCATTTAACCATATATTTACGAGCTAGTTGAGTTGTAATTGACAGCTAAAATCTTGCTCTTATCTACCACATCATAAATTAAGTCCACCTCATATGTTTCCAGGTGGGTTGTACCAAATGTGTTCAAGTTTGGAGCTGTTGATCCTATTGTTGAAATGGTTGTTGACAATGAAAGACAGATTTTGTATGCACGAACAGAAGAGATGAAACTTCAGGTTTATCTTCTGGAATCAAATGGAGATGGTCCGCTGAAGAAAGTGGCAGAAGAAAGAAATTTGTTCAGTCAAAGAGATGCACATTATGGAGGCAGACCATCAGCAGGACCAAGAGTCCCAAGTAGATCAGCAAAGCCATCTATAGCTTGCATCTCTCCTTTATCCACACTGGAATCCAAGTGGTTGCACCTTGTTGCTGTTTTATCAGATGGCAGAAGGATGTACATTTCTACTTCCCCATCTAGTGGCAATAATGGAGCTGTTGGAGGTTTGGGTGGATTCGGTACCAACCATCAGAAGCCGAACTGTTTAAAAGTTGTAACAACTAGGCCTTCTCCTCCTTTAGGGGTCAGTGGTGGACTTGCCTTTGGAGCCATTTCTCTTGCCAATAGAACTCCAAATGAGGATCTCACACTAAAAGTTGAAACAGCATCCTACTCTGCTGGAACTCTTGTCCTCTCTGATTCATCACCACCAACCACGTCTTCTCTTGTCATCGTGAGCAAGGATTCAAGCTCACAGACATCTATTTCGGGTAGCTTAGGTACGAGTTCAAGGGGTTCACGGGCTTTACGGGAAACCGTATCATCGGTACCTGTTGAAGGACGGATGCTTTTTGTTGCAGATGTTTTACCTTTACCAGATACAGCTGCCATGTTGCAGTCACTATATTCAGAACTTGATTGTTTTGGATTCCAAAGCACATGTGAGCCCTGTGAAAAGGCATCTATAAAACTTTGGGCAAGAGGTGATCTTGCAATGCAACATGTACTTCCAAGGCGAAGAGTCATCATTTTCAGCACCATGGGAATGATTGAAGTGGTTTTCAACAGGCCCATAGACATTCTGCGAAGGTTGTTTGAGTCCAACTCCCCTAGATCAATCTTGGAGGATTTCTTTAATCGTTTTGGATCTGGTGAGGCAGCTGCAATGTGTTTAATGCTAGCTGCAAGGATAGTGCATTCTGAAAATCTTATAAGCAATCAAGTTGCTGAGAAGGCAGCTGAAACATATGAGGATCCAAGAGTTGTCGGAATGCCACAACTTGAAGGCAGCAATGTACTGTCAAACACTAGAACAGCAACAGGAGGTTTTAGCATGGGACAGGTTGTTCAGGAGGCAGAGCCTGTGTTTTCAGGTGCTCATGAAGGGCTCTGCTTGTGCTCTTCAAGGTTGCTTTTACCTGTCTGGGAACTCCCTGTGTTCGTCTCAAAAGGTGATGTAGGTTCTTCTGACGCTTCATTTGAAAATGGAGTGGTTGGATGTAGACTCTCAGTTGGGGCTATGCAAATCTTAGAAAACAAGGTTCGTTCTTTAGAGAAGTTCCTTAAGTCCAGAAGGAACCAGAGAAGGGGGCTTTATGGTTGTGTAGCAGGTTTGGGAGACTTGACTGGTTCTATATTGTATGGAACTGGTTCAGATTCAGGTACCGGTGACAGAAGTATGGTGAGAAACTTATTTGGCACATATCCACAAAGTGTAGAGGCAAATGGTGGTGGGGCAACTAATAAACGTCAGCGACTACCATACAGTCCTGCAGAATTGGCTGCCATGGAGGTAGGTGCTCGATGTGTTTAACATATGGTTATCGTTATTTTATGTTTTTTCCAATTTAACAACCTGCTGCAATACAGGTCAGGGCAATGGAGTGCATCAGGCAATTGCTTCTTAGATCCGGGGAAGCTCTGTTTCTGCTACAGCTCCTTTCTCAACATCATATAACACGCGTGGTTCAGGGGCTTGATGCTAGTATACGACAGAGTCTGGTTCAATTGACATTCCATCAACTGGTTTGTTCTGAGGAGGGTGATCGCCTTGCTACAATGCTGATTGCTGTCTTAATGGAGGTAAAACAAGCTATGCAAACCTCTAGAAAATCTCTCTTAAAATTCTTCTTTTGTTTGCTTTTATGATCACATGTAATATTGGTAGCCTGCATTCTGAATCATTATCCTGAATTTCATTGTTCCAGTACTATACTGGCCCTGATGGCAGGGGAACAGTAGATGATATCAGTGGGAAATTACGTGAGGGTTGTCCAAGCTACTTCAAGGAGTCTGATTACAAGTTTTTCTTAGCTGTTGAATGTCTCGAACGAGCTGCCGCAACTCCAGATCCTGTAGAGAAGGAGAATATTGCTAGAGAAGCCTTCAATTTCTTGAGCAAAGTTCCAGAGTCTGCAGATTTAAGAACTGTTTGCAAACGGTTTGAGGATTTAAGGTGAGTCTATTGATTAAGGCAAAGCCGGGTACCAGTGTTGTTAATTTGTCTATGTTCACTTAGAGTACTGTATCTTAAACCTAAAGTGAAATGGGCACACAGGTTTTATGAAGCTGTGGTTCGCTTACCTCTGCAAAAAGCACAGGCTCTTGACCCTGCAGGTGATGCTTTCAATGAGCAACTTGATGCAGCTACTAGAGAATATGCACTTGCTCAGCGTGAACAATGCTATGAGATAATTACAAGTGCTTTGCGTTCTCTGAAAGGCGAGGCCTCACAAAAGGAATTTGGATCGCCAGTCAGACCTGCTTCAACTCGACCTGCACTTGATCAGGCTTCTCGGAAGAAATACGTATGCCAGATTGTTCAGCTTGCTGTCCAATCTCCTGACAGAGTATTTCATGAGTACCTATACTGGACTATGATTGATTTGGGCCTGGAAAATGAGCTGCTGGAGTATGGAGGTCCAGATTTAGTACCATTTTTGCAAAGAGCTGGCCGGGAACCTTTACAAAAGGTATTCTTTCATGTGACTGTTCAGGGATCCCTTAAATATGGTGCCTTTTGATTTGAAGTACTTTCTGTTTTACTTTTCTTCTTCATTTTTTTTAGTTTGTGCTATGTAATTCATCATTAATTGCTAATCTCTCAAGTTTTAAAGAAATTGGTTAAGACAAAGAAAGTGGTCCTAATTGAAGGATTTAATTATTTGAGGTGTCTGCTTCAATTTGGCTTCTACTTGAGGGTTCTGTGTGATTTTACCTTTTTTTTCCTCTGTTCTGCTATTTGATGTTCCCTTACAAAGTGGTTCTGTACAATTTATTTAAGCTCACCCTTTTGGATCTTCTTAAAGGAATAAATCTTTTGAGATTGTATATGTATTTGCAACATATTTATAACTATTGACCAAGTTTCTGCCAAATGGATTGTGGGTAATGTCATCCAACATTATTGTTTTTGTCTCATAGGTTCATGCTGTTTCTGCCATAACACCTGCATCTTCTCCAATTGGTCATTCAGGAGCACCAATTGCTTCTAATCAAGCAAAATGTTTTGATCTGTTGGCACGGTATTATGTCCTGAAGAGGCAACACATACTTGCTGCTCACGTGTTGTTAAGGCTGGCTGAAAGACGCTCAACTGATGCTGGAGATGCTCCTAGTCTTGAACAAAGGTTGGCATCTCTCTCTCTCTTTCTGTCTCTATCATTTGCCACTTTCTGCAGCGTTGTAAAGCTTGTGTTTTTTGAACTGGGATGTTCATTTTTCTGTTACTTTGTTGGATGATGGCAGTAGTCTAATCTACCCTTAACCAACAAATCACCAAATATGGTTGCTTAATCACATAAAACTAAGGAATAAATGCCATCCTTTGCAGATTTAGTACTGAAACAAAAATATTACATATTGTCCTTGCTCCTGAACTTTTATATACTCAAATTGAGCAGTTCAGCTTCTGTTATGACGATGCTTAAACTTTCTAGGATGTTTTTATTAATGCATTATATTTACATCTGTAAACTAGTTCGGATATTATGTGGTATTTCCGAGGTTTATATGTGGCCTAAAGGTTTTTTTTCTTTCTAGTTTACTAATTTCAATACAAAATTTAGCAGTTATTGAAAGTAAACAAACTGCCCATTTAGTTCATTTTGCAAAATTCAAAATTTCCCTCGCTGCTCCCCTTTAACAGTTGATGTTTAATGACTTTTTTTTTTGTCAATGTCAGGCGCCAATACCTAAGTAATGCAGTTCTGCAGGCCAAGAATGCTAGTGACAGTGGTGTTGTGGTAGGTTCTACAAGGGGTGCTATGGACACTGGATTGCTAGATTTGCTTGAGGGGAAGCTTGCGGTTCTTCGGTTTCAAATAAAAATAAAAGATGAACTGGAGGCTATAGCGTCCAGGCTACAATCTTCATCTGACATGTCTGAGGCTGTCCCAAATGGATCAGCTCATGATAGCAATGTTGAAGCAGAGCAGGCAAAAATTGCAAGGGAAAAGGCAAAAGAGTTATCATTGGATTTAAAGAGCATAACTCAGCTCTATAATGAATATGCAGTTCCTTTTGAACTTTGGGAGGTAAATCTCTTTCTTCCTAATCCTCAAGAGGACAAACCAATTGAATTGTTATACATGCCAGTGAGGCTCTTTCATGTGGTTTTATAATCTTTCATGCCTTGGTCTGTTCGGTTATCAGATTTAGTTACTTGACCTCGATAGAGAATTAGGACCTTTGAGATGAATATGGATTGGTATTAGGTGTGAGACAAAAGAATTTTTATTGTTCTATGTGTTGATATAACTGTACATATCTACTAGAATACTTCCATCTTGGATGTTATAGGGATTAGCTAGTTGTGAACATAATGACACACCTACATGTTCATGGCACTGTAGATCTTAGAAATGAAATAAGCATGCTACTTTTCTTTGTATCGGTAATATATGCTTCTAATTTTCAAAGAATAGTTTGATGAACAAGATTCAGCTATTGCCTTTCATTGATCTCATAGTCTTAATATATGCTTCTAATTTTCAATTTTTAATGGAAGTCCTTGCTTTCCTTTTCTTCTTTTAGATATGTCTGGAGATGCTATACTTTGCAAATTATTCTGGTGACGCTGATAGTAGCATTGTAAGAGAAACCTGGGCTAGACTAATTGATCAAGCTCTTTCAAGGGGTGGTGTTGTGGAAGCTTGTTCGGTTCTGAAGAGGGTTGGTTCCTACATGTATCCTGGAGATGGAGCTCTTCTACCTTTAGACACCTTATGTCTTCACCTTGAGAAGGCTGCACTGGTACACTCACATTTCAATAATATTTATGTGCTTTGCCATTTATATACTTTATACTAAAAACTTTGAAGTTATTGTGTAAACAGCTCATCTCTTGCATTAAAATCAAGTGCTTGTTTCTTTTCTTTTTTATTTGTTGCATCCCAAAAAAGGCGTTTCCTTGGTGTGTGTGTGTGTGTGTGTGTATTTGGTTTTGTTTTATTGACAATTATTTTCATTATGCAGGAGAGACTGGAATCAGGGGCGGAAACTGTTGGAGATGAAGACATAGCAAGAGCTCTTCTTGCTGCTTGCAAGGGTGCGATTGAACCTGTGTTGAACACTTATGATCAGTTATTATCAAATGGAGCTATTTTGCCATCTCCCAACCTTAGGCTACGCCTTCTGCGATCAGTGCTTGTGGTAATCCGTGAATGGGCGATGTCTGTTTTTGCACAGAGGATGGGTACAAGTGCAGCTGGCGCTTCATTAATATTAGGCGGATCATTCTCAGTGGAACAAACTGCAGTCATCAACCAAGGGATTCGTGATAAGATCACAAGTGCAGCAAACAGGTCAGCTTGTCCTCTCAGCTACTTGCTGCCTTTATGTTAGACGCATTAAACTATACTGTTTCTTGGTCTGAGAGAAAAGGGTTAAGCTTACCATCTGATGCTTCCTGTTTTGAAAAGGAAAATAATAGCTTCTTTTCTTCTCATTCCTAAGTTAGAATTTCCCTGAAAACTTAATGCATTCAAAAGGGCTGTGAGAGTAAGGGGATTAGTCAGGATCAGAAAAGTTGTGCTTTCATGAATTATCTGGCTCTTATGGCACACTGCTTACAAGTGATTTGGTTGGGATTGGTGTTAAAGGATTGATAATGTTTTAAGACTCAAGCTTCCCATTATCTCTTAGCATTCTTATCTTTGGATATGGTTACTGGGTTCCTCAAACATGCAGGTCTAATCCACTGATAGAAGATGTGGTTATTTGATCAACCAACCTGAGCACCGTTTCCTAGCACCTCGAAATCTCTCTATACCCTCCTTGATCTTTCAGTGGCTCATTTTAATTTCCTGGGGCAATAGAGGATTATTTTTTTACGCATGGTAGGAATAGAAGAGATAACATAAGTTGACCATACCATGATGAACTCTTATGGCATTCCTGAACTTAATATTGGAACTCGTGATCATTTGATCTTTTAGGCTTCTGTACTGTGTCAAAGAATTATTTCAACCCAAAAGCTTAAACTATTAGGCGAGACACCAAGAATGTTTTTATATCAATGCCTCTATATCCTTGAACCAATCTTATGATGTTGTGTACCCTTCTTATCTTTGATCTCCTTTATTTTCGCTCCTTGAACTGAATTGAAAGAATCAAGTCATCTGTTGGAGTCTCGTGTTAGAGTAATAGTTTAATTTAATATGGGGCTGTCCTTTTATTCTGAGCATTCTGTTCTCGTGGAACTTGGGATGAGCAGGTACATGACAGAGGTGAGGAGGTTGCCCCTTCCCCAGGGCAGGACCGAAGCTGTTTACCAAGGATTTCGAGAACTTGAAGAGTCCCTGATAAGTCCTTTTTCTTTTGACAGATTTTGATTCTTTATCATTCCATATTTGGTGTTGTATGGAAAGGTTTATTGTTTTTAATTTAGTTTGCAAATAAAAATTTAATAGATGAAGTAGTTGAAAGTCTCCAATCAACTTTATGCTTTGACCTTTTTTTTTATATTGTTTAAATGTAACATTGAGTCCCAGTTCACATAAAAGCAAGGATCGAATTTGAAGGCTGGTGATGCCAAGAAGCATATTAACAAGTGCTTCGAAGATGATGTCAAGAGTGTATTTCCTCTTAACAAAGAAAGAAAGGAGAGGAGAGAATTTCTTAGCAAAACTCTAAAGATGAACCCGTTATTTCTTCAATGCCTTTACTTCTCAGATTATAGGAATAGCCTATCTGTAACTGCTAACTGTCAACGAGCTATAACTGTTACAATTCAGTCACGTGTAAATCATTGATAAAAAGAAAAAGATCAAGACTTGTGCAACTAAAACTAAGCTAATAATTCCTGGTCGAGACCTTAACAGATGACTTGGTAATTTTTTATGCTTTCATCTCGTCGCTATAAAACCACATCTGATAGAGCCTCACTGGAAAGAATCAGTGTTGCACTTTCAATATAATATCGAAGGAGTGCCAACCTCTTGTAAACCCTAGACATAAGAATTCATGCCGCTCTCGTTCACACAGTCCTTCCTATTTACTCCTAGGTTAAAGCATGAGAGTGCTCTGCTGTGCCATGTGGATTGGTACTCATTTATGTAGCATAAAGCTGTTTCGGTATATGCATGGAGCTGCTAATCTTTGCCAGGAGAAGCCAAAAAGAATGCACTGATGATGATTTGCTACAATCTGGGTCGGTACGAAAACCACCGTAATGCTAGTGTAGCTTGAACCCAGCTTGACAAGCAAATCAGAATTCAGAGCCCTCGTCTGGTGGACTTAGTGGTGGTGCATTGCACTGGGACGGGGGTGCACTGTCAGAAAAAACACCTGAAAGCTTGTATGGAGAAGTATTTCGTTTTGGTTTTTCTGGGAATGGATTTTTTTTATTATTGCTCGGCAAAAATAAAATTGTCCGGATTCTCCGGGGCTATATCTAATCAGTACAATTATTAATTTTTTCTCGAATTGAGTTCTTCAACAACAATAGCAACTTGATATTGACATTACCCCGTAAAAAAAGGAAAACTAATTCATCTACAGATCTACATGTTTAACATGATTTTTGTAGATGCTTAAGTTATTTTTAACATGATTCATGAGAAACTCATTGATTTATTTGTTTAGAAATAATCATCGCTTGAGCCAAAACTTTGTTGAAATTGAATCAAGATTTTGATTAAATTTAGAATTTTTAATCTTTCTACTTATCCTACATCTCTTTGTTAAAAAAAATAAAATTGATTCGTGTTGTTTTTATAAAAACATGATTTTAAATTAAAAAAATATTTTTTGAATTACGATTTGAAGCAAAAATCGATTTTCACAGGTCATACCAAATGAGTCCTCAGTCTATTTGGTCAAAAGGTTTGAATTTTAAAAAAGCTGCAAGATATTTAATTGTTTTTTTTTATTAATACACTAGTTTGAATGCAAAGAAAAGGTACTTAATCCTGATGTGTAAAGAGTGGATGAGGATACCTTTATTACTAAATAAAAAATTAAAATAAGAAGATCAACATATGAAGAAGAGTTTCACATACTATATCAGAGAAGACGAAAAATAATTTACAAGAATAGGTGTCATATTTTACACGTAAGTTTTATAATAAGTTTATTTATTTTTGTGTTTTAAAAATATTTTTTTATTTTAAAATATTTTTTTTCATATTTTTTTGATATAATAATATTAAAAATATATTTTTAAAAAATATATTATTTTAATAATTTTTTTAAATAAAAATATTTTGAAAAAAAAACCATGTTACATTAACAAACAAACTATAAGATGGAAGAATTTTATAAGCACAGTTGTAATACACTTTTTCCACATCATCTCTTTTCGTTGCAACAAAGTGAACAAAAACTAATTCCAAATTATTACATTGAGACTGTAGGGGTGTTAGTTTGGTCGCTGAGTGGGTTTACCTCCCATATTATTATTATTATTATTATTATTTATAGTTCAAATATTATGAAAGAATGAAAAAAATATTTTTTTTATAAACATTTTAATACGAGTATGGATGATATTTTTAAGATTTAATTGGGATGTGGTTTATTTTTAATATGTGAAAGTTAATTCAGGAACATCCCCATCACTAAATTAAAAAAAAAAAAATTGCCGAGAAGCTTCAAATTGCCGTTCGCCTAATTATTTTCACGCACCAGACAAATGTTCGTCAAAGATGGGAGAATCTCTAAAAAAAAAAAAAATAGAAAGGCGGGTGGCTTAAGCCATCTCAAGAAAAGTCGAACTTTAGAGAAAACGAAAACCAAAAGAGCGACAGACATTAAGATCAAAAAGGCCAGTCTACATGATCTTCACTCAACTAGTGGTAAAATACAAATCTATGATGACTTTTTGACTAGCTTGCTACCTCGGCACCGTCCAAATCCTTTCCATCGAATTCAGCACTAGAAAAACCTAGACTTTATTTTATTTATTTATTTATTTTCCTGCTGCTTTCCGGTGAGGCTAATGCTCGGGCCCCTCCATTTGTCATTGGAGCCCTCACGCTGACTATTCTGAGAATCTTGTGATGCAAAATGTAACCAGGCATTGTTGCCAGGAATTCTGTACTTGGAAATAAAAAGTTTCTTTCGAAGAGAAAAAGGGCAGCGCAAATCAACAATATTGCTATTTGTTTTTTGACTTTTTTTAGAGCAAGGAGACAAATTAGAAAAACAAGTAATAAAAAAGAAAGGAAGGAAGAGGTATTTTAAGTGTATTCATCTACCTAATGACAGTCAGATACGCAATCGCTAGTCCTGTGGATCAAGCCAGTGACGATCATAAACGGTTCAACGGCATCCCGGCATTTCAATTTGAATTAATCCATGAAAATATAAATAGAAATAAATTATTCTACTACTTAAGCACATGATTAACGACGGAGGTTTCAAGATCTTGAAAGATCATTCAGGATACAAGTATGGACCTAGTACGTAGAGGTAATATGTATTTCATACAGCGTGTAAATACCAGAAATACACAATATATATTATATTAATTTATTTGTGAAAAATAATCTAAATAGACCTGCAGGACATGATAACACAGGACTTTGGATTGGAAAGAGATAAATTCAAACCCACAGAGACTCGTGAAAATATGAACCCTGATTCCTTTTACCATCTAGCCGAACTTGTTGCGTGAAAACAAAAGCAACAATCAGCTCCTCCTCCTCCTCCTCCTCTTCAAGCAAAAGCAAGCTCAGCAGAGTACTCAAGACCTCGTCAATCAATCAATCTTATTCAAAGGTATTAATTTAGCGTCTTGCATGTGTGTGTGTGTTAATCCATTGGAAGGCTGGTCGTTTAATCTTGAGTTACACGATAGAAACAGCTAGCACTGTGTCCTTTCTTGATCGGCCTTCTTATTGTCTTCAAAGAATAATCTACTGGCCGGAAGATTTCTTGAGATGTTCATTTTTCTCTCGCTGTTTTTTTTGGGTGTGTGTTCTTGAGAGATATCATTGTGTCTTTCATTGGTTGGTATTCTTCCTAGCGATTTACTGTTTATATGCAGTCTACCCTTTTCCGATGAGCGAGCAGTGTTTTTAGTCTTCAAATCGTGCAAAGAAACCACGATCGAACATAAAGATTGTTAAGATAAACACCTCCAGAAAAATGATATATTTGTAGCCAAAAGATTCTTGAGATTTCATGTTTTGGTTGTGTAGATCACACACATGCAATTAAATAATTAATTAGTGGTTCTTAATTATACATTTCCTAAAAAGATTTTTTTTCCCGTATAAAATTCAAAATGCAATAGTGAATGGATAATGAAATGACCGCGTACTTCGTTTTCGTTCCATCTTTTTTGAAAGCAATGTGATTAATATCTATTTATTTATGTTATATAGTAAAATCACAGTATTTTATTTGAATGTATAAACAAGTGGATATCTCATTCACCTTTTCTTTTTCTTGTGTATAATTTTTTT